>JAEEGK010017405.1_pt1 | contig 15681 bp, 7 predicted proteins | sample 8958771 | NCBI WGS metagenome assembly JAEEGK01 (sample SAMN16246547, study PRJNA631951) | gut metagenome | biome: gut microbiome; feature: rumen; material: SC-attached | host: Bos | place: Iran: Karaj | collected 2018-10
TATAAAAGAAAAAATATGAAGAAACTTCAGAAACAATTTGAATAAATTGTGACAAAAGATTTAAAGTTAATGAATTTTCATTAATAAATTTTTTATTAGAATTTTTAAAATAATGATTTATAGTTCTTGTAAGAAAAAGACTAAATTGATGAATATTAAGATTAATTTTAGCCATTTCATAAGTAGAAATTAATTGATATAAACAGCATGAAATTGATTTTAAATCAGGATTATTATGAGATTCTAAATAAAAATTTTTACATAAAACCTGCATTTAATTTAAATTTATTAATAATAATAATATTATTATTAATATTATTATTTATGTCAATTGGTTTTATTCAAGTTGGTCAATGTGGAAATCAAATCGGCGACAACATTTTTAAAAACTTAATAAGCGAATTAAAAACTTCAAGTGAATCATTTTCTCAATTAATTTTAGATTCATTTTTTACAATTTCTTCCCAATCAAATTTATTAATCCCAAATTCAATTTTAATAGACATGGAATCAAAAGTCATAGAAAAAATAACAAAACAATCAAAATCTCATAATATAAAATACAATCCTTCAAACATAATAAACAAACAAAGCGGAAGTGGCAATAATTGGGCAAATGGATTTTTTAATCACGGTCCTTCAATAGAAAAAATATTTATAGAAAAATTTTCGAAATTCACAGAAAATTTCGATTATTTAGACACAATAATATTAATAAATAGTTTAGCAGGCGGAACAGGAAGTGGATTAGGAAGTTATATAAACATATTATTAAAAGATTATTTTCCTGAAATTAATATTTTAAATGTAGCTGTTTGGCCACATAATTCCGGAGAAGTTATAGTTAATTCATATAATACTCTTTTCAGTATAAGTGAGAATTATAAGGTGAGTGATATGATGATGATAGTTAATAATCAGGAGATATATGATATATGTAAAGATATATATAATATTAAAAAAATAGGGTTCAATGATTTAAATATGGTTATTAGTAAACATATTTTATCTACTATTTCACCTATTAATTTTAATAAAAATAATTATAGTAGCACTGATATTTATGTTAAACCGTTTAATTTAAATTCGTTTATTAGTGAGTTGATATATTTTTTGTGTCCCAATCCGAAGTTAAAATTTGTTAGGTTAATTTCTACGCCGGAAATTAGTGAAGATAATTTAAAGTTTACTAATAATAATTGGAATAGTTTAATTAAAAGAGCGGCTCAAATGTTAAAAAATTATTCGAATGAAAGTAAAGTTGATTGGACTCAAAATGAATTAATTAAAAATTTTAAATGCGCTTGTATTTATCGAGGGAAAAATTTAAATGATATTAATAATAATATTAATAATAATAATAATGAAAATAATAATAATGTGAATGATATTAAATTATTAACTAATAAACAAAATTGTGATTTTATTGAATATAAAGATATTAATATTGTGAATAAATATGAAAAAAGTGTAACATTATTAAGCAATTGTAATTTTTTTAATAAACAAATTGAAAATACTTTAAATAAAGCAAAAGAAATGTATATGTATAATGCTTTTGTACATCAATATGAAAAATATGGAATGAGTAAAGATGATTTTTTAGAAGCTTTTATATTTAATCAACAAATAATTTCTGATTATGATAACATTTAAAATTATATTATAATATTAAATTTTTTACCCTTAATAATAATATTATTATTTTATATTTTAAATATTTAAAAATTTATTTTATTCATTTTTAGACCATCCAAAAGAACATTTTACAGCTTGATTCCAACCATCTAATTGTTTTTTTCTTTCATTTTCATCCATTTTAACATTAAATTCTTTATCAATCACCCATTGTTTCATAACATCTTCTTTACTCTTCCAAAATCCAATAGCCAACCCCGCTAAATAAGCAGCACCCATTGCAGTAGTTTCAATACATTTGGGTCTTCTAACAGGGGCATTCATAACATCACTTTGAAATTGCATAAGAAAATCATTATTACTTGCACCTCCATCAACTTTTAATGACTTTAATTTAATCCCTGAATCACTTTCCATCGCTTTTAAAACATCATTACTTTGAAATGCCAAACTCTCTAAAGTAGCTCGAATTATATGATATTTATTAACACCTCTTGTTAGACCTGTTATAACTCCTCTTGCATATGGGTCCCAATAAGGGGCACCTAATCCAGTGAAAGCAGGAACTACATAACATCCATTTGTATCTTTTACTCTCGTTGCGAAATATTCAGAATCGGGGGCACCATCTATTAATCTCATCTCATCTCTTAACCATTGAATTGCAGCTCCTGCGACAAAAACCGACCCTTCTAAAGCATAATATACTTTATTATCTAACCCCCATGCGATAGTTGTTAATAACCCATTTTTTGAAAAAAAAGGTTTCTCACCTGTGTTCATTAACATAAAACATCCTGTTCCATATGTGTTTTTTGCCTCACCCTCATTAAAACATGTCTGCCCAAATAAAGCAGCTTGTTGATCACCTGCTGCCCCACAAATTTTAATAGGACCCCCAAAAAATTCTGTATCACTCTCTCCATATATGCAACTTGATGGTTTAACTGTAGGTAACATATTTTTAGGTATATTTAATTCTTTTAATATCTCATCATCCCATTCTAATGTGTTTATATTAAATAACATCGTTCTTGAAGCATTACTATAGTCAGTAACATGTACCTTACCTTTTGTTAGAATATATATCAACCATGTATCTACTGTTCCAAATAATATCTCTCCATTTTCGGCCTTTTTTCTTGCGTCTGGGACATTTTCGAGTATCCATCTTAATTTAGTTCCTGAAAAATAAGGGTCTATTATTAATCCAGTTTTCTTCTTGAAAAAATCAGTCAAACCCTTTTTTTTTAAAGACTCTGCATAATCAGCTGTTCTTCTACATTGCCAAACTATAGCTCTACAAATAGGTTGCCCTGTTTTTTTATCCCAAACTATAGTTGTCTCTCTTTGGTTTGTTATTCCAATTCCTGCTATATCTTCGTAAGTAATATTTAGTTTTTCCATTGCTTGACGACATACTAAAAGTTGGGTGTCCCATATTTCGTTTGCGTCATGTTCTACCCAACCTGGTTTGGGAAAATATTGAGTGAATTCTTTTTGAGCTACTGAACACATTTCACCCTTTTCGTCAAATAATATGCATCTGTTGCTTGTTGTTCCGCAGTCCATTGCCATGATGTATTTTTTTTTATTTGATGTTGAAGACATTATTATTTTTTTTATATTATTATTATTATTTTATTATTATATATATATTATTATTATAATGAAGATTTTTTATTTATAAATTAAGATTTTTTATATAGATTTAAATAATAATTTTTATGTGTTGTATTTTTAATCTCTTAATATTTAATTTTTATTTAATTTTATAATAATATAATTAACTTATTTAATTTAAATAAGTTATTTTAAAAAATAAATAAAATTTAATCAAAATGGAAAATAAAAATAATAATAATAATAATAATTTTTTTGATATAGAAAACAATGAAATTCAAAATAATCAGCAACAAACAAATTCAAATAAAAATGAAATTGATTTTGATTTGACTCCAAATAATCAAAATCAAAATATTTTACCTTCAATTAACAACACATTAAATGACATTTCAGAAATATCAAAATTAAATAACACTAACAACACAATAAACAACACTAATAATAATAATAATAATAATAATTCAGGTGTTAATATTAACACTTTAGATATAAATAAAAAATACAACGAATGTTCAAATCCTTTAGAATTTTTTATTATAAGTTTATGTAAAAATATGAATATTAGTATTAAACAAAGTATTGCGTTATTAAGTAATAATAGAAAGTATTTAAAAATTTTGTGTTACAAAGGAATTAAAAAGAATTTTGAAAAAGTTATTTTTTGGTTAAATGATGTGCTTAATAATATTAATTTATTAATTAATTTATTAAAATCTGATTCTGAAAATAATAATAAAAATATTTTAATGACTTATGCAACGATTGGAATTGGTTTGAATACTAAAAATTTTGAAGTTTGTGAATACACAATTAAAATTTTAAGTTATTTAATTATTGAAATTGGGGATAATAATAATAATTTTGATTGGATAAAAAATGAAGGTTTTAATTATTTTAATTTCGCGCTGTTTAAATATTTAAATATTAAAAGAAGCATAATTCAATGTTTATTTTTTTTTATTAAAAATAATTTCAATGAATTTATTAATTTTTTATTAAATCGAAATGAAATCGATTTTTTATTTGAAATCATTCCGTTTTTAAATGATGATGAATATATTAATGTTTTTATTGATAATTTTATAAATAATTTTATTAATACAGTTATTAATAATAATAATAATAATAATTTTATAGAAAATAATAATAATTTAATTGAAAATAATAATAATTTAATAGAAAATAATAATAATTTAATAGAAAATAATAATAATTTAATTGAAAATAATAATAATTTAATTGAAAATAATAATAATAATAATAAAATTAAACCTCCAATAATTCTAAATATTTTAACTTACATTTGGATTTTTCATTCATCAAAAATTTCTTCAAACAAATCTTCATTAATATTAAAATATTTAAAATATTACATAAGAAACACAGTAAGTCTTAATAATTTAAATATAAACGAAATGACAAGTATTTCTAATATGTTTTATCTTTTAGATAATCTTGCTAAAATAAAAGATCAAAATGGTCCTATTATTTATAAATCTCTTGTTTTTTTATTATTAGAAGAATACAATGAACTTCCGAAAAGGGAATTTTTATTAAATAATTTTCAAAATTTTTTTTATTATAATTTAAATGTTCCGATTGATATTTTATTAAATCCGTATTTAAAATTTTTAAATAATAATATTGAAAATAATAATAATAATAATTATGATTTAATTGATTTTAATTTTTTTAGTGTTATTATTGGGCATCCGAGATTTTCTGCGGAAATGGCTGAAAAATTAATACAATTTTGTTTAAAAGTTTCGATTGAAAATTATTATTTTTTAAAATTAGCGATTCGTACGATGGATTTGATTTTCAGTGTAAAAATAATAGAAAAAGATGAATTTGTGTTTGAAAAATGTATGAAAATTTTAGTAGATTATATTAAAAATTCAATAAGAAAATTTAAAAAAAATATTATTGTTAAGAATAAAAAATTTAATAATAATAATAATAAAAGTAACAATGTTATATTAGAAATGACATATGATATTATGTTAGAAAAATATGAATATGTTAATGTTAATGTTTATGATGATATTGTAGATGCTTTGGATTGTTTTCGAAAAGAAAAAGGAAAATTTTGTAATGCTTTATTAGGATTATTATGGTTTTATGATGATAATGATGATGTTATGTTAAGATTAGAAGAAAAATATACAAAAAAAGCAATTATAATTAATAATAATAAAAATAATAATAATAATAATAATAATAATAATGTTAGTAATATTTTAAATACAACTTCAAATAACACAAAAAATATTTCTATTATTTCTATTAATAAAACAAATGAAAATAACAATAATAATAAAAAACTTAATAAACGTTCATTAAGTAAGTCAAAATTAACTGTAAATAATACAATTTCTAATAAATATTCTTTTATAATTAACATCGATGAAGAAGAAAATAGAGAAAAAATCGCAATTGAAGCGATTTATTCAAAATATAAAAATTTATTAAAAATTATATATAAAAAAATTCAAATTGAAAATGGTTTGGCATCAAAAGCGAGTATTTTAAAATATTTTCGAGAAAAGAAAATAAATAACAATGAAATAACATTAGATGAATTAAGTTTATGTGTGAAAAATTGTTTTAAAATAAACATAAACGAATTTAATTATCTTCAATTTAAAAATTTGATAATTTACATTTCTTATATTATAAACATTAAAAAAAAATTTAGTTATTCAATGTCAGAATGTTTTTATTATTTTATGAATCGTTTAAATGAAATAGAAAAAAATAATATTAATAAAGATAATAATAAATATTTAAAAATTATTAATTTTTTACGTAATAATTTAGATAAAGAAAAAGGAATTTTAAATAATAATATTTCATTGCCACCTGGATTTAAAATAGTATTAAAAACTGATATAAAATATGTTCAAAATTTTCCGAAAATTTTAAATTCAAATTTTATGGAAAATTACAGAATGTGTTATGAAATTTTAAATGAAATTATAGAAAAAATTACTAATAGTTGTATTTTAGAAAATAAGGTTGAAATTATTAAATATTATGACATTGAAATTGATTATAATTTATTAAAAAATTGGTCGAATGTGATTTATTTAAATTATGCGAAAATTTTTAATGAAAAATATTTTGAAAGTATGAAAAATAATAATTTTAATAATAATTTTAATAATAATTTTAATGTTGGAATTGAAATTTGTTCGATTATGGAAAATATTTGTAGAGAAATTAGTAAAAATTTAGGAAATTTTTCTCAATTTTTAATTGAAAAAGAGCAAAAACAAAAATTAATTAATGAAAAAAAAATAGAAAAAAAGAAAGAAAATGAAAGAAAAAAAAGACAAAATGAAATTAAAGAACAAATTGAAAAATATAAAAAAGAAAAAGAAGAAAAAAAAGAAAAAGAAAATGAAGAAAAATTAAATGAAGAAAAAGAAAAGAAAAAATTAATGAAAAAATATTTAGAAGAAAATAAAAAAAAGAATAAAAAAATTTTAGAAGAAATTAATGAAAAAAAAAAATTAAAAATTGAAGAAGAAGAAAAAAAAAATTTATTATTAAAAGAAAAAGAAAAAGAACAAAACATTAAAAAAAAAGAAGAAAAAAAACTTTTTTTTTCAAATCAAAAATTAAAATTAAAAGAAGAATTTCAACAATTAAAAAATAAAAACGAACTTTTTTCAAAAAAAAAAATTGAAAATGATCCTTACAATCAAAAATTACCAAACGTAAAAAATCAATTTACAAAAGATTTAAAATTTGTTGAATTTGATAAAAATTTAATTTATAATTTAGAAAATATTATTAATAGCAATAATAATATTTCAAACACATTAAAAAAATACGATGAACATTTAAAAACAATTTTTGATATTTTTCATATTAATAAAATTAATTTAAATAATGATTGTTTATTTTTAAATGAATTCAAAGAATTTTTAATAAATTTTTTTATTTTAAATGTTTTAATTAATAATGAACAAATGAATTTTATTTTCAAAAGAATTTCTAATAAAAATAATAATAATTATTTTAATTTTTTCAATTTCAAAACGAGTTTTTTATTATTAATAATTTTCGCATATAAAAATAATAATAATTTAAACATAAACGAAAATGACATTAAAAATTTAAACGAAACGAAAATTAATAAATTTTTCGATTATTTAAATTTTTCTTTTCCTTTCGATAGAAAAAAAATCGAAGATTTTATTAATAAAAATAAAATCATGAGCACAAAAGAATTTTACGAAAAACAAAAACAATTAAAAAAAGAAATTCTTCCTTATTTTAAAGGAAATTATTTATTAAGACCAAAATCGCAAAATAAAATTCGATTAAAAAACGAAATTAATAAAGAAATTTCAATTAAAAGAGATTTAAGTAAAGACGCAATTGTTAAAATAAATAATAATAATAATAATAATTCAAGACAAAATAGTATTAAATTAAAAAGAGAAGAAGACAAAAGCGTTCAAGAAGTTTTTAAAGAATTAAGTAGCGTTAATGATAATACAACTTTGAGTAATTTAATTAATAAAAATAATAATAATAATAGTAATGTTGAAAATAGTAAAAATAAAGAAGATTTAAATAATGATGATATTAATTATTCTGTGAATACTTCGAATTCGAATAGAAAAATTGAAAGTAATTTAATGAAAATTAAAACTGCGGATGGAAAAGAAGAAAATTGGAATGTTCAAAATTAATGTTTTTTTTTAAATATAAATTTTGATATTATTTTATATATGATATTAATTCAATATTATTAAAATTATTTATAAATTATTTTTAATTAATTTATTATTTGTGATAAAAATAAAAATAATTAAAATATTTTTTTTTTATAATAATATATTTAAAATTATTGAATATTTTTAATTTTGTTATTATAAAATTCGTAAAAAAATAATTTATTATTTTTGGTTTATAATTGATATGTTTAAATTTATAAATTTAATTAAAGTTATAAAATTTAAATATAATTATAAAATTTATTGAAAATAATTATTATAATATTTCTTTTTGATAAATAATTAATTAATTGTTTTTATTTTCATTATTATTTTCTTCTTTTTTACTTTCTTCTTTTTTATCTTCAACTTTTTCTTCTTTTTTATCTTCAACTTTTTCTTCTTTTTTATCTTCAACTTTTTCCTCTTTTTTATCTTCTACTTTTTCTTCTTTTTTATCTTCTACTTTTTCATCTTTTTTATCTTCAACATCTTTATGTTCATGTTCATGTTGATGTTCAATTTGATGTTCAATTTGATGTTCATGTTGATGTTCATGTTCATGCTCATGTTCATGTTGATGTTCAATTTGATGTTCATGTTCATGTTGATGTTCAATTTGATGTTCATGTTCATGTTGATGTTCAATTTGCTGTTCATGTATATGATTATGTTCATTTTCACCAATATGCGAATGTCCATGATCATGTCCGCATCCACATTCATCTTCAATCACGGGTGGTTGTGGATACAATTCTCTCAACAATCTTCTAACTTGTTTTTCATATTTTTTATTCAAGCTTTTCATCACTTGCAGTTTCTTCTTTTCACTTTCATAAACATCATTCAATTTTTTCAATTCCATTTTATTAATAACCCCCGAATTCAATCTAATTCTAATTTGATTATTTTCATTAGCTAACAAAAAAATTTCATTACTTTTATTTTTAATTTCATCATCAATTTTTTGAAATTCATTATGCGCCATTTCATTAATTTTATTCAATTCTTCATTTTTTCTTTGCAACGCAATTAATTGCGATTTTAATTCTGTATTTAACATCAAATCATTTTGTGTTTGATCTTTTAAATTATTCATTGTATTTTCCATTGATAATTTTCCTTCTTCAGAGAAGTTTTTTTTATAGAAATCTTCCATATTCATTTTTTTATCAAATTCTTCTTTCATTTTTAATCCTTCTTTTAAAGTATCATTAATTTCGTTTTTTAATCTTGTGTTTTCTTCTAATAATTTTTTTCTTTCTGGTTCTTCTGGATCAGTTTTTCTTTGAAGTTCTTTTACGAATTCTTGTGCTTCGTTGATTAAATTATTACGAATTTCATCGTAATCTTTAATCATTTTTTCTTTTTCTTCGTTGATTTTGTTTCCTTTTTCTACATACAAATGTTGAATTTTGTCTTTTTTTTCATATTCTTCGACTTTTTTTTTGTAATAATTTTCTGCTTCTTTTTTTTCTTTTTCGAATGGAAGAATTTCGAATTTTTTTTTTGTTATGTCTAATTTTAAAGATAAAATTTTTTTGTTTATTGTTGTGTATAATTCAAATAATTTCTGATGATTTTCGTCGTTGCTTGTGTTTAATTCTAATGCGTTTTGAAGAATTTCTAAATGTTCTTTGTATTTTAATTGATTTGCGATGCTCATGTTTGATAAATCTAAATCGAGAAATTTTTTTGCGTTTGAAATTAATTCTGAATTGGATGATTTTTTTTGGGTTTGATTTGAAGTTTCTATTTGGGAATTTTCTTTGTTTTTTTTATAGCGTTTGTTTCGTCTTGAAGACATTAAAAAAATAAAATAAAAAAAGAAAATAAAAAATTTAAATAAAAAATTTAAATAAAAAAATAAAATAAAAAAATAAAATAAAAAATTTAAATAATAATTTTAAATAATAATTTTAAATAAAAAATTTTAATAATAATTTTAATAATAATTTTAATTATAATTTTAAATAAAAAATTTTAATAATAATTTTAATAATATTTCACATATAAAAATAAATAAAAAATAAATAAAAATATTAATTATTTATAGAAAAAAAATTTATAAAATAATACTTAATCACTTGAACTGCTTTTTTCATCATTTTCATTATTCAACTCATTTTTAATATTTTCAATTCTTTTACTCGCCAATTCATAACAATAATTAAGCGCTTCTTCATGAATATCCGGCAAGGGAAATTCTCCATTATGCGTGACCCAACTATTTTTACTCAAATCACAAAGTTTTGGTCTTTTTTCGGGATTAAAATTCAACAAACTTTCAATCAATTCAATGACTCTTTCATCATAATCCCCCGCATTAGGTAAATTAATATTAACATAGTCATTTTTTGAAATGTTCCCATCATTCGAAAACAACGGTTTTTTAAACACCATGTGATACAAAGTCACACCAATCAACCAAATATCAGCTGGTTTTCCATGATAAAATCCTTCTACTTTATTAAAATCATTATAAATTTTTTCAGGTGGTGTGTAAGTGCTTGGGCCACTGTGCATTGAAAGTAAATCATTGTTATTTTCGATTATTACGCTTATGCCAAAATCATTTAATTTTAAAGTATCATCTGAACTTATTAATAAATTATTTACGTTTATGTCTTTGTGTATTATTTTTCCTATTTCGTGACAATGTTCAACGCCGCAGATTAAATTACGAAAATAGCGCCAAATTTGAAATCCACTCAATGATTTTATGCTATTTAATAAAGAATTGTTATTCATATATTCCATAAAAATGAATATGTCATTTTTCGATTCGATTATTTCATAAACTTCTACTATGTATTTACTATGTAAACGTTTTAATATTTTTACTTCTTCTTTTACGTAATCATAAACTTTTTTTGTTTTGTTTGCGCGGGCGTTTTTTTCGGTGATTTTTACTGCGATTTCTTTGTTTTTTTCCATGTTTAATGCTAAATAAACTGAACTAAATCCGCCTTTGCCTAAAAGTTTTGATTTGTAGATTAAATATTGATTTATTTTTATATTATTATCATCGTATTTTTCATATGATTTTAAAGGCGTGTTTTTAATGTTTGAATAATTAGTGAAAATATCGAAATAATTTGTTTGATTTAAATCGTTATTATTATTATTTAAAGTTAAAAAATTGCTGTTTTTATTTTTATGTTTTTTGTTGTTTGAATTTTCAAATTCGCGACTTAATTCGAATTTTTTTGCTTGTAAAATACTTAATTTAATTTGATATAAAAAATATTTTTTCGCGATGTTAAAATTACTGTAAGGATTCAAATCGAATTTTCTTAAAAATAAAGGATAATTTTCATTGTTTTTATTATTATTATTATTATTATTATCATAATTTAATTCACTAAAATGTTTAATAACATTTGAAATTAATTGTTGCGAACTTTTAAATTTATTATCAATATTATTATTATTATTATTATTATTATTAATATAATTAACATTAAGATTATAATTTAAATGTGTTTTATTAATATTATTTTCTTTTTTTTTATCTAAATTATTATTATTTTCATTCAATTCGCTTTTTGAAGACGCAACAAAACTATTTGAAATTTTTTTATTATCAGTGACAATACTATTTTGATTAGTGTTTAAATTTAATAAATTTGAATTAATATTAAATTTTGAAATGTTTGTGTTTGCGCTGTTGTTATTAATAATGCTACTTAATTTATCATTTATTGTTAAAATGTGTTTTTCTTTGAATGTTCGTGTGTGAAGATATTTGAAATTTTTTGTTTTGTTTTTGTTTTTTTTCAGATGTTTTTCGAATTCTTCGATTTTAAAAAAGTCCATTGTTAATTTTGTTTTGAAATTTAATGTTTTGAGATTTTTTATTTTCGATGGAGGAGAATTGAAAATTTCTAAATTGTTTATTATTGATTCGTTTTTTGATTTTGGAAAATACAAAGAATCATTATTATTAATAAAATCGTTTTTTGTTGTTGAATTGTTGTTTTTGTTTTTTTTGGGATCATTTTTATTAATTAAATTTTCATTTTTAAAACTTTTCGAAATTTTAATCAAACTATAAAAAATATTATTAATAATAAAAATTACTTTTTTCCTTGAACACATCCCATAAAAAAATTAAATTTAATAATAATAATAATAATAAAAATAAAAAAATAATAAAAAAATCATATAAAAAATGTCAAAAAAATTTTTTTTTCTTTTTCTTTTATTTTCCTACATTCATTCATTCAACATTCCAATAAGAAATTCTTCTTACACATTAAGAAGCGATTGTTTCGACGGAAATAACAAAAAAGACAAACCAGGTTCAATAAATTTCGCTCAAGATTGTACTGATTACAAACCACATAAAAAATTCAAATGTTGTTTCGTTCATTTATTCGACGACGAAAATGAAGAAGGAGAAAATTATTGCATGATCGTAAAAAAAAATAACAACACAGATTTAAATGAATTAAAAGCTTTCGTTAGTACAAAAGCAGATTATTCAATTGTCACATGTTCACAAAAAAATATTAAAATTAATATTTTTTTATTATTTTTCTTATTATTTATATAAAAATTATTTAAAACAATATTAAAATAACATTAAAAAAATAAATATTTTTTTTACTTACTTTTTTTCGTCATAAAAAACGGATGTAACAAAGCTTGTTTCGCAGTGATTCTTTTATTCGGATCATATTGCAACATCGATTTTAACAAATTAATTCCATTTACATCTAATTTCACAATTTCTTCAATTTTTTTCGCACTAAAATTGGGAAATTTATTCGAATAATAAGGTAAATTAACAATTTCATTCCAATCTTCAATTTTCGGCGTGCCTAAAATTGAATAAATTTTCATTATTTGTTCAAATTCACAATCGCCTTTAAACAAAGGTTTTTTAATCACCAATTCAGCAAAAATACAACCAACTGACCAAATGTCAACAGGCGTTGAATATTCATTAATTCCTAATAATAATTCAGGTGCTCTGTACCATAAAGTCAAAACTTCTTTTGTGTACGGTCGAATTGGAATGCTGAAAACTCTTGCGAGGCCAAAATCGCCGATTTTTATTTTTAAATTCTTTGTTAATAAAATATTTTGCGGTTTTAAATCGCGATGAATTATTTTCTTTGAATGACAATAAGCTAATGCATCTAAAATTTGATATAAAAATGATTTTATTGTTTCTTCTTCTAAATTTTTGTGCTCAAATTCTTCTAAATATTTTCGTAAATCGTATTCAGCAAATTCGAATAGTAAATATAATTTATTGTTGTTGCATATGACATCTTTTAATTCGATTATGTTTGGATGTTGAAGTTCACGTAAAATTGTTATTTCGCGCAGTGCTGTTGAAGGAATTCCTTCGTTTTCTAAGTCGATTTTTATTTTTTTTATTGCGATTATTTCGGAGGAGCCTTTTAATTTTCCTTTGTATACATCACCGTAGGTGCCGGAACCCACTTTTTGAATTTCTTCGATGAAAATGTTGTTTCCGAAATCTTTTTCTTTTTCCATTTTAAATTTTAAAAAATAATATTAATAATTTTTAATTGAAATTAATTTTTTAATTGAAATAAATTTTTTAATTGAAATTATTTTTAATTGAAATTAATTTTTTAATTGAAATTAATTTTTAATAATTTTTTTAATTGAAATAAATTTTAATAATTTTAATTATAATTTTTAATAATTTTTATTTATATTTTAATAATTTACATTTTAAATTACAATATTTTCAAAAATTAAATTTTGAATTTTATCTTCATTTCCGTTTTTTTTCATAATCAAACAAACATTATTCAAACAACTAAACAACAATTTATTTTTAAAACAATAATTTTCATTTTTTAAATAATAAAACACTTTTTTATAATTTTCCAACGCGAATCGTTCAAATCCAATGAAATGAAAAATTCTCGCTAAATTATAATAAACTTCAAAAGGAAATTTTTTAATTCTCAAATTTTTATAAACATTAAAATATCGAAAAGTTTCAATAATTTTATTTTTTTTATTTTTTATTGTTCTGCTTCTAATTTGAAATAAAATAGACAAACTCAACAAAAAATAAATGTAACTATTATTTTTAAATTCATTTGATAATTCTTTAAAAATATTAATACAAATTTCAAAATTATTTGATTTATAATGACACAAACCAACAAATAATTTTAATAATTTTGATTGTTTAAAATGTTTATTAATATTTAATTTATAAATGTAATTTCGTAATAAAATTTTATTTAATTTTTTTCCAATTTTCCACAATTGAATCCAAAAGAAATTTATTTTATTTAAATTGAATTTTATTATTAATTTTTTTAATAATTCGTATGAATATTTGTAATATTTTTTTTTGTAATTTAACATAATAAAATAAATTTGAAAATTAAATGATAAAAAATCATCTGAATTTAAAAAAAAATCATTTGATGAATAAATTAAATATAAAATTATGTAACATTCATTGAATTTATTTTTATTAAAAGAAAATGAAATGAAATTTGAAATTATTTTTTTAAAATTTTCTTTTGAAATGTATTTTTCTATTGTTTCTAAAGAACTAAAATTTTTTTCTACTAAAATATTCGTTGAAACTATTTTTTTTTTAGTTAAACAATATTTTAATGAACTTTTTCTAACAAAAAGATTTTCGATGTTATTTTCATTTGAATTTAAATTATTTTCATTTGGATTGAAATTATTAAAATTAAAAATTGATTTTTGATTGAAAAAATTTTTTATTGAAGATTTTTCTAAAATAAATTCGCGAAATTTATTTTTTAATTTTTCGATTTTAATTTCTTGAATAATAATTTTTTCTAATGGTTCAAAAGTGTTTGATAAAAAATTATTAATTTCATTTGAATTTAATAAAATTAAACTCGTTTGTAATTTTAAATATAAATTTTTATTATTTTTAATTTCGTTGTTAATTTCATCGAAATTTTTTTTCATTTCTAATAAAAAATTTTTATTTTCATTTTTTTCAAGTTTTTTTATGTTATTATGAATAAATTCATTTAATTGAAAATTTAATAATAAATTTTTGTTTTTTCGCTTTAATTTTTTTGATAAACGAAAAGTTTTTTTTGATAAAAATTTTTTATTTTTGTTTAATTTTATTTCTAAATCATAAAAATTTGGAACATTAAAAATATTTGAATTATTTTCATTTTCATTATTATTATTATTATTATTATTATTTTCATTATTTATTTCATAATTATTATTATTAAAATTGTTGTTGTAAATTTCTTTGAAATTATTTTCATCTTCGTTTTTTATTTCGTAATTTGATAAATTTTCTTCTTCATTATTAATAATTTCATTATTATTATTATTATTTCCTTCTTTTAAAATATTTAAAGCTTTTTCTTTATTGCCTAATTTATCATAAATTTCACTTAATTTAACAATAATGAAATTTTTATCTTCGTAATTTCCATTTTTATTATTGTATTTATTAATTTTTTCGTTATTGTTAAATTTTAAATTATTGTTAATTTCTTTTATATTTTCATTTTTATTATAATTAATTTCATCATCTAAATCACTAAAACTATAATTATTATTATTATTATTATTATTATTATTATTATTATTATTATTATTATTATTATTATTATTATTATTATTATTATTATTATTATTATTATTATTATTATTATTATTATTATTATTATTATTA
>JAEEGK010017406.1_pt1 | contig 15681 bp, 12 predicted proteins | sample 8958771 | NCBI WGS metagenome assembly JAEEGK01 (sample SAMN16246547, study PRJNA631951) | gut metagenome | biome: gut microbiome; feature: rumen; material: SC-attached | host: Bos | place: Iran: Karaj | collected 2018-10
GTTCCCGGATTTCGTGGAACCGGACGCTCAATACGCAAACACTTCCTATACTCAAAAATTTGGACGTGCCGCATTTATCGCGAAAGCTCGCGCCCAATTCTTGCGCGATTTCGGAGCCGCATTAAGCCCGTTCAACGCATTCCTTTTGAACTTGGGCCTTGAAACGCTCCACTTGCGAATGCCGCAACACAGCAACAACGCCCTCGCATTGGCTGAATTCTTGTCCAAGCATCCGGCCGTAAATTGGGTAAGCTATCCGGGACTCAAATCTAGCCCTTATTTCAAGCGCATCCGCAAATACTTTGATTATCAAGGCGGTAGCGGCGTGCTTACCTTCGGCCTCAAGGGCGGCAAAGCGGCCATCCGTTCGTTTGTCAAAGCATTGAAAGTCGCCGCCTTAGTCGTTCACGTGGGCGATGCCCGCACAAGCGTTTTGCATCCGGCTACAAGCACGCATTCTCAGCTTTCGCCGAAAGACAGACTCGCCGCAGGCATCCCTGACGATATGATCCGCGTATCCGTGGGCATCGAAGACCCGCGCGACATCATCGCAGACTTTGAACAAGCTATTGCAGCAAGCACCAAAGGCGGTAAGTAATGAGTATAATTGTAGATGTCAATAAATACCTTGCATTGAACGACGCGACAAAGCACATCAAAGATTATCTTTCTATTGAAGTCGCCGATCACGCCTACTTGCCCAAAACCGAAGACATTAAAAGCGACTGGGTTGCCTACATTGCAGCCCCCGCATTCAAGCTGATTCGTGAAAAACAGGGACACGACATTGAATCTTTCGTCTCTATCGGCACAGGTTCCGGCATTGACGTGTTGACCGGCATTGAGCTTTTAGGGGCAAAGCGCGTAGGTTTCACGGATTTGCAAAGAAGCGTTGTCGCCGCAGCCGCACAGAACGTTAGGAACAACTTAAAAATCAACAACATCGAATTTGAATTTGGCGATGGCGACCTTTTGCAACCGCTCCAAAACGGCAAACGAAATTACGATGTCATTTACGAAAATCTCCCCAACGTGCCGCTTGCAAATAACACAAAGATTGAAGACAAACGCAATAGCGGCCATTACTTGGAAAAACGCATAGAGCCGATTCCCGAATTCGTTCACGAGCAAATGCTCGACTTGCATTACCTCGCGCTCAAGCAAGCGCGCGATTACTTGTCACAAAACGGAGCCGTCTATTCAACGCTCGGTGGACGCGTTCCGCTCAGCGCATTCATCAAACTCGGAGAATTGGCTGGGCTCCATTCCGAAATTTTCACGTATTCCTGGAAAATCCAGGCCGAGCCAGAAGATGTGATTTCGGGATACGCCGCGCAAGAAAAAGCAGGCCTCGGCCCGTTTAGATTCTACCGCGCTGATGATTTGCAAAAAGCATTCGCAAACGTTTCCGTCAAGGATTCTGGCAGCCGCGCATTTGAAATTGAAGAATCGCTCGACTCCGTAAAACTTTCTGCAACCGCCGCATACGAAGCATTCAAAAAAGGCGAAGTCATCGGCCATACCGTCGCCGTGCTAAAATCAAGTTTAAAATAGAGGCTCCGTGAAAAACGTTATCTACAATCTAATTGAAGAATCGCAAAAGTTCCTTTTCAAGAGAGCCAAAATCGACGATAAAATCGGGCTCGAAGCCGCCAATTTCGCCGTTCGAGACATTCCTAAACCTGTTGGCACATTCGAAAAAAGCGACTCGCCGTTAATCCGCTACATCGAAGATGCCATCAAGCACGGATCGCCCGAAACAGAAGAATTGCTGAAAGCACTCAAGCCCGCCCTCCCCTATTTGCCGTGGAAATACAATTACGATCCGCGCCCCGACATGCCCGATTTGGCAAATCAAATGGGATGGGGAGAAATCCTCGGCCCCGAAGCGCCCTATCACGATGAGCATTTCTGTTTCGGCTTTACGCTCCTCGGCAAAAACACTTTTTACCCCTCCCACTTGCACCCCGCCACAGAACTGTACGTCATTCTGTCCGGTCACGCCATCTGGACACTAGACGGAATCTCAAAAGTCCGCGGTCCTGGTGAATTTGTGCTGCATCCATCCAATCACGTACACTCCATGCAGACCGAACACGAACCGATGCTAGCGCTTTACACGTGGAGCGGGAAAGATGTCAAAACGCTTTCGAAATATGTGTAAGGAGCTACAAAAGGTTAAATGACATTGGAAATTGCACTTTCTTTTTTACTTTATGCGCTTGTCTCGGGAATCACCCCGGGCCCCGCTAATCTCTGTTCGCTATCGGTAGCGATGGGCAGCGGTAAAAGTATAGCGATAAGGCAATGGTACGGCCTTTTCACCGGATACACGATTGTCTCGCTAGTATCGGTTTTTATTGTTTATTTTATCAGCAGTGCGTTTGAAAATTTCATTGAAATATTTTCATTCGTTGGCGCAATTTACATCGCATACCTCGCCACAAGCCTTTTAATTCAGGCGTTCAAGCCACTCGGAGAACTCCGCAACAACAGCACAACCGGCAGTTTCTGCACAGGGCTTTTCGTGCAACTCACGAACGTCAAAATCATGGTGTTCTGCCTCACGGCAATCACGACCTACATGCTCCCCTACCATCAGGATTTTCCGCATTTATTCCTTCTCGGCTTGTTTTTGCCGCTTACAGGTCCCATCTGCAATTTAGCATGGCTTTTCGCAGGCTTTCTACTGCAAGGACTATTCCAAAAGCACCACAGAATATTCTACACGCTTATGGGACTCTCGCTACTGTACTGTGCCATTGGAATTGTGCGGTAGTGGAGAAAAATCCCCACAGGGGGGATTATTTTTATTCATCCGGTTACAAGATGATTATTTTCATCCTGTCCGGGTTGCTGTCGTAAAGGAGTGCCCCCTGCACATGGACGACAAACACCTTCATTTTAGGTCGTATATACTTTTTCTTTTTCACTTGTGATAAAATATAATTAATCCGATTGTTTGTCACCTCCCCTTGCGGAGAGATGACTCATTCTAGTTGCTTTTGGCCCTACTTCATCACCTTCTTTCCGTAGTACACGCCCTTAGCCTTGCGACCATTCCCTACAAAACGTCCCTTGAGGTCGTAGGTACGCGGCATAAAGTTCACATGGAACGGAGCTGTACGGGTATTGAACTGTCCGATAACGGTCGTATGTTCGCCGTTCTCCACATTTTCGTCGTTCTTGATAATCACGATGGACATGCGTTCCGGCAATTCCTCGACAGAACTTGCTGCCGTTCTTGCAGCATAGGCGCCGCTAGCACGGACTGTCGAAGCGGAAGGCTTCTTGACAAGGTAAGCACGCATCGCGACAATCCATGCGCCGGCGGCGGCCCTGACGAAATCGCCCACTTCTATGTGCAGATCTTCGTCAGAAGATGCGGCAAATCCGTAAATGCTACCCAGTTCCGGATCGCCTTCAGCCCATTTCTTGTAACCTAAGCTTCCACGGAATTCCCATTCCGAGTTTTCTTCGATACCGGCGTCAACAGCGTCCCTCGTGACTTCGAGCGTCACGGCACCGCTGATATCCAGCTTTTCGCCATCCATCAGCACGATATACGGAGTGTAGGCGTTCAATGTTACATGTTCAGACGAAGTGTTGTCCCAGACGGTATTCATGCCGACAGCCTTTTGGCCGTTTTCCACTACGATTTTGCCGAATGCAAGGACTTCTTTCAGTCCCTTGATTTGGCTCGTGCTTACGCTGAACGGCAAGACGATAGTAGAGCGCGTGTTTTTCAAGAAGCTGCGTTCAAATATAACAGAATCGACCGTAATTTCTTCGTCGATATTCACGGATCCGTCTTCACCGTAATTTCCATCGATGGAAGCAATCGAATGACCGTCTTCGTCCTTGAAGATTCCGACAGCGGCGTAATCGGCGGACTTATCGAGAATAGCAAAATGCTTTTCAATTTCGCCACCATATATACCCATGCCTGTAATTTTTGCATAAGGAGCGGTCGAAGATTTTTCCACATTTTCAAAACATTCCACGGTGTAGTCCTTCTTGACTTCAAGCGTCTTTTTGCCGTCCTTCACAACCACCTCGGGGCAAACAGGATTGCCCGTATAAGCCTGAACAGCAATGTCGTCGACAACGATATCCTCACTTGTAATCCACTTTAGAGGGGTAAGCATCTTGCCACTGAGTGCAGATCCATAAAAACTAACGGGTATAGACTCATCATAAATTTTGCCATCTTCATCCCTAAATGCTTTACCTTCGGCAATATTAATGGCCGTGGAGGTGCTAGATTGTGCTATACGGAGTTCCTCCGCGGTAATATGATCATCGGTGGAACTCCAACCTAAAGTGACTGACCATCCTTCCATCATTGATGCATCTACGGAGCCTCCATTTATCACTAAATCATTAGCATAGAATTGATCTACGTTTATATTACCGCCATTGATGATCGTAGTACCATATACTGAAATAATATCAAAAGTGAAATTACCACCATAAATACACAAATTCTCATAAATCCCAAGTTCTTTGGCTTTGAACGAACCCGTGCCACGCGATTGCGTGTGAATATAGAGACCATCATCGAAATGCATATTTTGCGCTTCAACATTGAGTTTGGCGCCGTCAGCAAGGATAAGGTGAACATCATCACTGAATGAGAGTGATTCTAAAGCCTCATTTGAGAAGGTCACTTCACCTTGCACAACATACCATCCTCCGGTTAATTTTAGATCATTATCTTCATGTGGTTCGCCGATATCGCTTGTAAGCAAGAAATATTCAGTCACTTCCTGTATTTTGCCATTTTCATCGACATATTCAACAGGCTTCATATCATCCCATATTGCATAGGCTGTTGTATTGCCAGAAATAGGAGCGGACCAGTCAAATACCTTGGTGCCTTCTTTCGTAGCAGCCCATCCGACAAATGTTGTTCCTACGCGGGTCGGATCTTCGGGCTTTGTAACGTGCGCCACGCCGTTTTCGTCAAAGGATGTAGCGACTTTCTTTGGCATGCTACCATCCTGGAAATTGACGGACACGACATAGCATGGCAATATGGTTTTATCAAGAATAAGTTGATCGAACAAATTTTTATCAGTATAAAATAAGTTGTACAAATCATAGAGTTTATAAACATTGCCATATTCATCTTTAAACCACTTATCCATAGCAATAGAAGCGCTGGTTCCCCGACCTAACGTATAACGGTCTTTTGCACTGTGCCAATCAAATAAAATACCCTTACCAGTATTGATTGTTGTTTTCCGAGAATTTTTGTCGATGTTAGAGGAGATTTCCACAATACCGCTGTTGATGTAGACGTATCCAGATGCATCTACAGCACTGTATCCATCGAGACCACCATTTCTTATGGAGATATTCCCTCCGTTAATGCTCAAATTCCCATTGACAACAACGGGACAAATTGTATTAGACGAATCATAGGCAGTTAGCTTACCCGTACCAAGCGCCTGTCCGTAAATCGACAAGTTGCCTGCAGTCTGGATTACTGTTTTTTCAACTGTTTCTAGTTTCATTTCTGCACCATCCGCAAGGATGATATGCGCATCACCATCAAACGAGAGCGTGTAATCCTCAACATAAACGTCTACGCTATCGTAGAAAGTATTATGCACCACATACCAAGCGCCCGGGAGGTTGACGACGCCTTCTTCTTCGTTGGCTTTGATAAGGTCGCTTGTGAGCACGGTATAACTATTTAGAGATTGAGATTGACCATTTTCGTCAATATATTCAAGCCTGTCTTTGTTCCATTGGGCAAAGAGGGTCATATTTTCAGTGACAGGGATATTGAAAAAATATCCCCTTGTGCCATCTTCAGTGGTGGACCAGCGATAAAACTTGGATCCGTTGCGGGTTGGAGCCGGCGGCTCAGCAATGTTGGCATAGCCTTGTTCGTTGAAGGTCGCTGCAGCAACCACAGGTTCCGTGCCGTTCAGCGCTTGGAATGTAACCGCATAGCACGGCTTAAGTGTCTTGCCGTTAAGCGAGCTTAAATATTCATCTTTTTCCCATAGCGCATCATATACGGTTTCCGTCGAATAGACTTTACCGGTATAGGCTTTGCCGTCTTCATCTCCAAAGGCTTTGCCTTCGGCTATTTGAACAAAACTCCCCGGTTGATAACCACCAGCCACGATAAACATTCCAACTTTGATGGAATCAGTTTTTTTACGCCAATCCAAAGTGATTGAACCAGACTCAACTCTACCAACATTGTAAGAACCACCGTTAAATATAACACGACCTTTACTAGCAAACAATTGACCACCTACTTTCACGGAAATTCCGTTTATAATAAGATCTTTATTCCTTCCTGCACCTATATCACCTTGTACGTATTCATAGCTACCCTTCTGACTATAAACATTCAATTTTCCAGAGCCATTCTTCTGACCATAAATATTCAAGTTTCCTTGGCTTTTTATACCGAAGAGAATATCCTTTTCATACTCCACAACGTTAAATTCGGCATTATCCGCAATGATAAGGTTAACATCCTCGTCCCCAAAGTCAATTTGGCCCTCAAAAGTTACACGATCGCGCACTACATACCAGCCACCCGGCAATTTCGTTGACTCCTTAATGTTCGGTAAAAGTGTATCGAGGATGACATAATCCTCAACACCTCGCTCGACTCCGTTTTCGTCCATGTAGAAGAAAGGAGTCTTTGCGGGCACAAGTGTTTTGTCTAGGATGCTATAAATATTGTCAACAGATAATTGGCCGCTGTAAAATTTGCCGTTTTCATCCTTGACGTATAAATAATTCTTTATGGTGAAGGTGTTTGCATGGATTACATTGCGCACTCTAAAAGAATCTGTGGGATTTTTCCAATCAAGCGTAATCGATGTTGCGTCAAGTTCTTCTACATCGACATTACCACCATGAAATTCAAAATTCTGAGCATTTATACTTGCATTACTACTACGTCTATTAGGATTAATATAATCCGTTGTGACGTGACCGCCATAAATAGCTATAGAGACATTAGATGCTGTAGTAGGGTCAATACCATTTTTGACATTTAATACACCCGTACCTAAAATGGGTTTATTGTAGCTAGTTGATCCTACGAAAATGGATATAGAAGGAACATCTGAAAGTCCTAAATCTTTTTTATAATATAATTTGTTGCAGTTTAAATAAGCTCCATCCATTAAAATAATCTTGATACTACCCTCGAACCCGATATTCTTATCACCCAGATCTACGGTGTCATATACCACATAAATACCGTTATTCTGCATAAGCGTCATATGGTCAATGTCTTTTGAGAGATAATTAAAAAGAGATACGGGCTCCCTTTCTCCGTTTTCGTTAATATAAAAGATATATCCCCACGAATTTGCCGCCATAAGCAGGGTAAAGATGAGCACAAGCCCCAAACGGAGCGAACGGAATGGATGAAGGACATGATTCTTTGTCATATTTTTAAATTCCTCCTTTTTATAAAAAAAGAAAAACGCTGAAAATAACAGCGTTATAGTAAAAAAAACATATGAAAATTACAATAATCCGTTCGGGTTACGCCAGTATTACGTTTAAGGATTATTTGGGATTACCTCATCTGGTCTCTACAGACTTCCTCAGCGGAGCGCCCATCTGTCGATTGGAAGTTCAGCATACCCTGCAACACGGAGGCGGCCTGCTCCAGTTCCGGAGTCGAAATGCAGGTATTGTTAGAAAGAATCTTTTGCAAGTACTGCTTTTGGCGCTCCAGGTTGCATTCCTTGCCGTAAAGCGTTGCCAGCTTGAACATTCCTGAGCAGGCCTTCAAGCCGTTCGGGTTCGAATCCACAAGGTTCGTGAGGAGCGTTTTCGCCTTTGCTGACTGGTTCGCCTCGATCAAGCAAAGAGACATCCAGTAAAGCGCACCCTCCGCCATTTCGCCCGATTTCACAAGTTCATAGACCTGTTTAAAGCCGTTATACGCAAGTTTGTACTCGCCACGGTGGTAATCGGAATGCGCCGCATTGAACATCGTTTCCGCTTCGACCATCTTTTCGGCATTGGCGTCGGACTCCATCACGGCACTTGCAGCACCATTGTTCACAACGACCTTCTTTGCCAAAATCTTGTCGGACTTGCCCAACAGCAAATCCAGGCGGTAGATGATTTCTTCCTGGCGGGTATCACGCCGCACGGTTTCTTCGCTCATACGGTTCGAAAGGACTGTCACCTCCGCCTGCAAACGTTTCTGCGCCACCGCAGCCGCTTCAAGTTGCGCCTTCACGCTATCGAGTTCCGTGCGTAAAGACTTGTTTTCAGCCGAAAGAGCCTTGTACGCCGAATCATTCTTGACCATGATTTCGTCGCCCACGGCTTTCATCTCTTTTGTGCGCAACACGGTAATGCTGCTGCACCCTGTAAGCACGAACGAAGCCAAAAGAACACTTAAAGAAATCGATTTCAAATTCACGGTTCAACTCCTACAATAGAGACACGGAAATGGGCCCTGCGGTTTTTGGAATAAGCGGCTTCATCGGCGCCCTGAACTTTCGGACGTTCTTTTCCGTAGCTCACCGACGCAAGCCTGTTGCCATCCACACCGTACGCAATCAGGAAATCCCTCACGACAGTCGAACGGCGGGCCCCTAGGGAAATGTTGTAATCTTCGGTCCCGCGGGCATCCGTATGCCCCTCGACCGTCACCATGAAACGGTTCTCGTTGACCAGGATTTCGGCAACTTGCGCAAGCAAACGCTTGGCGTTTTCGGTCAAGTCGGAACGGTCATAGTCAAAATACACATCTTCAAGCATGATGCGGTTGATCATCTCTTCCAGGCGTGCGCGCTCCGCTTCGAGGCGTTCCGCCTCCAGCCTCGCCAAGGAATCGGCACTCAGCGTATCCGCAATGAGCGCATCAAGATTGAGCGTCGAATCAGCCGGCTGTTCCGCCGTTTTCGGGGATGGATCCGTTTCCGGTTTTTCCTTGCTGCAGCCCCAAGCCAAAAGCGCAACGGCAGCAGCCATCAAAGTCCATCTAAGCAACGTTTTCACTTTTCACCACTCCTCTATTTAGCTTTTTTCTCGTCAAAGAACCAGGACCACGTCGGCGAAGTATTCTCGGAACCGTTCGTAATCCGAGTCACGCCGCTCCCGTCCTTACGCATAATATAAATTTGATAATTGCCGCCGCGGTCACTGGCAAACGCAATCAGCTTGCCATCCGGCGACCAGGACGGGTGTTCGTTGTTTCCGGCATTGGAGGTCAACTGCACGATATCCGTACCGTCAAGCGCGCACGTGTAAATGTTCATCTTGCCGTCATCCATCGACGTATAGACGATGCGGTCGCCTTCCGGGGACCAACTCGCACGTTCGTTGTAATGCCCCATGAACGTAATGCGCCTTACGTCCGTGCCGTCTTTGCCCACGGCATAAACTTGCGGAGAGCCACCACGATCGCTTGTAAACAGCACTTCGCTTGCAAACGGACTCCACGAAGGGCTCACCTGGTTCGATTTCAGATGCAGGAACTTTTGGGATGTACCTGTTTTCAGGTCGCCGCGATAGATTTCGGTTTTCGCCCCTTCCGTCACCGAGAAAAGGAGTTCACCCGTTTTCGGGTTCACCGCCGGGCTGAAGGTCTGCTTGTACTGCGTAAAGAGCGGCGTTTCCTTGCCTCCAAACGTGATAGAATAAAGGTTCGGGCGCTGCTTGCGGAAACTCACATACACAAGCCCCTTGTTGCCCTTCTGCCAGACAGGCATCATGCTGATAGAGGAATCGTGCGTAATCTGCCGGCGGGAAAAACCATCATAATCCGAAATCATCACCTGCTTGATACCATCGATTTTCGAGACGTAAGCAAGTTTCGTCGACGCAACACCCCGTTCGCCGAACAACCGATATACGACCTTGTCAAAGAACGAATGGACCGTCTGGCGCACGTCATAAGGCTTCACGGTATAGCTTTCGCCAAGCAACAAATCTTTCGTTTCCGCAGCGTACAGATAGCAATCAAGCTTGATTTTCCCGTTCGGGAGCTTGGTCGCAGTCCCGGTTACGTACTGACGAGCACGTTTTTTGCTAAAAAGCACCAAGTCGAACTGTTCCGACGAAACCGCCTCGAAACGCCCGGAGAGGTTCGCGTCCCGCGTCAAAATCTGGTGCGGAGCTTCGGTCGTCCACTTGATTTTGCCTTCTTCTTCAAAAGGCACAACGCCTATCGGCATCGTCTGGAACACCGATATACCGACATCCACGGCAATCGTATCTATCGCCGCAAACGCAGGCGCCACAAGCGCCATCGCCATAAACACAAAAAGCAATTTAATTTTATTCATCATAACCTCAATTTGCACGACGGTATAGTTGTTGGTCATTAGTCATTAGTCGTTGGTCATTGGTTACTAAACAAATTCGGATTCTCTTCGAAGAGTGACAATTAGAGGAAGAACCTCCAGTAAACCGTTTACTTCATTCGTCATACTGAGTTCGAAGAACGAAGTATCCAGTCATATCATGTCTAAGGATTACCGGATCCTATCGCCTTCGGCTCCAGGATGACATTCACCGCCTACTTCCTACTAAGCTCTACCAACTATATGTCGTGCATCTCCTTTTCTAGTTCGGCGTAAAGTTAAACTGCAACACGAGACTTGAACCTTTGTACGTCGGCGGAAGTTCCGGCAACTTCGAAATTTTCACGGCTCGCATCGACAAGTGGTCCCAAGCGCTGTTCGACGAAGACCGTTTGAGCAACACGCCCGTAATTTGCCCTGAGCGTTCCACGGAGAACTGTACAGTCGTCTTCGCGTCACGAGGAATCGAAAGACCGTTCGGCGGATTGAAATTGCTCATGATTTTCTGCTTTGCACGTTCTAGGAACACCTGCATCAACGGATCCATGTCAATCGGGTTCACCGCCTTGAGGCTCGGCATCTCGAACGACTTTTGCAAGTTCAAATCGTCGATATCGAAATCGTCTTCCTTCTTTGGCTTCTTTACGGGCTTCGGCTCGGTCTTTTTCTTTTCGACGGTCTTCTTCGCCACCCTTTCAAGCGGCTTTTCGACCGGTTTTTCGACCGGTTTCGGCTTTTCGGGTTCCACCTTTTCGGGCTCTTCGGGCTGGGGCGTTTCCTTCGGCACGGGCACAGGTTCCGGCGTATCCGGCTTCATTTCGGGAGCAGGTTCCTCCGGAACTTGCGGAGCCTCCGGCTCAAGCGTCTTTTCGGGTGTCGGCTCCTGCACGGGTTCGGGCGTCTGGACTGTTTCAGGCACGGGCTCCGGCGGCGCTTCCGGCGGAGTTTCCTCTTTCGGCGCCTGTTGCGGTTCAGGTTCCGGCACGGGCGCGGGCGCCGAAGGCTGCTTTACGACTTCTTCAACTTGCACCATCTCGAACACGGGAATCTCTTCCGACGGCTTGCTCAGGTCAATTTGATGAAGTCCAATCAACGTCCCGACAACGGCCAAATGAAACACAACGGCAGACACGATGATTTTCATCAACGTTCCATCGTCTTCCGTCTCGAAATATTGGATTTGTTCCCTATTTCTTTTCATTTACCAGTTCGTCTTTGGGGGTCATCGTCAAAAAACCGAGTTTCGTCACACCAAGTTTTTGCACTTGAGTCACAACTTTCATCACAAAGCCATAACTTACGGCCTCGTCCGAGTTGATGACCACCGCCATTTCGCCATTCCAAAGCGACTTGAAAATGCTTTCGAAACTCTCCATATCCACCTGCATATCGGCAATGAATATTTCAAGGTTCTTGGTGATAGAAACTTTAAGGAGTTTCTGCTGTTCCATCGTCGGAGCCTTTACCTGCGGGAGATTGACCTTTACTCCCTGGCTCATCAACGGAGCGCACAAAATGAACACAATCAATATAGCGAACACAATATCGATCATGTTCGTGAGATTCAGCTCCTGCTTTAAATCCTTACGGCGGCTGCGTTTCAAGCGTCCTCCTCCGGAATGCCTTCAACAGTCTGCAAGTCGCCTCTTTTGAACAAGCTCAAGACTTGCGAGCCGAAATTGTAATACGAAGTTTCGTTACATCCGTTTTTCGAAGTAAAATAGTTGTACCCGGCAGAAGCCGGGATTGCGACCACGAGACCCGCAACAGTCGTGATAAGCGCCATGGCGATACCCGGAGCGACAACGGTCAAGTCCGCGGACCCGTGATGACCGATCTGGAAAAACGCAATCATGATTCCCCAGACCGTGCCCAGCAATCCAAAGAACGGAGCCAGGTTAGAACTCGTGGCAAGGAACGTCAAATAGCGGTCCTCGCCCATGCGGATGCCTTCTATCGAGCGTTGGATGGCATCTTCAAGCAGGGACGCCCTGTGCTGAATGGATTCGTAATTCACTTTTCCCTTGAACTTGGAAGCCTCGTTCAGGACTTCGATACTTAAAAAGCGGAGCGCGCTATCGCCTGAAACGCTGCAAAGTCGCTGGAGGTCGGAAAAACTTTTCAATTTGCCAAATTCCTTGAAAAAGCGAGAATTCGCGCGCAAGTTCGACTTATGTTTAAAGAACTTAACAATAATGATTCCCCACGAGCCAAGCGACATAAAGGCGAGCACGCCAAGAATTATCATTGTAACAATATCGGACTGCATCACCATCTGCAAAACAGGGACTGTATTGTTCAAGACGACCTCCAAAATTTTATTTTTTTACAGAGTTCCATTTATATACGTAAGTATACAAAAAAGAAATACACAAAAAAGGCAAAATAAGATTATCAACACTTTTTTTAATAAATGTTTTTATGCTTTCCGTTTTCAATGAAAGTTTTTTGTATATTAATCTCATTAAACCAACGGATTCACATCCAAGGAGAATACAATGAAAAAACTGTTCGCATGCCTCGCAATTGCAGCACTCTTTGCTGGTTGTTCAAGCAATCCTCCGCAGACCCCGCAAGAAAAGTCTGCAAGCCTCCTCGTTGAAATGCAGATGCAGAAGAAAAACTACATCAAGCAGCACATCCCGGCTGGCATCGGTATCGGCGAATCTGCCGATGAACAAATCGCATTGGAAAAGGCTGACCAGAACGCCCGTGTCGATCTCGCCAAGTCCATTGACGCCCAGACAAAGGCTCTTGTCAAGAACTTCAAGGAAGACGTGAGCGAAGAAATCTCCGAACACTTCCAGAGCACGTCCAAGACTGCCGTGGATGCCCGTCTTAACGGCGCTACGCTTCAGGACGTCAAGGTCGAAACGACCGCCGACGGCAAGTTCAAGGTTTATGGCATCATGACTCTCGACTCGGACCTCGTCTCCGAATACGTCAAGATGCTCGAACAGCAGGAAAAGAAGGAAGAAGCCGAAAAGGTTCGCGCCGCTGCTGAAAAGGCTTACGCCGAACTCGACGAAATCGATTTCTAATCCAGTTCGAATTTCTGTCAAAAAAAACATTGGACTTTCTCCAATGTTTTTTTTGTTTTTAACAATTACAAAACGAAACGCGATATCAACGGTGTTCGTTCGTTGTCGGTTCCATCCCGCGGAAAAAATTCAATCCGTCAAAGTCGTCCTTGAGCGCCTGGACTGTAGCCCCGATCATGTAGAGGCTCCCCGTAATGAGAATCGGCGACGAATCCGTGACTCCAGCGCAGACTTCGTCCAAATAGGCATGAGTAAATTCGCCCGCACTCGAAACGGAACACCCCAGCTTTTCAAGTTCTTCCTGCAAGTCCGAAAGTTCGCGGAAACGCGGGTACGGCGTCCGCGTGATATGCCAGTGGCTCACGTGCGGAGCCATGAGTTTGAGCATTTCGCCCACGTCCTTGTCGCGGAGCGCTCCGAAAATGCAATGGAACTTTTGTCCCGGGAAATATTCGTCAAGAGTTTCGACCAGGCGGCGAACGGCATGGGAATTGTGCGCCCCGTCCAATATAAAACGGGTAACGCCATTGCGGTCCACCAGCTTTTGCATGCGGCCCGCCCACGAACGCGTCGAAAGGACCCTGAGCGCAAGCCCATCGTCGTAACAAACAAATTCACTATCTACATTTTCGTCTTTCTGTTTTTGAAGGAACAACTCAGCCGCCTTCAACGAAAGACTTGCGTTTTCGACATAATGTTGTCCTAAATTCAGCAATTCGATATCTTTGCGGATTTCAGGAACAACGCATGTACAGCCACGTGTCGAAGCGAACATACGGGCTTCTTCAAGCAACTTCTCGTCAAGTCCACCAAGCACAAAAGTCTTGCCATGACCGTTCGAAAGAATACTTTGTGCAGAACCCGCTACCCCCATTTTTTCCTTGAGGATGGCACTCTCGGTTTGACCAAGCACTTCGGTATGCTCGAGTCCGATGCTCGTCAGCACAATCAGTTCGCCATCCGCGACCGCCGTACTGTCCAGACGGCCACCCAGCCCCGCTTCAAGGACTGCGACATCGACCCCCTGTTCGGCGTAATAGAGAAACGCAACAATCGTGAGAACTTCAAAGAACGTGGGCTCGACCCCCGTCTCTTCGGCCGCCGCCTTGACTCTCATAATCAGGCTATCAAGAGTTTCATCGTCTATCGGCAAATCGTTCACACGGATGCGTTCGCGCAAGCTCACCAAATGCGGGCTCGTATAAAGCCCAGTCTTAAGTCCATGCGCCTGCAAAATCCCGGACAGATAATAGCTCGTAGAACCCTTGCCGTTCGTGCCAACCACATGGATTTTCTTGAACTTTTTTTGTGGGTTTCCAAGCACCTCGCAAAGTTTACGCGTAGAGGCGAGCCCCGGCATCATCCCGAATATAAGTCGAGAGTTCAAATATTCCAATCCGTCCTGAATCATGGTTCCTAATATAGAAAGTTTTAGCGCAGGCGACCTAACTCCAAACAGATTCCCAAAGCACGCTTTAACTGGTATTGATTGGTTTTCGGGGACTTTTGGGGCCTTTTTTGTGATTTTTACGTACTTTTCGGGCTCTAAACGAGCTGTTAGTACGTAATTTCAGGAAAATTAATTTATACAGGCCCGTGTTTTTTGCCGCATTTACGTACTAAGTGGTAAAAAAAAATGGCATTCAGTACGTAAAATCGACCGCCAAGTAGTTAATTTACATGCAAAAAACGGCTTTTTTACGTACTAAACGCCTCTAAAAATCACCTCAAATACGTAACAAACAAAATATTCGTTCAAAAAAAGACTAATTTTTAGCACACAAACATTAAAATCAAGGGTTATTTATATGAAAGTATCAGCAAGCGCTGTCGCTTTGATTCTTTGCATTTTCGCTGCATTCTCGTTCGCGAAGGTGAATCCCGAAGCAGCTCCCAAGCACTACAACTACCGCGATGCGGGCAAGCAGATGAAACGCATCTATTACGGGGACCTCCAGCGAACGCTCTATTGCGATTGCCGGTACATCGACAAAAAGACCGTCGATTTCAGTTCCTGCAACTACAAGCCGCGCGAAAACGAAAAGCGCAAAAGCTTCAAGCGAGCCCAACGCATCGAATGGGAACACATCGTCACCGCCCACAACATGGGCCAGCACCTTCCCTGCTGGCGCGACGGCGGCCGCAAGAACTGCAGCGCAAACGACTCCACGTTCAAAATCATGGAAGGCGACCTCCACAACCTGTACCCTGCCATTGGCGAAGTGAACGGAGACCGCAGCAACTTCATGTTCAACCAGTGGACGAACAACCCGACTCCGATGTACGGGGAATGCGAAACCATCATCGACTTCGAAGAAAAGAAGGTC
>JAEEGK010017407.1_pt1 | contig 15681 bp, 15 predicted proteins | sample 8958771 | NCBI WGS metagenome assembly JAEEGK01 (sample SAMN16246547, study PRJNA631951) | gut metagenome | biome: gut microbiome; feature: rumen; material: SC-attached | host: Bos | place: Iran: Karaj | collected 2018-10
ATCATCTTCTAATAATAATATTAAATTTTTTAATTAAAAGATAAATATTAAATTTAAATTTTTAAATAATTAGATTCTTTTTAAAATTTATTTCATATTATAAATCTTCCTTTTTTTTTCCTAATTTAAATAAATATTTAAAATCATCAAAATAAATTTTACCGTCAACAATTTTAATTTTCTTATTATGTAATGCATTTTTATCGTCAATTAAATTTCCATTAATGAAAATTTTAACAAACTTTGAATTATTTTCTTCATGTAATTCAAATATAAAATTACAAGAATAAGCACAAATCAACATATCAAATAATTGTCTATTATCCAAACTACTTAACCCTTTTTCAATAATATAATCATCATTAAATAGACTTTTAATCATATATTTAAAAATAGTAATATGTCCAATATAAATAGTAAATTTTTTTTTATTTGATTCAAATTGTTCAATTATATTAGCAAAAATATCAACCTTTGATTTTTGAAATTTTTGTTTTATTTTTCCATACCATTTATTTAATTTTTCTTTCATTATTGTTTTCATTGTTGATTTTTTTATACATTTTCCAATATCATTAAAATGATATTCTAAACTAAAATATAAATCAATTAATTTTGATAATGGAGTTTTTTTTTTTATAATTAAACATTTATTCAAATCAGTAACAGCATCTTTTTCTTCTTGTTTTGAATTTTTAAAAGTAGAATCATCTAATCCTCCAAAAACTATTTTAAAAATTATATAAAAAAAGTTTATTTTATACATTTTTTAGGTTCAAAACTTTTTTCTAATCCAGAAGGTAAAATCTCTAATTTTATTTTATTTTCAGAATTAAATTTATCTTCATTATTAAATGGAATATCATAATTATTATCAGGTAATTTTTCTTTATATTCAGATTTCATTTCAATTAAATAATTTGGATATAAACCATTAATTAAATTATACATTGAAAAAATTGTTCTTTGTGAAAATCCAGTTTGAAATTTAACTATTTTTTTATCATATTTTTCATTTAAAAATTTATATTTTTCAATATATCTTTTTCTAAATGTTCTTCCTAAATTTTGAGCTTGTTGAATTCCATTTATTGTCATTTTACTATATGTTCCAAATAAATTTGATATTGCGTCTTTTGAATAATATCTTGACGTTCTTGCACCATGACGAACTATTGAATAAACTGAAAGTAATTTTTCAAATGTTAAATTTAGTAAAAATATAAAATTTAATATTTGAAAATTTTTCATTTTTTTTTATTTTTTAAACATTTTATTTTTTTTATTATATTAATTTATTTTAATATTTATTTTCCATTTTTAAAATAATATTGATTAAATTATTATTATGATTTATTAATTGTTTTTATATTTCCAATTTTTGAACCAAAAAAAAATAAAATATATGAACCCACAATTACTCCCATAAAAAATCAAATGTAAAAAAGGACTTTAATTGGTTCAAGCTCTTAATAATTCCAAAGGCCCAAATTAATAAAATCCATAATATAAATAAACCTGAATAAAAAACCCAAAAAAAACTCTAAAAAAAAAAATTAAAATTAATTCTTTATATATAATTATGTCTTTTTAAAAATCTATAACTCCATTTTCTCAAAGCTCTTCTAGTTTTTTTTAACATTTCAGGATTAATTCTGCATAACTCATTAATGACTAAACTGGAATCAATTTTAATTCCAACTTTAATACATTGTTCAACAAATTTAACAATGCTTTTTTCTTGAGCTAAAGTCTTTGGTTTAGCACCTCCCCCTGGTAATCTAAAAGTTGTATCTTTATTGACTATTTTTAATAATTCATTTCTTTTCTTTGACCATTCTCTTAAACTTTTTCTATCTATTCCTGTTATTTCTGATACTTGTCTATATCCTATTTCATCAGCTAGTTCTACACATTTTAATTTATCCTCTATTGTATATTTTCTCATTTTTTTGTTTTTTTAAAATTTTTTTATTATTTTTTATTGTTTTAGGCTTTTATAGTTAATTTTTAATGTTTTTATATTTTTTTTTTGGATATTTTTTCTTTATTTTTTTTTGGTTAATGATTTTTTTATATTTTTTTTTTGGGTTTTATGTTTTTAGGAGATTTTTTTTAGATTTATAGCTTTGGGAATATCTTTTACATAAACAAAAGTTTTAATATATTTTTTTTATTAATTAAATAAATTAATTTTAAAAAATTAATTAAATTACAAAATTATAATTTGAAAAATGAGTTCGAAAAACAGTTCAAAAAAGAATATTTCAAATCAAAAAAAAATAAGTACTCCCTCAAAAAAAATTGTAAATGTTGGTACAAATATTAAAAAGGCAAAAACAAATCCAAATCCAGTAATTAATAAAAATAAATTAATTAAAAAATCAAAAAAAGTAAAAAAGAAAGAAAGTAAAAGCTCAAATAAAAAAAAATTAACAAAAACTGAATATCAACAAATTTTAGAAGAACTCGACAAAAATCCTAATTTTGTTCCAGAAGATAAAGATTTGTAAAATAATATTTTTTATAATTTAAAATAGAGAAAATAAAGGAAATGAATTATTTGATATTTTAACAAGCGTTTCAAATTTAGAATCAAAAGAAATCGAAAAAATAATTCAAAAAGACAAAACACAAAAACAAAATGAAGAAATATATCAAAATATTTTATTTTTATTTTCATATCCATTTAATAATTCTTTAAAAGAAAGAAATGTAATAGAAATAATAACACAATTAATTGAATATATAAAATTAAATTGGGATGAAAATGAAAAAGCAAAAGCAAAATCATTTTTTTTAACTCATGAAAATGGAATTAAAAAGTTATTTTATTTTAAAGGATTGGCAAAAGAAATAAAAGAACATACTTTAATTTCATCTATTTTCTTTGAAAAAACATTTAAAAAAATTCCTTTTTCTGATTTATTACATTATAATATTTTACATAAAACTGTTCAATTTCAAAACGATGGTTATAAATTAGTATTTAATAATGAGGAAAAAAAAACTTTTGATAAAAATTATATTTTAAATTTAATTACAAAAAATCCTTTTACAACTTTATATATTGAAATATTAAAAATTCAATTTCCAAATAAATTTGATAGTATTATTGTAGAAGATATATCAAATAGAATAAAAAACTTTTTTAAAGATATAAATATTTGTTTTATACAATTACCAAATGACATTACTGGTTTTTGTATTAGTAGTGGAAATTTATATTTAAGTAGAGAATATTTAGATCTTTTAGAATCAAATAATAATTTAGATAAAATTATTTCATGTTCTTGTATTTTAATAATTATTGCAAGATTATTTTGTAAAATTATTATAGAAATTTATAGAGAAAAAATAGAAAAATTTCCTAAAAATGCATTTATTCCTATTAGTAAAATTAAAATAGAAAAAGATAATTATTTAAATATTTATAATTATTTTGATTTGAAATTATTTGGTGAAAAAAATAAAAATTTTAATAGCATTAATTTTAATATTGGTAATTTAATTTTACAAGAATCTTCTTATATTGAAATATTTTCTTATGGAGAATTTTGTAAAAAATATTCTGATTTAATTTATCAAGAATTTAATCAAAAAAATGAACATTCAATGAGATTTAAAGTAAATGGAATTGAGGAAGATTATAATCCAAATAATTTAATTTTAAATTATGAAAATATTGATAAAAGTCAAATTCAAATACCAAAAGTAAATATTGAAACAAAATCTTTCAAAAAGAAAATCAGTAAAAAAAAAAAGAAAAAAAAATTAGAAGTTATTTCAGAAGATGAAAATGAAGAAGAAGAAGAAGAAGAAAGTGAAGAAGAAGAAGAAAATGAAGAAGAAGATGAAGAAGAAGAAGAAGAAGAAGAAGATGATGGAGTAGAAGATGAAGAAGAAGAAGAAGAAGAAGGAGATGATAAAGAAGAAGAAGATGAAGAAGAAGAAGATGATGAAGAAGATGATGAAGAAGAAGATGATGGAGTAGAAGATGAAGAAGAAGAAGAAGATGATGATAAAGAAGAAGATGATGAAGATGAAGATGATAAAGAAGAAGAAGATGAAGAAGAAGAAGATGAAGAAGAAGATGATGAAGAAGAAGATGATGAAGAAGATATAGAAGAATATGATAAAGAAGAAGAAGATGAAGAAGAAGATGATGAAGAAGAAGAAGATGAAGAAGAAGATGATAAAGAAGAAGAAGATGATGGAGTAGAAGATGAAGAAGAAGATAATGAAGAAAAAGAAGATGAAGAAGAAGATAATGAAGAAGATGATGATGAAGAAGAAGAAGATAATGAAGAAAAAGAAGATGAAGAAGAAGATGAAGAAGAAGAAGATGAAGAAGAAGATAATGAAGAAGAAGATGAAGAAAAAGATGATGAAGAAGAAGAAGATGATGAAGAAGAAGAAGATGAAGAAGAAGAAGAAGATAATGAAGAAGAAGAAGATGAAGAAGAAGATGATGAAGAAGAAATAAATGAAGAAGAAAAGAAGTAGAAGAAAAAAGTAGAAATATAAAACATAAAAATAGAAGAACATTAGAAAAATTAGAAGAAAAAATTATAGATGAATAATAGAAATAAAATTTAATAAAATTAATTGAGAAATAATTAAAAAATTAATTGATTATTTAATATTTAATAGATTTATGATAAAGAAGAAGAGAGGATTAAATTATAGAGATGGGATTTGGTGATGATTATTATTGTAAATTTTGTGGATAAACTTTATCTTGTGATTTAACTGAGGATTACTATTTTTGAGGGATATTCAAAGATATTTTTTTCATTAGGATATGAATAATAATAGAGTTTTATTGGAACATTATTGAATTTAAAAGTTTCTCCCTTATTAGCTACATTTTAATATATAAAAAATCAATCTATTGTCCTAATAAAAAGCCTGAAGATAAATAAATTATTCATATATTAGTCATAAAAAATAAATATAAAAAAAAGAAAAATTTAGAATAGAAATTATATAGAAACATAAAATAATAATGTAAAAGAATCATATCTTATCAACCATAAAAATCCCTTCTAAATCACTCCAATAATCTCCTTCCCCTATATTCTATCATATTTAATTCTCTTTCATTTCTTTTTTATTCATTAATCATTTCCTTTTCATCTTTCCTTGTCTATTTCTAAATTTTTTATTTTTAGTTATATTTCTTTTTTAATTTTTTTACATATTGATTTTGTATTTAAATGAAAGTCAGAGATTATTTAAAAAAATAATAAATTTAGTCCTGAAATTTTAATTGTTTTCGATTATTATAAACATAATTATATTTAAAATATAAACTAATAAACATATTGTTAATTCAAAAAATTAAAAATAAATCAAATTATTTATTAACTAATTAAATGAATTTGAAAATGATTAATTTATTTATAGATTATTATTAAGAATTAATTAGTTAAATAATTATTTTTCATTATTTAAATATATTATTTATTATTTAATTATTATTTTTAGTCTATATTTATTTATCATTATGACTGAGAAAGATATTAGAAACTTAAAGTCAAGTACAGCTTCAACAATTCATTCAGAAAAAGACATATCTTTTTTAGAAGATGAAAAAATTAGAAAAGATGCTTTTGGAAATTTAATTTCAAAAGGAAAAAACAAAAAACAGAAAATATCTTTTTCAGATAATCTAGCTTTAAATGATAAATTAGTAAATATTATTCCAGTTGAAAGCTATAAAAAATATAATTATTTTATTATTATAGATGGAGTAATATATAATATTAAAGAAGAAGAAATCAAAGAAATAAAAGAAATTGAAGATGAAATATCTATTGATAAATATGATGGAAGTTTAGGAAAATCTTGTTCAATTTTTTAAAATTTTTTGTAAATGTAACGATTAATTGGGATTAATCTATTGATTTTTTCATTTAATTGTAAATAGAAAAAATGAAGTGATAGTAATTATTATATATCAAAAGATGATAAAATATAACATATAAATAAAAACAAATTTAAAATATTTAAAATGAATTAAAACGTAATTTATTTATTTTCTTTTTTTATATAATTAACTTTCTATTTAACTATCCTTCCCAAAAAAAAAAATTAAAATTGTAAAGTCCATAAAATTAAACAATCTTATATAATTGATACCAATTATTTTCTTCATTATCCTTATTGCCATTATCAACATGATAACTAATTTTAATATCAAGTTGTCTAAAATTAGTAAGACTTTTTCTAACTGCAATAGAACCAGTGACTTTATCTCCTTTATTGACAGCAAAATCTTTTTTAACATAAAAGACAGTTTGTTGCCAATGAGTACTTTTTAAATAAGGACTAGTAGATAAATTAAATTTTTTATTTAATTTAGTAAATCCAGTTTCAAACCAACCTACAATTCCACTAAAAAAATCATTATTTCTATTAAAAGTTAATTCATAATGAGAAGAAAAATCTAATTCTTCTTTTTTAACATTTAACAAATCAACTTCGAAAATTTTACAACTATTAGAATTTATTCTATTCTTAGGGCAAACATCAATAAGAGGTTCATTTAAAGTAGTTTGTTTAAAGCAATCCATATTAATTCCATAAACATTATTCCAAAAATCTATTTTTTGTTTTTTATAATCAACATCTTCAATAGAAGCAATAGAAATAGAAGCAGTATCAGGAAGCATAAATCCATTATTTTTATCTAACCATTTATCTCTTGCAAATAAAACAGAATCAAACATACTTTCATATAATAAAAAATACCCCATCCATTCACTGATTATAATATCAACTTTTTCAACAGGTAATTCAGCATCTTCAACTTTGCTTTTAATAACAGTGATTTTATCTTCTAAATTATTTCTTTTTATAATTTCTTTTGCATAATCTGCAATATCAGCAAATTCAATTCCAAAAACTTGTTTTGCTCCTGCTTTTGCAGCAAAAATAGATAAAATACCAGTTCCACATCCAATATCTAAAACTATTTTATCTTTGAAAATATCACTATTATCCATAATAGCGTCTTTAAATGTTCCAGTTCTTACAGTGTCTTTAAGCATTTCTTCATGAATATTAAAAGAAGAGTAAGAATTAAAATAATAATCTTTTTTATTTTCTATATCTGAATGACCTGGTAAATTTTTAAAAAATTCATTGTTGTCAAACCAACTTTCTTTTGTTCCTGTAAATCCTTCTTCTGTTGATTTTGTCACTGTTTCTATATTTTTTTCATTGTATATACTTTGGAAATATTGATCGTCTGAATGAAAAGGTTGAAATTTGTTTTTATGGTATTTTTTATTTTTGTAATTGTAGTTTTTGTTATAGTAATTGTTGTTGTTGTATTTATTGTAGTAGTATTTTTTCATTTTTTTTGGGATTTTGGATAGGAGAAAATAAATAAATTTAAATTAATTAAGGAAATTTATATTTTTAATTTTTTTTTACTTTTAAATTATTTAATTTATTTGAATAATATTACAATTATTTTTTATCAACAAATTATAAATTCATTTATTTATATCATTTGATTTAAACAGGAATAATAATGATTTATTAAAAACAAATAAAATATAATATTATAATTAATGAAAAAAAAATAGATTAATTTCATAATAAAATATCGGAAATTTTATACATTCTTTTCTTTATTTAATTAATTTAAATTCTTAATAATATATCATTTGATAATCATCATCAGTATGAATAACAACAACTTTTTTCTTTTTCATTTTTTTAAGAATATGAGGAGGAATTGGAATTTTATCCCTTCCTCTTCCTCTAAAAACATACTGTTTCATTTTTTGATCTACTCCTTCTTTTTTCTTTTCAAACTCTTCTTCCATTCTTTTTTTCTCTTGTAAATATTTATTAAATCTATTTTCAATTTTCACATTTTCAATAAATTTCATAAATTGTTCTTTATTTTCTTCTTCATAACCTTCTAATTCATTAATTTTATTATTAATAAATCTTTCAATTTTATTTAATTCTCTTAAAGTATCATCAATACTTTTTTTCAAGCTTAAATAATTAGTTTTAGAATCTATTTTAGTAGAATTAGGCATAATAGAATTAGATAATTCATTAATAAAATCATAAGATAATAAAGTAAAATAAGTTTGAGGAGTCTCAAAACTAATATTATCAATTTCTTCTTGTAATTTATCTCTAATTTCAACTAATTGATCATATTCCTCTTGGGAAAGATTAATTTTAGCTTTTAATTCTTTTAAATCATCTTTATTGACAATTTCTTGTCTTTGAATACTTCTCATAGTATCTTCTTTAATTTTTAAATCATGTAAAATTCTCATTTCAACATTTTTAAACTTTTGAATTAATCTCTCAGGTTCATTTAGTAAATTTTGAGTTTCTTCATCAAAATTTGCACTTTTACTCATATTACCTAATTCTCTTAAAATTTGATTAGTATAAGTTTCTAAATCTTTTTCTCTACTATTTTTAATTTCAATTTGATTTCCTAAAGTACAATTTAATATTTCACTTTCACCTCCTAATAAAGTATGAGTAAAAACAGAATATTGTTTCATATTCATTATTCCTCTTATTGATTTTTCAATCTCATCTAATATTGTTCTATGTTCTTGATTTACTTTCTTTTTCTTTTCAAATAATTTCTTATTATCTTGTGTTAATTTACTTAAAATTTGTTCTGTTTTTCTTTCTTGAAGTTTTAAATTATCTTTAAACTTTTCAAAGGAATTTATATCTTTATTTAAATCATCAAATCCACTTTTTAAAGCGTTTTCTCTTTCATTTGTTTCTAAAATTATTTTCTGTCTTTCATCTCTCATTAAATCAAGTAACATATTCTTTATACAAATTTCTCTACTTTGAGCTTTAAATGAATTTAAATCAGAATAAGGTTCTTTACTTAATTGTTTAGTCACATCTTTTGTTTTTACTTGATTTACTATTTGTAATCCATCAAAAATTTTTTCTAAATCATATTTATTATAATATTTATTATTATTAAAATCAATATCTTTCATTTCTGTTTGAATTCTAATTTTCTTTTTTAAATCTTGCAAAATTGAATAATTCGATTTTCCACTACTCAAATAAATATTTGTGTCAATTTTTTCCCAAGGTTTTAAATTATATTGTTCCCTTAGATATTTATCTCTATTTATTTTTCCTACTTGTCCTAAAGCAAATGCAGTGTCATCTGTTGTTAATGTTAAAAAAGTTGAATTTCTTGTTGATATTAAAGGAAGAGATGTTGTAGAATCTGATGATAAAGCAAGTTTGTTCATTTTTTTTTATGGAAGTTTTATTTATTTTTTATTTATTTTTTAATTAAATTTCATTATTTTTTTAATATTACAGTTAATTTATAGAAAGGTAGATATATAAATATGGCAAAGACAATAAGTGAAAAACATATAAAAAAAATATTGATAACAAATTCACTTTACTAAAGTTTCAAGAACACAAAAAAAATTTAAGAAAAGAAATTTGAAAATAAAAAAATGATGTTATTAAATAGAAAAAGTAGAAAAGAAAAAGAAATAATAAAAGAATAGAAAAAGTATAAGTTAAAATTTATTCCCAATACTTTAAAAGTAAAAAAAGACAAAGAAAAGCTTTAACTAAAATTGAAAGTAATTTAAGGTGATTTATTTTATATAATCATGTTTTTAATTTCATTTTTTTCTCTTTTTAATTACAAAATAATATTTTATTTTAATAAAAAATATAAAATTAAAGTTTTCAATCTTTCAATTAAATAATAAATTTAATTAAATAATATGGAAATCTTGGAATCAAAATCTTTTATCCAAAAAGAGCAAATTAATTTAAAAAAAAATTTATTGAAAGACAAAAATAAAATACAAGAAATAGAATATGATGAACTAAATAATAATTTAGGATATAATTCTAAATATCAAGCATCAAATATTATATTAAAAGAAAAAAGAAATTATTCAAATGAAAAAGAAAAATCACCAACAAATTCTTCTTCGAATGAAAATGAAAATGAAAAAATAGATTGTTTTCAAAATGAAAATAATCTATATAATAGAAAAATGTCATCACCTATTTATTTATATTATGAAGGTTTTGATAAATATTTATGTAAAAATTCTGGATTATTTGATTATGGGAAAAGTAATAATTATATTGAAAAAGAATTATTTTTTAATAATCAATACAACAAATTTAGAACTCATTCTTTTAATGATTTTCAAAACAATAATATAAGAAATAATATAATTGGAAGTTCTAATAATAATATTCAAAATAATAATGTAGATTATTCTATAACAGAAAATAATATTGAAAATAGAACATATAATATAAATAATAAAATTCCATTTTCAATTCAATATTATCCAATTTATTATATAACAAATTATAATGAAAAAGAGATAAATGGTATTCACAGTCAAATTTCTTCAAATAATTATAATCAAATTTCATATATAAATAATCTAAATTTAATTAATTACTCAAATAATAATAATTTATACAATAATTCTTACAAAAAAAATAATTATAACATAGAAAGAAAAAAAGTAAAACAATTTAAAGGAAGAATTGGAGATTGGATTTGTTTAAATTGTCAAAATTTAAATTTTGCTTTTAGATTAATATGTAATAGATGTCATAATTCAAAAGTAGAAAATTTAATAAATAATAACTAAAATGTAGAAAAAATTTTTAAGTTTTCAAATTTTAAAACACTTTTTTTTATATAGTGAATTAAATCAAAATGTAAGTTATATATGTGAGAAAAAAAAATAATTAACAATTAAAATGAATTAATTCTATTTATAATTAATAAACAATCTTATTCTCGATTATATATATACATTATATATAAAAATTAAATCTTTTGTAGGTTTATCATAGTATATGTACTCTATAAAATAATTATTTTTCAAAAAATTATGATTAAAAAATCTAAAAACCTTAAAACTAAATATTAATTTTATAAATAATAAAAAAATCTTTAAAAAAAAACTAGATTAAAAAATCATTTAAATATAATATTAATAAATTTTATTATTTTAACATAATTATAATGTTTATCATTATTATTTCCTTTTAAAGAAGAAGTCTTAATTCCATTTTTAAGATTGTGAAAATTTTCAATAATAGAATTAATATTATTAATTAAATTATATTTATCAATATTAAGCCCAAATTTAAAACTAGTAAAATTAGTTTCAAGTAAAATAAACTTTCCACTAAAAACAATATTATGCATTTGGTAATTTGAATGTTGTTCTCCTGTTTTAATAGTTCCAATAATATTCTTTCTTGATGAATCATATTTTCCCAGATTTTTTCATTCTTTTATTAAGTTCATTTTTTGGGTTTCCTTTTTTATTTTTATTAATTCTACTATATTTTTTTCCATTTGAATTATCAAAATTTTCATAAAAATTTTTAATTTTTAAAAATTTTTCCTAATTTCAAAAATTCCTTCTAAATTAATATATAGAATTCCACAAATAACAATTTCACCTTTATAATTAAAAGTGTATATAATAGAATATTTACTTTAGTTTTTGAAGTTACAAAATTTTGTGTCATAATATTCAACATTTGGATTGACTGAGTTATTATACTTAAATTTGAGTTATCTGTTTTGTATTTTTTATTTTTCCTTAATACTTCATAAAAACCTTTTTTTATTTTATTTTTGTCCTAAATTTTATTCTAAATTTATTGCTGTTTTCATTTAACAAAGAAAAATCACATTTAATCAAAACACATAATAAAGCTAAATAAAGAAATATATTTTAATTAAATCATTAAAAAAAACAAATTATCAAAGATATTATAATAACCTAATTTCTTTGTTTTAAATCGAATAAAAAAATCTTAATGATTTTAATTATAAAAAATATTAACAGCATTTTTTTTTTTTCTCTTCATTTTCACTACCTTTATCATTTTTTTTAATAGTAATAGAATCACTTTTTTTTTCATTTCCTCTTTTTTCAATAAACTCCCTTAAAATATGGTCAAAAGATTCTTTAATTCCACTTCCATTTAAAGCAGAAGTTCTTCCATAAATAGCATTAACACTTTTAGAATATTCTCTAGCATCACTTTCATCTACTTCTTCTTTATCTACTAAATCACTTTTATTTCCCAAAATAGCAAGAACTAAAATTTAAATTATAATTATATTTACCTTTTAAATTTTCTATATTTTCATTTACTTCTTCAATCCAATAATTTTGGATTTCATCAAAACTTTTTTTATTTGTTATATCATATATTAAAATTACAATATCTGAAATTCGATAAAACATTTTTGTTAGAGAATGAAAGTTTTCTTCTCCTGAAGTATCCCATAAAGAGACATTAATCACTCTATCATTAATATTAACAATTTTAGTTTCACAATTTGCTGTCATTGTTGGACAAATATTACTATTAAATTTTTTATCTAATATATTTGAAATTACACTTGTTTTTCCAACTCCTAATGCTCCTAAAACTACTAATTTACAATTTATTATATTATTCATCATTTTTATTATAAAATTATTTTTTCAAACATAATTATTAAATTTTATACCAACTAATTTTATAATAAAAAAACATCACACAAATTAAAAAAATAAATACCTTGAAATTAATATTATATAAAAAAAAAAAATAAAAACCAATAATAAACTAAAAAAATTAATAAAAATAATAAAAAAACAATTTAAAAAGAATGGGTTGTTCCTCATCGAACATAGTAACAAAATCTAACGATGAAATAATAGATCAAAATCAAAAAGAAGAAAATGCTTCTCAAGGAAAAAATCAATCTCAACTATCTAAAAAAGATTTAAAACTTTCATCTCTATATAAAACATTTGGATTTACATATCCACTTCTTCAAAATTCAAATTTACTTCTTTACACAAATTATTTAAATACAAATAGTGACTTTACATCAATAATAGAAAACCAAAAAGAAAAAAGTGAGAAATTATCTTTTAAATCAAGTAATCATTCTATTGCAATCGGTTATAGAAAAGGATATAAATTAGAATTTGTAAATCAAGATAAATTTTTCGTTTTTTTAAACGGACCAATCGAAGCTTATTGCGTTATTGATGGTCATGGCCCTTTTGGAAATAAAGTAGCTCAAATTTGTCAAGATGTTCTTTTTGAATTTGTTTTAAATTTAGATAAAGAAAAATTTGAAAGTAATTATACAAATTCATTAAATGAAATTTATGAAAAAGTAAATAAAAAAATCATTAATAGAGAAGAAAAAACTTATGGTAATTATGATCCTTTTTTAAGTGGAGTTGCAGTAACATTAATAATAAGAATTAAAAATACAATTTATTGTTCTAATGTTGGTAACGTTTTATCAATAATATTTAATTCAGATACTTTAATGCCAAGTAAATTTAATATTAGTGAATTAACTTTCAATGACTCAAATTTTAATGAAGATATATTAAATAATGATCATGGAAGTGATCTAGATTCTCAAAATCAAAATGATTCAATAATAGATACTTTAATAAATCCAAATGAAATAAATTTCGAAATTAGAAGAATTTATGAAAATGGAGGTGAAATGAGGAAATTATTAGGAGAAAATAAAAGTAGAATTTTTGTCAAAGGAAAATATTTCCCTGGATTAATTAATACAAGATCATTAGGTGATCAAATTGGAAAAGGAATTGGAATTTTATCAAGTCCACATATTACTACTTTTAAATTGGCAAAGTCTATTAATTATTATTTATTAATTTGCTCTGATGGAATTAATAATGTTATGAATATTTCTAGATTAGTTGCTATTTTACAAGAAAATGAACAATTGTTGTTGGAAAGTGTTTCAAGTATTCTTGGAGAAAGTAAAGCTAGTTATAGAACTCATTCTTATACTCCTGATATGACTATTGTTATAAAGGAATTGAAAGTTAGTGATTAAAATACTGTTTTTATTGTTTATTGATTTTTGTGGCTTTTTATATTTTAATATATTTTTTCTTTTTCTTTTTTTGAATAAAAATATATAATATTTATATTCATTTTTAAAGAGTTTTAGAGCATCATTCTAATAAATACACAAAAATAAAAGTAATATTAAAATAAAGAAATTAATCTTCAAAACCATATGAATTATATTAAATATATTATTTGTAACTTTAATAAACCAAACAATCATTTTTTTGGGAAAAAAATATAAAAAATGGATTTTTAATTTTTAAAATAATTTTGAAACAAAAAATAAAAGTCTATTGTCCGTTTTAAAAAAATTTAAATGAATTAAAAAAATGAAAAAAAACTCTCTTTATCCACATCCAGTATATCCAAGTCCGGCAGCATTAAAAACTTCTTTTCCCCTTCCATCTACAGCCCAATAATGACCGCATCCCTTTTTAACACTCCAATTACTATTGAATTTAGTTTTAAACTGTTGAGAAATTAATTTTCCCAAAGTTTTGGCCTCTTTATAAAGTAAAGTATCACTTCCTCTAATATAACCTTTACTAACTGCCCATTTTCTTGCTTCTAACATTTCTTTGTCACTTCCAAGACCTCCTATTGCACATGCTGCCATAAATAAACATCCTTCTCTCATTCCTGGTAATTTATATTGATAGGATACTCCTTTTATTCCTGTTCCTGTTTTTGTTAAAATTTGCTTTGAAAATATTATAGATATTAATGTGAGGAAGATTATTGATTTCATTTTTTTTTAATTATTATTTATATATGGGTATTTATATTTTTTGCTCTATTTTGAATTAATTGTGTAATATTTAATTTATCAAAAGAATTTTTAAGGAAATTTCCTTTTGATTGAATATTACTTAAATTTTGGCAAAATTCAAGAATAATAGATAAAATATAATTTAATTCTTCATTTGTAGTATCATTGTCAAATAATAAATAATTACTAAAGTCTGTTTTCATTTTTTCTTATTTTAAAATTAGTGATGTTGATAGCAGTTCATATACGAAGAAGAATGGTGTGCAGAAGGGAGTACAATTGTATAAATGCCTAGACTGTGGATACAAGTTCCTTGCTGGAATAAGTATTTATAACAAAATTAATTGCAAAGTATTCATTTAATAATCTAAAAATTAATTAAGAATCTAATTATTTTTATCAAAAAATTAGATATTAATTTCTATAAATTAATTAATGTTTAAATTTAAAGTCATAATCCCTACTTTAAATAAATATATTTATATATTAATTATTGTGTTATTAAACATGATTATTAAATAGTTTATCAAATAAACCTTTAATTTTGAAAATTTATATTTAAAAGATATTTCAAAGTATTCAATCTAACAAATATAATAAATAAGTTTATCAATAAAAATAAAAGATTTAATAATGATATATACTTGAATATTTGTTCTGAACTATAAAAATTAAATTGATAAAGATAAACAAATTAATTTACCACAAATAACTATAAATTGATTGATTGAAAAATAAAATATAAATAACAAATAGTTTATAGTCATTTAAATGTATATTGATTTTTTCATAATTTAATTCATTTAAACATTATTAATATATTCAAAAGTAAAAAAGATTAATTTAATTAAAAGACTTATTTATTTAAAACTATAATATTTTTATTTAAAAATAAAAAAGAAATCCCTCTTTAAAACAAAGAATTATAAAAATATTTTTATAAATTTATTAAAAAATTGTAAATCATTCAT
>JAEEGK010017412.1_pt1 | contig 15676 bp, 10 predicted proteins | sample 8958771 | NCBI WGS metagenome assembly JAEEGK01 (sample SAMN16246547, study PRJNA631951) | gut metagenome | biome: gut microbiome; feature: rumen; material: SC-attached | host: Bos | place: Iran: Karaj | collected 2018-10
CCCAGGAGGTGTCGCAGCTGGGGACCCGCCATTTTCTGGAGCGCCTCGCTCATCACCTTCATGCCGTAAATGAGCAGGGCGATGGAGCCGAGGAGTTTCAAAGCGATTAACATAGTTATGTTTGAGTTTATCCTCACAAAGATAAACGAAAAACCGCTTTTTGTCAAAAAATTGTGCCTCGCTTTTTGATAATCGCCTGTATTTCAACAACTTAAAATTTTCTCTTTAGGCCGATTGACCTAAAGAGAAAATTTTAAAACGTTGAATATTAGCGATTTACGCCGGAGCGAGAATTAGTTCTTCACTTCTGGCCGCACGTAGCGCTCTCCCGTCGCGGCCTTCACGGCATCGATGAACACCGGTGAGTAGGCGGGAGAGGTGTGGCGGCCGGGGATGATTTCACCGTCCTTGGAAGGGCGGGCCACCTGGTCGTTGTGCTTCACGATGAGGAATTTGGCCAGTTTGTCCCAGCGCTTCATCATTTTGTCCGTGTAGGCGATGGTTTTGCCCGTAAGGTAGTCCGTCAGCTCCCAGGCTGTAAGGGTGGCGGCATGGGCCTCCACTTCGGCCTGATCGGCCTCATAGTAGTCTTCCAGTTCCTTCTGGGCGTCGCGCAGGTCTTCGATCATGGCGCTCCAGCGGGGGTAAACCATGTTGGCCACCCAGTTGTTCATCCAGAAGGCGCTGTCGAAGGAGAACTCGGTGAGCTTGTTGTTCTCCTCGCGGAACGGATCCGGAATGCGGTTGATGCCGCAGTATACAGGCACATAGGCTACCATGGTGGCATCGTCTAAGTTGAAGTAGGTGATGCCGCCCACGGCGTCGGGGAGCCAGGAGCGCATGCGGCACACCATGGTCATGCCGCTCTGCTGGCAGCCGATAGGACGCTCGCGGAACAGGGCCGTTCCTTCGGAGTCCTTGAAGTTCACGGGCTGGTTGCGGTAGGGGGAGGCCCAGGGGCCGGCGCTCACATCGGCCGTCATGTCAAGGGCGGTTCCCTCGTAGTGGTCTCGCATGTCGCTTTGGATGTCGCGGTAGCTCACGGGAGCGTCGGGCTTGATCCAGAGGGGAAGGTGATCGATTTCGCTCATGTCTCCGTTAATGAACGGAAGGTAGGCGTCCATCTCCTCTTTATTATAGTGGTGGCGGAAGAAGCTCCAGACGCGGGCCTCGCAGGCGCGGATCTTACTGAAATCCATGGGGCCATAGGCCTCGCGGAAACTGAAGTCGGCATCGGCCCCGTCGTAGTAGCCCATCTCACGGGCGAAGGAGATGACATCGGCCGAGTACATGCAGTTGCCGTCCTTGGTGACGCAGAAGCCCCGTTTCTTGTCGGCCTTCTTTACCTGCGGGAACTGCTGGATGCGGCTGGAGTTGGCGTAGGCGGTGATGCAGTCGTCGGGAACGCGGAGGGCTACCCAGACGGCTCCCTTGCGGCCTTCTCCCTTACCCACCAGTTCCATGATCCAGGCCTCGTCCTTGTCGCACACGGCGAAGGACTCGCCCGTCTCGTTGTAGCCGTACTCCTGCACCAGGTTGTGCATGACGGCAATGGCTTCGCGGGCCGATGCCGCCCGCTGCAGGGCCAGGTTCATGAGACTAAAGTAGCCCAGCCAGCCTTCGGGGTTACGCAGTTCCTTGCGGCCGCCCCAGGTGGTTTCCACGATGGAAACCTGTTTCTCGTTCATGAGACCCGCTACGGCGTAGGTATAGGGAGCCTGCGGAATATAGTGCACTCCGCCGCCATATCCCCACGCACGGATAGCTACCGTTTCTCCGGGAGCGTGTGCACCCGGCGCCGAGTAACTGAGCGAGGACGCGAAGCCGAAACTGTCGCAGTTATACGTGCAAATGACACTTCCGTCCACGGAAGCTTTCTTTCCTACGATAAGGTTGGTGCAGGCTTGAGCCCTTTCCATCCCGGAAACAAGGCAGGCCGCTGCAAGGGCCAGGGAGAGTAAACGTTTCATGTTTACAAAGATAAACATTTTGGCGGAATGCGCTTTTTACTTTATCTTTGTAAGGATAAACTCAAACAGAACTATGTTAATCGCTTTGAAACTCCTCGGCTCCATCGCCCTGCTCATTTACGGCATGAAGGTGATGAGCGAGGCGCTCCAGAAAATGGCGGGTCCCCAGCTGCGACACCTCCTGGGAGCCATGACCACCAACCGGTTCTCCGGCGTCCTCACCGGTGCCCTCGTAACCGTAGCCGTCCAGTCCTCTGCCGCAACCACCGTCATGACGGTATCCTTCGTGAATGCAGCGCTGCTCACGCTGGGACAGGCCATCTCCATCATCATGGGCGCCAACATCGGCACCACCATGAGCGCATGGATCATGTCGGCCGGTTTCTCCTTCAACATTACCAACGTGGTATGGCCCGCTTTCCTTGTGGGCATCATCCTCATCCAGCTGGGAAAACACCGCTATATCGGAGACTTCCTCTTCGGCCTGTCGTTCCTCCTTTTCGCCCTGGGCATGCTCAAGCAGGCGGGAACGGACCTGGACCTCGCCAGCAATCCGGCCGTGGTGGATTTCTTCGCCAGTTTCAAGACAAACTACGGAACCATCCTGCTGTTCCTCCTCATCGGAACCATCCTCACGGCCATTGTCCAGAGCTCGGCCGCCCTCATGGCCATCACCATGGTGCTGTGCTCCACGGGCGCCATCACCATCTTCCAGGGTATCGCCCTGGTGATGGGTGAGAACATCGGCACCACCGTCACCGCCAACCTGGCCGCCCTCAGCGCCAACACGCAGGCCCGCCGTACGGCCATGGCCCACATGCTGTTCAACGTCTTCGGCGTGTGCTGGGTGCTCATCTTCTTCTTCCCCTTCGTGAGAATGGTGTGCGGCGTAGTGGGTCTGGACCCCGAAGCCGCCGAGCAGAGCCCCACCCAGCTCTCCTTTGCCCTGGCTACCTTCCACACCTTCTTCAACGTCATCAACACCGCCATCCTCATCTGGTTCATTCCCCAGATTGAGAAGTTCGTGTGCTTTATCATCAAGCCTAAAAAGGTGGAGGAAGAGGACGAATTCCGTCTGCAGTATATCCGCGGCGGTCTCATGAAAACGCCCGAAATCTCCGTGCTGCAGGCCCAGAAGGAAATTGTTCTCTTTGGCCAGAAGATGCAGTATATGTACGATCTGGTAAAGGAGCTGTACAAGAGCAACGACGAAGAATTCCCCAAACTGTTTGACCGTATCGAAAAGTACGAAGACCTGTCAGACCGCATGGAGGCCGAGATTGGCCGCTATCTCGGTGAAGTGGGACAGGCCCACCTCTCCGACGAAACCAAGGGAGAGATCCGTTCCATGCTGCGCCAGATCGGTGAGCTCGAGAGCGTGGGCGACAGCTTCTTCAACCTGGCCCGCATCCTTAAGCGCAAGCGCGACAACAAGGTAGAGTTTGACGAGGACCAGCTGAAGGGCGGCACCGAGATGGTGCAGCTCCTGGAAGAGGCCCTCACCCAGATGAACCTGGTGCTCTCCAGCCCGCGCGGGACGGTGGGGCTTGGCAAATCGGCCTACATCGAAGCCTGCATCAACGAGTGCCGCAACCGCCTCAAGAAGGAGAATATCGACGCCCTGGACAAGCATATCTACGGCTACGACAACGGCACCGTATTCACAGACCTCATCAGCGAGTGCGAGCGCACCGGAGACTATGTGATCAATGTGGTGGAAGCCCGCGTGGGCGAATCGCACGACAAATAGGTCTCTACGCAAAAATAGACACAATCTGCGGATTCTGCGACTTTCTCTGTTGCGGAATCCGCTAGTTTTGTAGCGACACATAACCGTAACACGCACATGAGATTCAAGCACATCGTCATTCTGGTGCTGGTTCAGCTGGCCTGCTGCTGCGGCAAGGAGCCGCAGGGATACATCATACCTCCGCCCCAAAAACCGTCTTCCGGACAGTCCGGCAGCGGCACGGGAACCGGAGAAGGCGGCGGCACCGAGACGCCTCCGCCCACGCAGCCTAAGGAAGGCTTCATCGTGGTGGGTTACGCCACGTACTGGGACAAGACCCTCCCGGACCCGACGTACCTGACGCATATCAACTACTCGTTCGCCCACATCAAGAGCGACTTCGAAACCCTGGACATCAAGACCGAGAGCCGTCTTTCGCAGATTGCCGCCCTCAAGAAGGTGAAGCCCACCCTCAAGGTGATGCTGTCCGTGGGCGGCTGGGGCGCGGGCAATTTCAGCGAGATGGCGGCCGATGCCACCCACCGCAAGAAGTTCTGCCAGAACTGCTCGTCGGCCGTCCGAAAGTACAACCTGGACGGCATTGACCTGGACTGGGAATATCCCACCAGTTCATCGGCCGGCATTTCCTCCTCCCCCGCCGACAAGGGGAACTTCACCCTCCTTCTCAAAGACCTCCGCGAGGTACTGGGGGCCGACAAGCTCATTACCATGGCATCGGCCTCCAACGCCGACTACATTGACTGGGCAACCGCCCTTCCCTATCTGGACTGGGTGAACATCATGACCTACGACATGGGAGAGCCCCCGTATCACAACGGCGCGCTCTACCCCTCTTCCATGACCAAAAGCGGAGACTCCCACAACTGCGACGGTTCCGTAAAACGACACCACAGCAAGGGCGTCCCCTACGACAAGATTGTCCTGGGCATCCCGTTCTTTGGCCATAATGGAGACAAGGAAGTGGACTTCAACGAGATTGTCTTCGACGGGTATGAGAAGAAGTGGGACGACGTTGCCAAGGTCCCTTACCTCACCAAAAACGGCCAGATGGTGCTCACCTACGATGACGCCCTGTCGGTGGAACTCAAGGCACAGTATGTAAAGGACAAGGACCTTCGCGGCGCCATGTACTGGAACATCGAGGCCGATGACGTCAACTGGACGCTTTCCAAGGCCATTGCCGGCGTGCTCCTGGACTGGCAAGACCCGTCGGCTCCGCAGAAGGAAGCGTTCCTCGCCACCAACTCCTATGTCCAGAAATACATGGAGGAAGTGAACTACCCCTGCACCAATAACCCGGACACCGACAAGGAATACAGCTATTCCAGCGTCATCGGCTATCCCGGCGGCGGCCCCAGCGAGAACGACATCGAGATTCCGCCCACCTATACCATAACCTGGACGCCCGCGTCCGGCAGCCAGACCCTTCGCGTCTCCGAAGGCGACTGGAGCCGGGAGTACTCCCTCTCCGGCGGCGTGGGCAGGCAGGACATCACCAACCTGGTTCCCGGCGTCACGTACAAGTGGCAGGTAACCGCCGGCGGCAGTATCGTGGAGAGCGGCCAGTTTGAGACCCGCGGCCTGCTGCATCAGGTGTACTTTGCACCCAACGTGCGCAACGGCCGCGACCTCGGCGGCTACAAGGGCCTGGGCGGAAAGACCGTCGTGTACCGCAAGCTCTACCGCGGCGGCGCCATCCACGGCTCCCGCACCAGCAGTGCCGGCAAAAAGGAAATGCTGGCCGAGGGAATCCGGGCCGAGGTAGACCTCCGGGAAGCCTCCGACGTACCCTCCAGTTCACCGCTCGGCAGCAGTGTCGCCTTCTATGCTCCGGGATTTGACAGTGGCTACAACCACATGGTGCGGGATAACCCCGACAAGGTGAGGGACACCTTCTCCTGGGTGGTAGCCCGTCTCCGGGAAGGAAAGCCCGTCTACTTCCACTGCGCCGCCGGACGCGACCGCACCGCCACCCTCGCCATCCTCCTCGAAGGCGCCCTGGGTGTAAGCGAAAGCGACATGGCCAAGGACTACGAGCTCACTTATTTCTCTCCCACGGACTGGGGCATGTCTTCCATCAAGGACGACAACGGGAAAGTCATCGGCTACGAGTACAAGCATGTGCGCACCACCTACAGCTTCAAGTCGGTGCGAAAGACTATCTTCGAGAAAACCGACACCGGCACCTACCAGGAGCGCATCGTGAAATACCTCCTCCAGATTGGCGTGCCGCAGAAGGATATTGACGACCTCCGGAGCATCATGCTCAAATAAGTTTCGTATCTTTGCAGCGTGAAAAGGATGCTGCTTATCGTAAACCCGCATTCGGGAGGAAGAAGAAAACGTGAGTGGCTGAAGGTTCTTCATACGTTCCTTCAGCCCTCTTATTCTGTTGCATACACGGAGCGCCCCGGCCATGCGACGGAGCTGGCCCGGGAGGCCGATGCCGACGTCGTGGTGGCCATGGGAGGAGACGGAACCGTGAACGAAGTGGCCCGCGGGCTCATGGGTACCGGCAAGGCACTGGGCATCATCCCCTGCGGAAGCGGCAACGGCCTGGCCCTGCATCTGGGCATCCCGCCCCTGCCCATTCAGGTAATCAACACCCTCAACAGCGGCGTCATCACGCACATGGATTGCGGCATGGTGAACGGAAAACCGTTCTTCTGCACGGCCGGCATGGGACTCGATGCCGACGTAGCCTGGCGCTTCGCCGCCTCTACCCGCCGCGGGCTCATCACCTACATTGTGCTGGCCTGGCAGCTCTGGAAGCACTTCCGCCCCCAGCAGTACACCATAGACATTGACGGAACCGTCATTACAACCCCGGCCGTATTCGTGACGGTCGGAAACGCCAACCAGTGGGGAAACCAGGCCCGGATTGCCGACCTGGCCTCGGTGCAGGACGGGCTCCTGAACCTGGTGATCGTAAAACCGTTCCGCACCCGCGAGATTCCCGTTCTGGCCGCCAAGCTCATGGACGGGCGCGCCCATACCAGCCACCACGTCCAGACCCTCACGGGGCGCCACATTTCCATCGACCGCGAGAAGCCCGGCCCCATCCACTACGACGGAGATCCCATGCAGGCCGGAACGCACATAGAAATGGAAATCGTTCCCGGGGCGCTCAAAGTCCTGGTTCCCAAACACCACAACATCTAAACTTGGCATTTTTGGCAAAAATGCCAAGTTTTGCCATCGGCCTTTCCTGAAACTTAGCAAAAACGCCGAAAATGCCAAGTTTTGCCATCGGCCTTTCCCCAAAACTTAGCAAAAACGGCAAAAATGCAACGTTTCGGACGAGGCACAAACCGGGCTGGCATCATTTATGCGAAAAAAGGCGTAATTTTGCATTTATGAAACGTCTCATTCCCATTCTGGCAGGGTGTCTTGCGGCCATCTCGGTAGCGGCACAAACACCTGTACAGCAATATATTGACCGTGCGTCTGAGGAGGGCGCTCTTGCCGGTACATCTGTGAGCATCATGGTGCGTGACGCGGCCGGTAACGTAGTAGCCGCCCACAACCCGGACACCCGCATGACGCCGGCATCCAACACCAAACTCATCACCACCGGCTGCGCCCTGCATGCCTTTGGACCAGATTACCGTTTCAAAACCGGGCTGGGTTACACAGGACACATTGAAAACGGGACGCTGGAAGGAGACCTCTACATCATAGGCGGAGGAGACCCCACCATCGGCTCGGCCGACTCCGTTGCCTACAGGCCCGAAGCCCTGTTCTGGAAGTGGAAGACCCTCCTCCGGCAGGCCGGCATCGAGCGCATCCACGGGCGCATCATTGGCGACGGAAGTGCCCACGAAGGGCACTTGGAGCATGCCTCCTGGAACTACGACGACGTAGGCACCTACTATGCCGCCGGCTCCAACGCCCTGTGCTTTTATGAAAACGCCATTGATTACGACGTAGCGGCCGGTCCCGAGGCCGGAAGCCCCGTCCAGTTCACGCAAGTCTACCCCGAGACGCCCTGGATGAACACCCTCAACTACGGCATCACAGGACCCAAAGGAACGGGCAACAGCCTGTATCTCTACACCACCGACCTTGCCCCCTACGCCCAGCTCAGAGGCACCTTTGCCCTGGAGCGGCGCCCCAAGACCGAACATTTTGCCAACAAATACGGAGACCTTACCTGCGCCTGCTACTTCTGGAAAAACCTGAAGGAAACCGGGTGGGAAGTAACCGGCGGCTACGCCCGCGTAAACCGCAGCGGCCATATTTCCGGGGCAGACGAATCCCGTGAAGAGCCTGCCGCAAAACCCGTACTGATGGGCTCCACGGAGTCTCCTAAAATCAGTGACATAGCCCGGCTCACCAACTGGAGAAGCGACAACTTCTATGCAGAGTCCTTCCTTCGCGCCATGGGAGAAGCCGCCACCCAAAATGCCTGCTATGACAGCTGCCACGTAGCCATCCTGGACGTGCTGGAAGACCTCGGTCTCTCTACAGACACCATTCAGCTGGCCGACGGAAGCGGGCTTTCACGCAACAACTACATATCGGCCCGCTGGATGACCGACTATCTCCTGGCCATGCGGAAGAGCCCCGCCTTCGGTGCCTTCCTCTCCTCCCTTCCCGCGCCCGGAGAAGGAACCCTCAGCGTGGCCAGGCTGTCCCGGAAGGGAGAGCGCGTGCGCATGAAAAGCGGCAGCATGGACGGCGTGCTGTGCTACTCCGGCTACATCCTCGGGCCGGACGGAGCCCCGCGCTACTGCTTTTCCCTCCTCACCAACAACGCCATAGCGCCCGTGGGCGAAGTACGAACCGCCCTCATGGGTATTGTTGAATTTTTGCTATCTTTGTAGATTCTATGAGAAAAGTTATCTGCATACTGATGCTGGCCCTTATGGCGCTCTCCTGCAAGGTGACACGCCAGTTCCAGGACGCCGCCGCCGAACTGTTCCGCGGAGAGGTGGTGGCCAAGGTGGGCAACCACAAACTGTACCGCAGCCAGCTGCAGGATTATATTCCCGCCGGGGTGAGCGCCGAGGACAGCGCCAGCCTGGCCCGCCAGTGGATCAATGCCTGGGCGGAGGACCTTCTTCTCCTGGACATGGCCGAAGAACAGCTCTCCGACGCCGACAAGGACGTGAACAAGGAGCTGGAAGAGTACCGCCGCACCCTGCTCAAATACCGCTACGAACAGCTCTACATCAACCAGCGCCTGGACACCCTCATCACCGATGAGGAAGTGGAGCAGTACTACCTCTCAAACCCCGAGCGCTTCCGCCTGGAGCGTCCCCTTCTGAAAGCCCGCTACATGGTTATCCCGGCCGAGGCCCGCAGCCTGAAGACGCTCATGAAAAAGATGTCCTCCGAGGACGAGATGGAAGTGATGGAGGCCGACAGCCTGGGCGCCTACGCCGCCATCAAGTATGTCGATGCCGCCGACACCTGGATGGACGCCATTACCCTGGCCCAGGAAATGGGAACCGACTACCGCAGCCTGCTCTCCTCCGTCAAGAACCATTTTGCCCAGATTGAGGACCTGGGCGGCAGCATCTTCCGCATCGCCTACATCGCAGACATGGTGCCCGAAGGAAAGCCCGCCCCGCTGGAATACGTGAACGAGCGCATCCGCGACATCATCCTGAGCAGCCGCCGGCACAAGCTGGAAACAGAACTGGAGCAGAATTTGCTGGAAGATGCCAGCCGCAACCAAAAATTTGTAATTTACTAGTCTATGAAGCATATCATCCTTACCGCCGCAGCCCTTCTCACCTGCCTGGGCCTGAACGCCCAGAAATACAAAAACGGCGTTGCCGACAAGACGGTAGCCGTGCTGGGAGGAGAAACCATCCTGATCTCCGACCTGGAGAGCGAGGTACAGCAGATGCGCATGAACGGCGCCTCCAGCGACCGGGACATCCGCTGTGAACTGCTGGAGAACATGATGGAGGCCAAACTGTTCCTGATGCAGGCCCGCGTGGACTCCCTCACCGTCAACACCGAGATGGTCCAGAGCAACCTCACCCAGCGCCTGGACTGGTTCCGCACCCAGCTGGGAGGAGACGAGGAAGTGGAGAAATACTTTGGAAAGCCCCTGTACAAGCTGCGCCAGGAGTGGGAGAAAGTGCTGGAGGAGCAGAGCCTCACCGAGCAGGAGCGCTATGAGATTGCTTCCAAGATTGCCGAGGTTACGCCCTACGACGTCCAGCAGTACATTGACGCCACCGAACCCGAAGACCTTCCCATGGTGCCCGTAAAATACCAGCTGAGCCAGATTTGCGTCTACCCGGACCGCGAAGCGGCCGCCATGGCCGTGAAGGAGAAACTCCTGAGCCTGCGGGAACGCATCATGAACGGCGAGAAATTCGCCACCCTGGCCCGCATCTATTCCGAGGACCCCGGCAGCGCCCGCCGCGGCGGTGAACTGGGCATGGCCTCCAAGTCCATCTTCTGGCCGGCCTTCTCCGATGCCGCCATGGCCCTGAGGCCCGGAACCATCTCCCAGATTGTGGAAACCCCCGACGGATTCCACATCATCGAGGTCATCGAGAAGAAAGGAGACATGTTCAACGCCCGCCACATCCTCATCAAGCCCCAGTACACCAACGAGGACCGCGAAAAGGCCTTCGGCCGGCTGGACAGCCTGAAAACCCGCATCCAGGACAAGGAAATGACCTTTGAACTGGCCGCCCGCTTCTTCTCCGAAGACCCGGCCACCCGCACCAACGGAGGACAGATGGCCGACCCTTCCACCGGCTCCTCCTACTTTGACATTGACCAGCTCAAACCGGCCGACTACGCCGCCATCAAGGACCTCAAGGTGGGTGAGATTTCCGAGCCCGTGGAATCCCAGGACAACGAAGGCTACCAGCAGGGCCGCTCCGGCAATCTGGTTTACAAGATTATCCGCGTGGACAAGATTATCCCGGCCCACACCGCCACCTTCGAGAACGACTACACCCAGATTCTGGAGAAAGTGCAGCAGAACAAACAGATGGAGGCCGTCAACAAATTCCTGGAAGAGAAGATTAAATCTACCTACATTGTCATTGACCCGCTGTTCTCGGAGTGTGAATTCTCCCGCGAAGCCTGGAACAAGAGAAAATAGTGCGAAAATACTTCTCCCATAAGATCTCGGCGCTGCTGCTGTCCCTGACAGCTGCGGCGTTGCCTTTGAAGGCCCAGGCGCCCGATTCGAGCAAAGTGCGGCTCATCAGCGCCCAGAGCGCCCAGCTGCTGGAGAAGGACGGCCAGAACTACCGCAAGGTGGTGGGCCCCGCCAAGTTTTTCCACAACAAGACCTACCTCCTCTGCGACACGGCCCTCTGGAACGTGAGCACCAACATCATCGATGCCGTGGGCCACGTGAGCATTATTCAGGACCAGACCCGGCTCACCAGCGAAACCCTGCAGTATGTCGTGGACGAGGACATGGCCAAGTTCCGCGGCTCGCTGGTGCAGCTGGAAGACAAGGAGAACAACACGCTGCGCACCCGCTACCTGGACTACAACACCAAGGACTCCGTAGCCATTTTCCAGAATGGCGCGGCCATGCGTGACAAGGACGGACAGGTAATCGAGAGCCTCTACGGCACCTACGACTCCAAGGCACACCTGTTCGTGTTCAACGACCAGGTGAACATGTACATGGACACCACGTTCGTGAAAACCTCCCGCCTGGAATACCGCAGCGACCTTTCCACCGCCTACTTCGGCTACGCCACCGACATGTGGCAGGACGACAAGATGCTCAGCGCCAACGACGGCTGGTACGACCGCAGCCGGGAACTGTTCATGTTCCGCGAAAACGTCCACCTGCTCACGGAAAACCAGGAAACCTGGTCGGATTCCCTGTACTACCACCGCGCTGCCAAAGATGTAGAAATGCTGGGCCACGTGGAGCTGATGGACACCACCCGCAACGTCTACGCGCTGGCCGGCCGCTTCGAGTATGCCGACTCCCTTGCGCAGCTGCGCATGACCCGGGAGCCCGCCATCATGTCCATCGACGAGAAAAATGAAAAGCGGGACACCCTCTACATTGGCGCCGACGTACTGCTGTACCGCAGCATCAAGAAATGCGACATTCCCGCCGACTGGACCAAGACCGCCGAAAAACGGCTGGCCGACATCTCCGGAGATCCTGTGATGGAATACCGCAGGAAGGCCGCCGAAGAAGCCCGCAAAGCGGCCGAAGAAGCCGCCAAGAATGACCCCAACCGCCCGCCGGAGCCCAAGGCAGACGCCAAGGCCGATGCCAAAAAACCCGCAGGGCCCAGGGCCGATGTCCCCGCGCCGGCCGACACGCTGACAAAGGGACCGGCCGATACCACCGTGAAAGCCCCCGCCGATACAACTCCGGCAGCCCCCGACACCTCCAAGATTGCTTTTCTCTGGGGCTCAAAGCGCGTACGGCTGTTCCGCCGGGACCTCCAGATGGCCGGCGACTCCCTCACCTACACAGACCTGGATTCCCTGGTGCGTCTGTACCAGGACCCCATCTTCTACAACGAAGGCAACCGGCAGTACGCCGCGGACAGCATTTACATGGTCATCAAGGGCAAGCAGCTCCAGAAAGCCCACCTCCTGTCCAACGCCTTCATCACCATCCAGGAAGACCCGCACAGCTACGACCAGATCCGCGGTGCCGAGATGGTCGCCTATTTTGACTCCACCAGCGCCCTCACCCGCTTTGACGCCCTGGGCGGTGCCGCCTCCCTGTTCTACCTGGAGGAAAAAGACGCCCTGGCCACCGTGAACAAGGTGGAAACCAAGATGATCTACGCCACGTTCAAGGACGGAGAGATTGAGCGCATGTACTACTACGACAATCCCAAGAACGACGGCTATCCCACCGTACAGCTGCCGCAGGACGACAAGCAGCTCAAGGGCTTCCGCTGGGAGCCGGAGCGCCGCCCGGCCTCCCCGCTGGACGTAACCACCCTGGTGCCCCGCCCCAGCGAACGCACGTCCTACCTGGCCCGGCCGCATACGGAATTCCGCCAGACCAACGACTACTTCCCCGGCTATATCAGGAAAGTATACCGTGACATTGCCATCCGGGACTCCCTGGCGGTAGTACGCCAGCGGGAAGAACAGCGCCGGAAGGAGATGGAAGCGGTCCTGGCCCCGAAAGACACGGTGGCAGCGGCCGCCCCGGACAGCCTTGCCATATCCGACAGCACGGCCGTAGCACCGGCCCTGCCGGACAGCCTTACCACAGCGCCCGCCGCCCTGCCGGATTCCCTTGCCGCCACGCCTGCCACGGCCCCTGCCGACTCACTGGCCCAGGAGGAGAAACCCCTCACCCGCGCCCAGCAGAAGGCGCTGGAAAGAGAGCGCAAGAAAGCCGAACGGGAACGCATCCAGGCCGAGAAACAGGCCGCACGCGAAGCCAAATGGGCCGAGGAAGACCGCATCTACCAGGAAAAACAGGAGGCCAAACGGCTCAGGAAACTGGAAAAAGAGCGCGCCCGCAAACTGAAGGCACTGAGAAAACTGGAACGGAAAGCGCAGAAAGAACGCGCCCTGTTTGAAAAATATCTCAAGAGAGAAAGGGAAAGAGCACAGAAAAAGAATAAAACCAAACAATAGCTTATGAAAAAGACCGTACTTGTTTCCGGCGGTGCCGGATTTATCGGCAGCCACGTAACCGTGGAACTGATTGAAGCCGGCTACGACGTAGTGGTGGCCGATAACTTCTCCAACTGCGACCGCACCTGTTTTGAAGGTGTCGAGAAGATTACCGGACGCACCCTGCCGCTTGAGGTGGTGGATTTCTGCGATGCAGCAGCCGTGAAGGCCCTGTTCGCCAAATATCCCATTGACGCCGTCATCCACTTTGCCGCCTTCAAGGCCGTGGGTGAGTCGGTGGAAAAGCCCCTCATGTACTACAGGAACAACCTGATGAGTTTTATCAACGTGCTGGAAACGGCCCAGGAGAAGGGCGGATGCAATGTGCTGTTCTCTTCATCGGCCACTGTCTACGGAGAGCCCGACGCCGTGCCCGTAACCGAGGACACGCCCCGCAAGCCGGCCACCTCTCCCTACGGTAACACCAAGACCATGTGCGAAGATATCCTCCGGGATGCAGTCAAGGCCTCCAAGGGCGTCCTGAAAGGCATACTCCTCCGCTACTTCAACCCCATCGGCGCACATCCCAGCGCCCTCATCGGAGAACTCCCCCGCGGCGTTCCCAACAACCTGGTACCGTTCATTACCCAGACGGCCATTGGAAAACGCGAATGCCTGAGCATCTTCGGCAACGACTATCCCACGCCCGACGGCACCTGCCAGCGCGACTTCATTGACATTGTAGACCTGGCCAAGGCCCATGTCTATGCCGTCACCCGCATGATCGAGGGCAAGATGAAGGAAGACGTGGAAGTGTTCAACGTGGGTACCGGCCGTCCGCTGAGCGTGATGGAGCTGGTGAACGCCTTCGAGAAGGTGAACGGCGTAAAGGTGAACTACAAAATGGCTCCCCGCCGCGCCGGCGACATCACCGCCATCTGGGCCGATCCCACCAAGGCCAACACGCAGATGGGCTGGAAAGCGACCCGCACCATCGAGGAAACCCTCAAGGCCGCCTGGGCCTGGGAGTGTCACCTGGCCGGGAAATAAGAGCGGAAAGCGGCGCGGTAACTGGCGCCTACCGGTAAGATAACATCACCGTCCAGGACGGCAGTGGTTGCGCTCGAAGCACGGACGCGGTCCAGTGCCACGATATAGGAACGGTGAATACGGATAAAACGGCTGGACGGGAGCTCCTGTTCCAGCCGTTTGAGGCTGTAGAGCACAACGAGGGGTTCTTCCCTTCCCTCCAGGAAAATTTTCACATACTCGCTCATGCTCTCGATGTAGCGGATGTCTGCGAGCGGCACCGTAACGGTTTTGTAGTCTACCTTGAAACGGATGGCATCCGGTGCGGCAGCGGAAGAAGACGGCGCGGGCCTGCGCCGCAGAAGACGCACGGCCGACACAACGCAGAGGGTCATGCAGACCACCATTGCGCTGATGATGGCCACCTTCCCTTCAATCATCATGGGCGGGCGGCCGCCGGGACCGGGACCGCCGGGCACAGGCCCTCCGGGGAAAGGACCGCCGGGAGGAGGGCCCTGGGGCATGGGAGGCCGATGCGCAAGGAGCAGCCATACCGCCGCCGCCAGCAGGGCCAGCGAGACCGTAATGAGAACTGCAGCGGTGATTGTGCGTTTCTTCTGAGCGTCCATGATAACGCAAAAATACAAAAAAATGTGTACCTTTACCGCCATACGCATCTTGAAATTATGAAAAAACTCCTCCTGTTTCCGCTTCTTCTCGCAGCCACCCTGCTGTTTGCCCAGCAGCCTGCGCCCGTCTCTATCCCGGACTATACGGTGCATATCCAAGACTTTGGAGCCGTGGCCGACGGCCTCACGCTCAATACCCAGGCCTTCGAGAAGGCGGTAGCCGCCCTGCAGAAGGCCGGCGGCGGACACCTCATTGTCCCCGAGGGCCTCTATCTCACCGGCCCCATTGTCCTCAAGGACTGCATGGACCTGCACCTGGAGCGCGGAGCCATGATTCTCCTCACCCCCGACAAGTCCCAGCACCTGGACAAGAACGGTAAGGTGCGGCCGGGCATATCGGCCTCCAAAAGACACGACGTGAGCATCTCCGGCGAGGGCATCATTGACGGGAACGGCGCCTGGTGGCGGCCCGTCAAACGCACCAAGGTAAGCGACGTGGAGTGGAAAGCGTTCCTCTCCATGGGAGGCAGCGTCACCGAAGACGGCAGCCTGTGGTATCCCGACACCCGTGAGATGGAGCGTGCCAGAACGCATCTGGTCCGCTTTACAGACTGCGAGCGCGTGAGCGTGACGGGCGTCACCATCCAGAACTCGCCCAAATTCCACCTGGTTCCGGCCTATTGCAGGGACGTCACCATTGAAGGTGTCACCGTACGCTGCCCCTGGAATGCCCAGAACGGAGACGGGATAGACCT
>JAEEGK010017415.1_pt1 | contig 15673 bp, 9 predicted proteins | sample 8958771 | NCBI WGS metagenome assembly JAEEGK01 (sample SAMN16246547, study PRJNA631951) | gut metagenome | biome: gut microbiome; feature: rumen; material: SC-attached | host: Bos | place: Iran: Karaj | collected 2018-10
GTTATCCTTAACTGCAAGCACTTTTACAAGAGCTGTTACAGGTCTGTATTCACCTTCCCCCTGAACATCCTGTACTGCTGTAAAATAATCTTTTCCACTCCACAGAGAGTTTCTTCCCCACTCTTCATTAACTGCAAAAGGAGCCTTAAGAGGGTTTGTTACCACAAAGCTAAAGCTGTTGTTAGAAGCTGTAAGGCCTGTAAAAGAATTGTAATTTATCCAGTTTTCTCCGTCATCAATACTAAAGCATGGAACATAACGGATATCATTCTGTGGATTTGAAAGATAAATATTTATCTGATAAAGACCGGAACTTTCTCCGGAAGATTCTTTTGAAACAGAGAAAGACGGTTTTGCCATGGATGAATAGAAAGCAAGCTTTGAATCAACAATTACCTTATATAAAGGACCTAAGCTCTGACCGCTTGCCTGTCCGTTTGACTTTGAAAAGAAATTATATACAGGCTGAATAAAGGCTGCATATTCTGTCCCATCAGGAATTATAAATTCATTGCAGTTTGCATTTGTATTATATGTTAAAGCAATTTGAGAAAGCTCTGAATTCTTAGCATCATCAATTCTGCCATAGTATACTCTGTAGCTGGTTGTATAAGTTTTATCCTGCAAAACAGCTGCTGTTTCTTTTGAGAACTCTGAATAATTAAGACTAACTTTTTTATAGCCGTCGTCTGCTTCTGAAACAGAATAATTATGGAATTCAATTTCTTTTGGAATAAGAGTTGTAATTGATTTTGTATTTCCAACTGCATCGGCAAAGCTGACAACAAGATAAATATCTTTATCTTTATGACGCTCACAATAACTCTTGCAGGCATCTGGCAGGATGTATTTTTGGTCTGAATAAGCTGCAGCTACAGGGGAAGACATGTTTTCTAAAGAAGTGCCCCATGAGAAAAGATAAGTATAATCTTCTCTTGATTTTTTATAAGTCTTTTTTGCATCAGAAATCTTTGAGACAAAATAAACATCATCAGAAATATAATTAAAACCTGTAACTGTTCTGTAGTAATTAATAAGGTCAAGAGTTGGCTGCTGTTTATCAAATGAAGGTGTTTCAAACATGATAAGAGAGTTTGCATTATATTCAAGAACAGTATCTCTTATTACATAATAAACTCTGTAATTTCCACTGGCCTGTGCAGAAGCATCAGAAACAGTAGCATAAATTTTATACATACCGTCCAGATATTCTGAAGAAGAAAGATCCAGACAGAACTTTTCAAAAGAATTATTGTCCTGATTAACATTGCTTAATTTTACAAGCTTAACCCTTTCGGTATCATTTACTTCATTTCCATTTACATCATAAACGCGGCGATATTTGAGATAAGCCCATACTTCACTATTGGTATAATCTGTTCCTTCTACATAAAAATCAAGTTTTGAATTAATGTGATTTGTTTTACAGATAGAAGTTTCGCTTTCGGCAGAAAGATTTCCTTCTACAAGAGAAATTGCGGCCCCAGAAGGATTACCAATATACTCGCCCGGAAGTTCAGCCTTTATGGACTTAAAGCCAGGTGTAGTTTTATCAAGCTTTTCGCATACACGATATTTATAATCGATTGCAGCTTTTAATGCAGTATCATCTGCAGCCCTGTAGGATTTAGAAAGAGATACATAAATATCAAAAGATTTTTTTCCCTTAAGATCAAGAAGATTTTTTTCATTTACAGGGATTCTTACAAGAGTATTTTCATTTGCCCATTCAGGCTCAAGAAAGTAGCCTTTAAGGTTATTTCCAAGAGTATCTGTAATACTCAGGTTTTCCTTAAAGTATGCAGTGTTCATTGGTTTTGAGAAGGAAATAATGATTGCTTTATTTTTTTCTACTCCTTCTTCGTTAAAAAGAGGAGCTAAAACTTTTGCAGTCGGAAGTTCACTTTGTGCGGATGTAGATTTATCCATTGCTTTTGATAAATCAGGTCCATCAGAAAATTGACTACAGCCAGTAAGCCCACTAACAAAAAGAAGGATAGCCAAAGAGAAAAAGAATACTTTCATAGAATTATTCATTCCATTCATTTCCATCTCCCCTTGTAATTAAGAAATAAACACATCTCCAATTACATTTATAGAAGAAAAAATACTATAAGTCAAGTAGCAAAAGGACTGCATACTTTTTTTTAATAATATGCTATGATTCACACATAGTGAAACGTTTTTCTAGAGCAACAATCATCAGATTCTCTTTTCTTACAGCAGTTTTTTTCTGTTTTTTATTTGCATCCTGTGGAACTACAAAAACAGATAAAACCTCCCCGCTTGAAAAAGCTCTTAAGACACAGGAAGAGCTTGAAAATCAGAATAAGGATACCCTCACCCTGCTTTTTGCCGGTGATATTATGGCTCACAGCGTAAACTATAACATTTCTGACTATCCCAAAATCTGGCGTGACGTTAAATATATAATTGAACCCTGCGATCTTGCCTTTGCAAACATAGAAGCTCCTGTTGATGATACACAAAAACCCCAGAATTATCCTAATTTTAATATGCCTCAAGCTTATGTAGAAGCTGCAATTGACGCAGGCTTTGATGTTTTTTCGCTCTGTAACAATCATACAAATGACCAGGCTCTTAACGGAATTAAGGAAACAAAAAAATCTGCAGACCGCCTTGTAAAACGCTCGCTGGAACGTTCAGAAAATATTTATTTTTCGGGATTAAAAGACGGTAAAGATTCGGATTTTTCTTATAATATAATAGAAAAAAACGACTGGACCCTGCTTTTTATTCCTATCACAGAAATCTTAAATCGTCCAAACTATTCTGAATATATTAATTATTTAGATCCATCCGCAAAGAACAGGGATTCCTTTGTTCAAAGAGTTCAGAAGCTCAGAGAAAAGCATCCCTGCGATTTAATGATAATTTCTATTCACGCAAATGAACCGGAATATACAAGAGCTGTTACAAAATCGCAGAATGATTTTTACATGAAGCTTCTGGATGCTGGAGCAGACATTATCTGGGCAAATCACGCGCATATCATTAAAGACAGAAAATATATTTATTATCATCAGACAGACTCACACAAGGTTGTGATGTATGCAAACGGAAACACCATAAGCGGCCAGAGAACCAAGCCTGAATTAAGTTCAACAAATCCAATTGGGGAACGCGACAACACCGGTGACGGACTTATGGTAAAACTTACATTTAAAAAAGGGGAAAATGGAAATCCGCCTCAGATAATTAATTCCGAAAATTATTTTATAACAACATATATAAATACGGCAGAAGAATTTGTCCTTAAACCTATGACTCAAGAATTTATTGATTATCTTAATGAGATTCCAAGAGCAGACTGGGCAAAATATATTCAGCGCCGTTTAGATATAAATAACGAATACACAAAGGATTTAATATTATGGCAATAGACTATAAATCGCTTCCGGTATATGAACAAAAGCAAAAGATTCTTGACTGCATGGAAAGCAATAAGGTTGTAATTGTAGAAAGTCCAACCGGCTCGGGAAAGACAACTCAGATTCCGGTAATTTTATATGAAGCTGGTTATGCTACCAACGGAATGATTGCTGTTACCCAGCCGCGACGCATTGCAGCCTTAAGCGTAAGTGAATTTATTGCAAAGCAGATGAACACACCCTACCCTGGTCTTGTAGGCTACAAGATGCGTTTTGAAGATAACACAAACCAGGATACAAGAATTAAGATTATGACTGATGGAATTCTTCTTCAGGAAATGAAGCTGGATCCATGGCTTAGCAAATACAGCGTTGTTATGGTAGATGAAGCCCATGAACGAAGCTTGAACATAGATTTTATTCTTGGACTTCTTAAACGCGTACTCAAAGAACGCAGCGATTTTCACGTAATTGTTTCTTCGGCAACAATGAATACGCAGGCCTTCAGCGAATATTTTGACAATGCTCCTATTGTTTCTATAGATACAATTACCTATCCGGTTAGCGTTATATATGATCCTATTCCAGGGGGAGCCACTACGGCTACAGAAGCCGGCTCAGACATGATTCTTTCGAAAATCTGCAGTACTGTTGACCGCGTGCTTGATAATGAAACAGAAGGCGGAATCCTCATATTTTTGCCAGGAGAAAAGATTATTAAAGATTGCGTTGAACGACTTTTACTTTGTCCGTTCAGCAGGCAGCTGCATATTCTTCCACTTTATGGACGACTTGCAAAAGAAGAACAGGAGCGGGTTTTTGACGATCCTCCTGCCGGTAAGAAAAAAGTGGTAGTTACGACTAACATTGCCGAAACTTCTGTTACAATTCACGATATTACAACTGTAATAGATTCAGGTCTTGCAAAACTGAATTTTTACAGTCCAAGAACTTTTACTTCCAGTCTGAATGAAACTCCGGTTAGTAAAGCAAGCTGTAATCAGCGCAAGGGACGAGCCGGCCGAACTCATGAAGGAACCTGTTACCGCTTATACAGCCGTAAGGATTTTGAAGACAGACCGCTTTACACTACAGAAGAAATATACCGCACAGATTTGAGTGAAGTTGTTTTACGAATGGCTGAACTTGGAATTACAGATTTTTATGATTTTGATTTTATTGCTTCCCCGGGCCGCGAAGGAATCATTGGTGCTGTTGATACACTTCATATGCTTGGTGCGTTAGATGAAGATAACACACTTTCTGCAATTGGAAAGATGATGGTTCAATTCCCGCTTGAACCACGTATAAGCCGAATTATTGTAGAAGCTATTATGCGCTTTCCTGATGCTGTGGATAAAACTCTTATTGCTGCAGCTTTTTTGTCTGCAAACTCTCCTTTTATTCTCCCGCCTAATCAGGAAATGGAAGCCCGCAAGGCTCATCACAGATTCCGCGACATGCAGGGAGACTTTGGCACTTATATTAACCTGTTTAATGCTTACAAACAAAGCGACAACAAAGAAAAATTCTGCAAAAAGAATTATCTTGATAACCGTGTAATGGCAGAAATTGATAATATTAAATATCAGCTTTCACAAATTACCGGAGAAAAACTTGGGATTCCTGTTATGGAAGGCAGTGGCAGCATGAGTGATTATCTTTGCTGTATTGCAGCCGGTATGATTCAGTTTGTCTGCATCAGGACAGGACGCGAAAATTACCGCTCACTTACGGCAGATCATATATGCATACATCCAGGTTCGGTAATGTTCAGACAGGATCCTTTATTTATTGTAGCTGGAGAAATTGTACGAACTTCCCGCATCTTTGCAATGAGTGTTTCTCCGCTTACAAAACCAATGCTTGATATAATAAACCCTAAGCTTTATGAAAGACTTAAAGCCTGCAAGGTTAGTATGATCAATGATAACTCATTCCAAATGGCCCCTTCGACAGGCTCAGAGATCACAAAAAACAGTTCAAGGAGCGTAGAAACATCTGCCCTTTCTCTTGGAGACTTTATGTTTGAAACAACCAAAATCAAGGGAAAGAAAACTGCAATTCTGCCTTTAGAATATATAGTTCCGGCGGTCAAAACAGAAAAAGATAAAAACAAGCTTAATGCCTGTGCTAATCTCCGTGGCCAGATTAAACTTAATGCCGGTGGTATTTTGATGGACGGAGAAAAGATGGGAACAATTATTAATGCAATCCAGCTTCTTGATCTTACTCCTTTAAGTGAAAAGAAATGGAACCGTCGTCTTAACGCATATATTTATGATCAGGTTGGAAAAGAAAGTCTTATTGATTCTTTAGACTGGTGTATGCATACTGCTGTAGCAAAACAAAAAAACAGAGAATACGGTTTTATTACTCTTTATAATGACGGAAACGGAAACTACTGGTACAAGGTAACCAGAGGGTTTAATACTGCTGTAACCGAAACCCATCACAGCCTGGAAACCTTAATTGAAGAAAACATAGATTTTACCAGCGATGAAAAAAGAAAGATAAGTAGTATGTTCGGCGTAATTAACAAGCTTTATGAGTAAGAGATTGTCGGGTCAAGCCCGACAATGACAAAATGTGTCATTCCCGGGCTTGACCCGGGAATCTCTTATTTTGCATCAACTGTTTTGGAATCCTCTTCTTCTATTCCAAGCAGCTTTTGAGCTCTGGTTTTATTTGCACTGTTTTTCTTATCATTTGCAATTGTATCTACATAGCCTGTAAGACCTGCAGGCTTTTTCTGTTTGTACATATCAAGTCCCAGAGAAATTGTAGTTGCATCCTTTGACTGAAGATACATTCCGCAAACTTCATCATAAGAAGACTTATAATTCTTTGCCATTTCCTTTGCAATTGCATAACGAAGATCCTTGCGCTTATCATCTGTAACAACAGACTTGGCAAGCTCTATAATTTCTTTTTCTCCTGCGTGATCTTCTTTAAGCATAACTTCTACAATTTTCTTTTTTGTTCCGTCTGCAACTTTTTTATCCTGAAGCTGCTCAATCATAAAGTCATTACCTTCTTTTGTATTAAGGGCAGCAATTGCAGTATAGCTTTCTTCTTTTATAAGTTTTTCTGAATCATTTTTTGCGCGGTAAATAAGGAACGGTACGGCATCCTTCAATTCCATTTCTTTTACAGAACGGATTGCTTCCTGTCTTACCCTCCAGTGTTCATCACGAACGCCTTGAATAATTGTTGCACGAGCTTCAACTACATCCGGAAAGTGGCTTAACCCTTTTATAACATACTGACGGAGATTTGGATCTGTTGCATCAAACTGTTCAACAAGAACAGGAACAGATTTTTCAAGTTCCATAAGTCCAAGACTTTCGGCAGCATACATTCTTACAAAAGTGTTTTCATCATCATCTTCAAGAATTGCAACAAGCTTATCCCAGGTTTCTACAGCATGCATTTTTCCGCAGTTACGCATGAGGGTCTGGCGCTGGGCATCACTTAAATCATCACGCTCAAGATATTCTACAAGGAACATTGCTTCTTCCGGTCCGCCAATATCACCAAGCGTAGAAATAGCATCATTAAAATAATTTTCGTTTTCGCTTTCTACAAGTGTAATTACAGCAGGAATTGCAGCCTTAGTTTTTACTGCAGAAATATACTGAAATGCCGCCTTTACAACTTCATTCTTTTCGTCATAAGGATCATTCAAAAGGTCCACTGCGTAGTCTTCAAGACATGGGTCTTCGGCCTTTGTAAAATATTTTAAAACCTTTTCTTTGATTGCTGAACTTTTTGTTGTCTGAAAAAGGTCGTAAATTTCTTCCGTAAATCGCGGGTCATCATTTTTCAAAAGTGTATCAAGCAAAGTCGAAATTTCGCTTGGAAGTCCGTAGCGGATTGTATTGCGGTTATTTTCTTCATCCTCGGGAGTTTCATCTTTTTCTGCAGCAGCGGCAGCTTTTTCCTGGTCAATCGGACGCGGACGCTTTGCAGGAGGAACTTCTGCATACCCACCTTTGGAAGCAACAACCTGGGCAAAGATTGGAATAGAAAAAAATAATATAAATAAAATAAAAAAAATCTTCTTCATGATTACACTCCCTGACTAAATTTCTCCAAAAAATCCTTTTTATACTGCTCAAAACGGTCTTCATTTATAGCCTGGCGGATTTCCTTCATCATATTCTGCAGAAAATACAGGTTATGATAAGAAGCCAGTATACAGCTAAGAATCTCCTGTTCTTTAAACAAGTGTCTTAAATAACTTCGGGAATAAGTACGGCAAACTTTACAATTACATTCAGGATCAATTGGACCAAAATCGTGAATAAAACGTTCCTGTTTAATAGAAAGATTTCCTTTTTTTGTAAAATAGGAACCGTTACGGGCATTACGGGTTGGAAGCACGCAATCGAACATATCAACACCGGCTTGAACTGCATCAAGAATATATTCCGGAGTTCCTATTCCCATAACATACTTTGGCTTATCCTCCGGTAAAAAGCCACATGTATAATTCATAAAGTGAACAAACTCATCATGAGGCTCCCCTACACTCAAGCCACCAATTGCTATTCCGGGCAGATTAAGAGAAGCAACAAATTCTGCACTATTGCGGCGAAGGTCTTCGCTAAAATGTCCCTGGACAATCGGAAATAAAATTCCTTTGTAACCGTTTTGGCGGGCCAGTTCCCATTCTTTTTGAGCACGTAAGAGCCAGTCACTTGTAATGCGAAGTGCTTTTTCTGCATTCTTACGCGGTTCGTCATAGCCGGTACAGACATCAAGCTGCATTTGAATATCTGAATTAAACTTTACCTGAGTCTGGACAACGTTTTCTGGAGTAAAAAAATGATAGCTTCCATCTATATTGCTTTGAAATTTGACCCCTTCATCTGTAATTTTGCGGAGCTTGGATAAAGAAAAAACCTGAAAGCCACCGGAGTCTGTTAAAAAGTTCCTGTTCCATTCAGAAAAACCGTGAAGTCCACCGGCTTGGTGAATCAAATCTGCACCAGGCCTCAAAAACAGATGATAGGTATTTGCAAGAATAATTTCAAAATCAATTTCTTCAAGAAAATCCTTTGGCATGGCCTTTACAGTGGCATTTGTACCAACAGGCATAAAAACAGGAGTCTGAACATCTCCATGAGGAAGATGCAGAATTCCGGTACGAGATTTTCCATCTGAGGACTTATGCTTAATGTCAAAAATACTGGTTATCATCAGTTCTCCTAGGTTCTGCTGTACTTTAGCAGAAGGATAGAAATAAAAATAAATACTATATCAGGGAACCAGGCTCCCATAAATGGTGAAATAACTCCTGTTTTGGCAAGAACCATTGTTACCATCTGGAATACAAAGAATAAAACAACAGAAACAATAGAAAGTGACAAACTTATTAAAAGTACGTTTTTGCGGGTTTTTCCTGTAAGTCCAACTGCAAGAAAGGCTGCAATAAACAGAATAAATGGGAATGCAAATTTTTTATAGTATACCGAAAGCTCTTCATTATAAGGAAGTCCGGCCTTTCTAAGATGTTCTATATATAGTTTTGCATCTGCAGCATTTACACTGGCAACATCAACAATTGTCTTTCTGAATATTTCATAGCTTTCTGTGAGTCTGGAAGTATACTCTTTAGAAACTGTTGTTTTTTGCAAAGTATTATTAATCAGTTCATATTGAACAGGTTGTTCGAGATCCCATATTCCTTTTTCTTCATTCCATAGTGCAGAATTTGTATGAAGGATTGCTTTAAGACTTTTATCATCATCGCGGAATACAATAAAAAGATTTTCCAAACGGTGAAGAGCTTCTCTATATCTTTTGGCTTTATAAATAATTTTTGCAGAATCAGAAATAACAACTATATTATCATTATTTGCAGAAACCTGTTCATCCAAAAGTGTTTTTTGCAGAGTATTTTTTTGTTCAAGCGTTGTTACAACCAATCTGTCTTCCAGAAAAAACATTCCGAAAGAAAGAATTATGGCAAGAACAAAAACCGGCATTACAAATCTGTAAAGAGAAACTCCCGAAGCAAAAAGAGCTTCCATTTCATTTTTGGCATAAAGATCACTTAAGGTATAAGTAACTGTAAACAAAAAGGCAATTGGAGCTGCATACCAGATTGTTTTTGGAATATAAAGAATCATTACTTTTATAACGTCTTTGGCAGGAGCATCCATTTCGAGGTAGCTGCTTATATTCATAAAAAGATCTACAAGATTAAGAATTAATGATACAAAGAAAAGAGAAACTATAAAAAATGGAATTATTTTCTTTAATATATACAGAACAAATTTCATTTTCCGACTCTACTTCCTTATAAGATTAATTGACAGTATGCAGGCAATAACAGCCATAAGAATATTTGGAACCCAGATACACCAGAAAGAATTTAAATTCACGCGCGTAACAAGCAGCTGGCCCGAAATCTGCATTGCCCAATACAATACACAGATTATAATTCCAATAAAAAGTCCCATTGTTAAACCATTATGCTTTCCAAAAAGGAAGGCTATGGAAAAGGCCAGGAATGCAAAAAAGATTGAGCCAAAAGGAATGGCAAATTTCTTATAATATTCCATCATCCAGGTGTTGATTCGCATATCATCTTCATCTGGATCTGCTTTCATTATACGTATCTCTTTACGCAAGTCATAGAAGGTCATTTCGCGGGGATTTTTTCCGCCACGCCCTGTTATGGTAGAATCAAAAAGATTTAAGATTGTATTTTCTGTAGAAAGAACTTCATAATTATTAAAATTTTCAAGTTCAAAGGTTGTCATTATTGAATCCGACATATCAAGTTGAAGCAAAACTCCCTGATTTTTTGCACCTGTAAGCACAGACTTACCGGCAACAATAATTGTTTCTTTATTGGTGTCTTCTTTAGAATTAAAAAAGATTATATCAGAAACGTCGGAGTCTTTTACATCACCAATAACTACAGTTGAATTATCAATTCGTTTGATACTGTTTGATTCAAGAACAACCGAAGGATTTGAGCGCATGATTTTTCTGTAGAGCTGATTGTATTTTATTGTACTCAGCGGCAAAAGATAATCATTTACAAAAAAGGAAACAAAAGAAATTGCAAGTCCCATGACAAGAACTGGTTTTAAAATTGATCGGAAGCTGAAACCGGAAGCACGAAAAATAAGGATTTCATTATCACTACTCATTCTTCCAAGACACATTAAGAAACCAACCAGAGTTGCAAACGGAGAAGACTGTGCAATAATGGCCGGCATACTGTAAATCATAATTTTGGATACATCTTTAAATGGGGCTCTTTTTGCAAGCATATCTTCGCCAATAAGCAGAATCTGATTTGCAAAAAAGACTACAAAAAGAAACGCAAAACAAATGAGAAAATACAGAAACAATTCTTTATAAAGATATCGTATTAAAAGATTGTTCTTTAAATCTGTATTGCGGTTAAATCCCGGTAGAACCAAAACCTTTTTCTCCCCTTTCTGTTTCAGATAAAGAATCTGTAAGAATAAAATCTGCTGTTGTTACAGGACTTATAATAATCTGAGCAATCCGTTCGCCATTATTTACCGTAAAATCCTTATCACCAAGATTGATTAAAAGAATTTTTAATTCACCACGATAATCACTATCTATGGTTCCAGGTGTATTTAAAACTGTAATACCATTTTTTGCGGCTAATCCGGAACGAGGACGAACCTGTATTTCATAACCAAGCGGAATTTCAAAAAACAATCCGGTTGGAATCATTGCAAACTTTCCGGCAGCAATTACTACAGGCTCATTTAATAAAGCACAGACATCGGCTCCAGCAGCACCATTTGTTTTGTAAACAGGAATGATGGCGCCTTTAGAAGCAACGCATTTAACATTAATCTTATTCATACATACAATATATCATATTGTAAAGAACTTAACAAACTCAGATTGCGGCAAAGGATGAGAAAAATAAAAACCTTGTAAATATTTACAGGCAGCATGTTTATCAATCTTATAGTTCCTGAAGAGTTCTGCCCTTTCTTTGGATTCAACACCTTCTATAATCACTTCTTTTCCAAGAGATCGCAGCATGTGAATTGTATCTTTTACAACCGATAAGTTTTCTGAATTGTCAACTTCATCCACAAAGGTTTTATTCAATTTGATAATATCAAACGGCAATGATATTACATTTCTAATATTTGAATAATCAGTTCCATAATCATCAAGCGCTAAACGTATTCCCATATTTACAAGCTGATTAATATTTTTTTCTACAATTACAGGGTTAAAGTTTACGGCTTTTTCTGTAACCTCAAGACGCAGCTTTGATGGTGCTATATCATATTTTTCCAGATATGAGCGGATTTTTTCTACAAGATTATTTTGAAGACTCTGTGCTATAGAAAGATTAATATCTATATATTCAAGATTTAAAGAAGCCGCTTCTTTACTGGCAAGGAAGGAACAGACATTTTCCAGAACAAAATCACCAATTATATGAATGCGGTTTGTACGTTCAGCATAAGAAATGAATGTAGCAGGTGGAATAATACCAAATTCTTCATCGTTTAATCTTATAAGAGCCTCTGCACAAGTATAAGTCATCGTTTCAACATTAAAGATTGGCTGATAGTAAACATCAAAAAGACGGTTTTCTATTGCACGATCCAGAATCTTTTCCATATTGCTTTTTATGATAAAGCTTCTTTCTCCGGAATAATCCCGATACCAGTAAGGTTTATTTGTTTTAGTTATAATTGAATCAAAATTCTTTGCTGCATACAGCATCTTATCTGCAGTATCTACGTCTTCGGGATAACATACAACACAGATTTTTGTGATAAGATTAATTTTTGCTTTTCCAAGAATAAAACTCTGAGAAAAATATTTTTCAAGTTCATTTAACTGAACATTAATTGCTTCATCAGTCTGGTTTTCGGTTGGAAGCGCATAAACAAAATTATTCAGATAATATACAGAAGCTTTAAGTTTTGCCTTTTTGGAAAGTGTATTTAAAAAACTGGTAACACTTTTAAGAAATTCAATAAAACGGTCAGGACCAAGATACATGTTCAGATGGGCTTCGTTTGTAATCTTTATAAAAATAATCTTAACCGGAAGTTCAATTCTTACACTCTTCTTTAATTCTTTTTCAAAAGCAATATTAGACAGCGCCAGCGTCTGTGTGTTTACAAGAATTTCGGGTCTTTGAATTGTTGCAAAAATAAGATAACAGGTAATTGCTACAATGAACATTTCAATTTGAATTGACGGAAAGAACATCTGGAAAATCAAAACTACAATATTAAGAGGCAGCATCACAAGTGTATATAAAATCCTTCTTTTTGAGAGCAGCCTTTTATAAATCATAATAATAGAAATACAATATAGATGTTGAATAATTATTGTGATATCCAGGAACAACGATGGTCTATACCAGACTAGATTCATGGAATTATCAAGAGAAAACATCATCTGATTGAATATATCTACAATAATGTAAAGATTTGGAATTAAATAAAAAAGAAAAAGTATTAATTTTTGAAAATCTTTTCTTCGAAGCAATGGCAAAAGACCAGTGGCAGAAAAAGCAAAAAGTGCTCCAAGACTATAGACCAGAACCCGGCACATCAATGCAAGATAAATGAGGATTCTTATCAGGATTTCTATTGCAAAACTATAGGTACAGGTTCTTAAAAGAATCTGATATAAAAATCTGAAAATAATTGTTATACATGAAATAATAAGAATAAAATCATAAAATCTTCCTGTTCTCTGGTTTACCTTGTATTTAAGTAAATCAGAAATATACAATGTAAAGAAAATGAGGAAGCCTGTAATGTCGCACATTAAGAAATCGTTCACAGTGTTTCTACCTCATCAATATCATTTGTTGTCTGCAGGAATCTGAAAAAATCATCGCGATTCAAAGGTTTTGAAAAATAGAAGCCCTGAATATAATCGCAGCCAGCATTTCTAAAATAATCAAACTCATCGTAGGTTTCAATACCTTCAATAAGAATCTTTTTATTTAGTTTTTTGAGCATGTTGATTGTTTCTTTTATGATAATCTTCATGCCCGGTTTTTCAAGATCATCAACAAAACACTTATCCAGTTTAATAATATTTAAAGGGAGTTTGGTTATTCTAAGAATATTAGAGTAGCCTGTCCCATAATCATCAAGAGAAAAAGTTATTCCTGAATCAGAAAGAGTTTTGATATTTTTTTCTATTATTTCATAATTCATCTGTTGAGAGGTTTCTGTAATTTCCAGATTTATTTTTTCTGGAGAAACTTTATATTTTTCAAGCAGGCCCTGAATTCTATCTGTAAGATGCAGCTCCATACATTGAGCAACAGAAAGATTAATTTCTATATATTCAAGACCATAATATTCGATAGATGATTCTGAAATAAATTTTACCACATCCTCAAGGACAAAGTTTCCAATCTGATGAATTGTTCCTGTCTTTTCGGCAGCAGGAATAAAGATTCCTGGAGAAATAAAACCAAGTTCTTCATCCTTTAATCTTATGAGTGCTTCGGCCGAAACAAATTTTCGTTTTTCAATATTATAAATAGGCTGATAGTACATTTCAAAGCTGTTATTCTTAAAGCCCTTTTGAATGATATGATCAATCTGGTGCGAAATTTGAAATTCCTTTGAATCTGCAATTTCATCAAGGAATATGAGTGTATTATTCTGGAATAATACAGAGTCAAGATTCTTTTCAAAATTAAGAACAGAATTATAATCCTTTAATTCTTCAGGACAGCGTACATAACAAAGTTTAAAATCAAACATAATGTTAATGCTGTGAATCGAGTGCTTACCTGCAGCAAAGGTTCTGATTTTTTGTGCAATCAATTCAATTTCACTCTGATCATCATTAAGCGTCAGGACAACAAAGCTTCCCTTATCAAGATAGTAAACCTCGTATTCATCATTGTTACAAATTTCATATATTTCTTTAATGATGCGGGACAGAAAATCATTTATGCTTTCTTTTTCGAATTGATTTTGAAGACGTTCAAAATTTGTAATCCGCAGAAAGATAAGTCTTATTTTTCTTTTGGCAGCAAAATTTCGATTCAGCTCATCCTTAAATGCTTGATAATTTAAGCTTCTGGAATTCATATCCATAATTTCTTCCGGCTTTTGTACTGCAAAAGAAATAAAGAGCAGCGGGAATGTTGTGCTTAAGATTTCTACAATGTATTTAGGAAAGTATGTCTGAAGTAAAACACCAATTATATTAATTGGTGCAAGACTTATGAGCATAAGAAACTTATATCTGTTAAGCATTTTTCTATTATAAATAAGGCATATAATTGAATAAACAAGTACCCAGATAGCACCAATTCGCATGTAAGAAAGCCATGGTCCACGCACATATTCCAGATTATCTGTTATTTCAAAAACCTTATGCGTAAAGACATCAAAGCCTAACAAGCCAAGAATTCCAATTAACGGGAATGCCCAGGTAAGTTTTAGCAGTAAGTCGTTGTTAAATTCATGCCACATTCCGCAGACAGAAAAAATGAATAGAATATAAATTGGCGTAGAAAGATTTCTGAATATAAAATAAAAATAATTCATTATATATACAAAAACCTTACTTTTTAAGTTGATCGATAAAACTGTAGGTAACCACAAACGCAGAATATCAAAAATGCCTGAAATAAAAACTACAATTGTAAGAATGAAAAACAGAATGTTAGATGTTCCTCTTGTCATTCTTCTTATAAAAATTGAAAGAAGAAGGATTACAAGAGTAATTAATGAACATATATCAAAAGTTATAATTCTGGGCATTAGAATTCTTTTTCCATTTTAAAAAAAATAGCATTCCGGCAACAAACTATTCCCGAAATGCTATACTTTTATAAGATTATATCACATAACCTTTTTATGACTCAAGTGCGTCAATGTAAGAAAGGTTAAGTCTTCCCTGCTTGTCTACTTCAAGAAGCTTAACAGGAATTACCTGACCTTCTGTAAGAACGTCTGTTACCTTGTTTACGCGCTGTTTTGAGAGCTTTGAAATGTGGCAAAGGCCTTCTTTTCCTGGAAGAATTTCTACGAATGCACCAAAGTCCATAATGCGCTTTACAGTACCCTGATAAATTGTTCCAACCTCTGGATCTTCTGTAATGCCCTTAACAGCCTTCTTAGCAGCTTCAGCGTTCAAACCATTCTTAGAGTAGATTGTTACAGTTCCGTCGTCTTCAGTGTTGATTGTTACATCATACTGAGCGCAGAGAGCCTTAACATTCTTTCCGCCTGGTCCAATGAGAGCGCCAATCTTGTCTACAG
>JAEEGK010017418.1_pt1 | contig 15671 bp, 8 predicted proteins | sample 8958771 | NCBI WGS metagenome assembly JAEEGK01 (sample SAMN16246547, study PRJNA631951) | gut metagenome | biome: gut microbiome; feature: rumen; material: SC-attached | host: Bos | place: Iran: Karaj | collected 2018-10
GTTCCCGACAGCGTGGTCTACTCCTTCTACGTGGGTGCCGCGATCCTGATCCTTTGTGTCCTCTATACTTTCATGCGCGTGAAGGAAATGCCGCCGGCAGAGTACGCCGAATTCCATGGCATCGACCTGCAGAACCAGGAAAAGAAGGAGAGCAAGGGTCTGGGCAAGCTCCTTGTGGAGGCGCCGAAGACCTTCTGGACCGTGGGCCTGGTGCAGTTCTTCTGCTGGGCCGCGTTCCTGTACATGTGGACCTATACGAACGGCGCCGTGGCCGTGAACTGCTGGGGCGTCGATATGAGCGCTGAGAACGCCGCCGCTTCCGCCGGCTACCAGGCCGCGGGCAACTGGGTGGGCGTGCTGTTCGCCGTCCAGGCCGTGGGTTCCATCCTCTGGGCCTCGGTCCTGCCGCGCTTCAAGAACATCAAGGTGGGCTACGTGGTGAGCCTTCTGATCGGCGCCATCGGCTTTGCCTCCGCGATGTTCATCCATAACCAGTACGCGCTGTTCGTGAGCTTCTTCCTCATCGGCTTCGCCTGGGCCGCGATGCTCGCCCTGCCGTTCACCCTGCTGACGAACGCCCTGGAGGGCAGCCCTTACATGGGCAGTTACCTGGGCCTGTTCAACTGCACCATCTGCCTGCCGCAGATCGTCGCGGCGGCAACGGGCGGTTTCGTGCTGAAGCTCGTCGGCGACAGCCAGCCGGCGATGCTGCTGATGGCGGGTATCTTCCTCGTCGTCGGCGCCGTCTGCGTGCGGTTCGTCTCCGCCAAGAAAGCTTAACCTATCGAGATATAACAACCAAATAATTACTAACTCCACTCTAATGAAAAGGATTTTAACCGCAATCGCAGTACTTTTCACAGTCTGCGCGACCGTGTTCGCCCAGGGCGGATACCAGGTTAAAGGTGTCGTCGTGGACGCCATGGGTCCGGTCATCGGAGCCGCCGTCGTGCAGCAAGGTACGACGAACGGAACCTCCACGGGCATTGATGGCGACTTCGTCCTCACCGTCCCGAATGCGGATGCGATGATCGAAATCAGCTGCATCGGCTACGCGACCCAGGTCTTCAAGGCCTCCGAGGTCCCGTCCACCATCACCCTCGCTGAGGATACCCACTTCCTGGATGAAGTCGTGGTCATCGGCTACGGTACCGTCAGGAAGAGCGACCTCACCGGTTCCGTAACGGCTCTCAAGCCGGATACCAAGAACAAAGGTGTCATCGTCAATCCCCAGGATATGCTTTCTGGTAAGATTGCCGGCGTGAACGTCACCAGTGGCGGCGGCTCCCCGGGCGGCGGATCTACGATCCGTATCCGTGGCGGCTCCTCCCTGAACGCGTCCAACGACCCGCTGATTGTCATCGACGGTCTCGCCATGGATAACAACGGCGTCAAGGGTCTGTCCAACCTCCTGTCGATGATCAACCCTGCCGACATCGAGAGCTTCAATGTCCTGAAGGATGCTTCCGCGACGGCCATCTACGGTTCCCGCGGTTCCAACGGCGTCATCATCATCACCACCAAGAAGGGTCACCTGAACCAGGCTCCGACCATCACCTTCAACGGAAGCGCTACCGTGAGCACCCGCCGCAAGAGCGTGGACGTGATGGACGGTGATGAATTCCGCGCCTTCGTCACGGACCTGTATACCGGTGTGAACCAGGATCCGATCAATGCCCTGGGCAGGGCCAACACCGACTGGCAGAAGGAAGTGTACCGGATCGCATTCGGTTCGGACCAGAACTGGACGCTGACCGGCGCGACGAAGAACCTTCCGTATCGCCTCTCTCTCGGTTACACGACCGAGCAGGGTATCTTGAAGACTTCTGACTTCCAGCGTGTGACTGCTTCCCTGAACCTGAGCCCGTCCTTCTTGGAGAACCACCTGACCGTCAATGTCAATGCGAAGGGAATGTACGCTATGACGCAGTACGCCGACGGCGCCGCAATCTGGGCTTCCACCAAAATGGACCCTACCCAGAGCATCTATGACACGACGTCTCCGGACCGTAAAAACTTCGGCGGCTATTTCGAGTGGCGCGCAAACGGTGCCTCCCTCGGCGACTCCTCCTGGCCTTATACCTGGGAGCGTAACGCTACGCCGAATCCTGTGGCCGTTCTCGACCTCAAGCATGATGTCGCGGACAGCCGTTCGTTCATCGGCAGTGTCGAGGCCGATTATAAGGTTCACGGTTTCGAAGCCCTGCGCATTCATGCGACGGCCGGCGCCGACCTTTCCTACGGTATCCAGAATACGTATGTCGATCCTGCCTGCCCTTACGGAATCTACTATGGCAGCGAGGGCTTCGAAGAGATCAATAAACGGAATCTGTCCTTCAACACCTATCTCCAGTACACCAAGGATTTCGAGGACGCGAGTCACTTCGACATCATGGGCGGCTATGAGTGGCAGCATTTCTGGAGAAAGCTGTACAATGATTATGTGGGCTATTATCCGAAGACCAACGACGATCCCGCCCTCCGCGGCAAGGAGCGTCCCCACACTCCGTACAACTACATGACCGAGAACTATCTCGTCTCTTTCTTCGGACGAGCCAACTATTCCTTCCGGAACCGCTACATGCTGACGGCGACGGTCCGTTACGACGGATCTTCCCGCTTCCGCCAGCACTGGTCTCTCTTCCCTTCCTTCGCCTTTGCCTGGAAGATCAAGGAAGAGTCCTTCCTCAAGAACGTGGATGCCTTGAGCGAGCTCAAACTCCGTCTGGGCTGGGGTCAGACCGGCCAGCAGGAAGGCATTGGCGACTATAACTATTTCGCCGTGTATTCCAAGACTTCCGGCACCAACGGATTCTATCCGGTGACGGGCACGGGCGAAATGTACCGCCCGACGGCCTATGACCCGGATCTCCGCTGGGAGACGACCACCACCAGCAACGTCGGCCTCGATTTCGGTTTTGCCAACGACCGGCTGACCGGTAGCATTGATGGTTATTACCGCAAGACGACGGACCTGCTGAACACGGCTTATGTCGCCGCGGGTTCCAACTTCCGCAACCAGGTGACCACGAACATCGGCTCGCTCCGCAACACCGGTGTCGAACTCTCCCTCGGTTACAAGGTCCTCCAGAATCAGGACTGGTTCTGGGCCCTGGACTACAATGTGACCTATAACAACAATATGATCACCGAACTGATCGGCGGCGACGAGGACTATTATGTGACGACCGGCGGCATTTCCGCAGGTACCGGCAATACGGTCCAGGCTCATGCCGTGGGTCATCCCGCTTCCTCGTTCTACGTGTTCGAGCAGGTCTATGACAAGAACGGCATTCCGATCGAGGGCATGGTCGTGGATCGGAATAACGACGGTGTGATTAACGAGAATGACAAGTACTTCTCCCACAGCCCCATGGCTCCCGTGACGATGGGCCTTTCCTCCCGTCTGGAGTACAAGCGCTGGGATCTGGGCATGTCCTTCCGGGCCAGCCTCGGCAACTATGTCTACAACGACATGATCGCCGGCTCCAGCAATGTGGGCACCAGCGAAATCTGGGCGCTGTCCACCTTCCTTTCCAACCGCCCGAAGAGCGTGCTGGCGAAGAACTGGCAGTCCTATGACTGGGTCCTTTCCGACTATTTCCTGGAGGACGGTTCCTTCCTCAAGTGCGACAACATCACGCTCGGATACAGTTTTGACGGTCTCTTCAGGGACATGCAGTACGAGGGCATCTTCGGCCGTGTTTACGGAACCGTTTCCAATGTGTTCTGTCTCACCCGGTACAGCGGCATCGACCCCGAAGTCTTCGGCGGCATCGACAACAACCTGTACCCGCGCCCGATCACGTTCATTCTGGGTCTCAGCCTGAACTTCTAATCAAAAAAGGAGATTTGACATGAAAAAGACATTTATCCATATTGCTTCCTGTCTGGCCCTCTTCCTGGGACTGACCGCTTGCGTGAAGGATCTGGACGTGACCCCGATCGACCCGAATCTCGTGCTGCTCGACGACCCGTCCTATCTCTTCAACAAGTGCTATGCGAACATTGCCCTCGCCGGCAACGGCGGTGCCAACGGCGACTGCGACATCGACGGCCTGGACGGCGGTACGACCGGTTTTGTCCGTCAGATGTGGAATTCGAACGAACTGACTACGGACGAGGCCATCTGCGGCTGGGGTGACGAAGGTATCAGCTCCTTCTGCTACAACACCTACGATGCGAGCCATCCGATGCTCCGCGGTTACTATTACCGCCTGTATGCGGGTATCACCTTCTGCAACCATTATCTGGACGTCGCCGCCGAGAACGACGCGACGATGACGGCAGAAATCCGTTTCCTCCGCGCCCTGCATTATTATCTGGCGATGGATGCGTTCGGCAACATTCCGTTCGTGACCACGGTTACTTCCGAGAAGGCGGCTCAGTACACCCGCGCCCAGGTCTTCGAGTTCATCGAGAATGAACTGAAGGAGATCGAGCCCGCTCTGTCCGAGCCCCGCGTGAAGAAGTCCTCCGACTCCGGTTACGGCCGGGTGGACAAGGCTGCTGCCTGGCTGCTGCTCGCCCGCCTGTACCTGAACGCCGAAGTCTATACGGGCAGCGCCCGTTGGAGCGACGCGGCTTCCTATGCCAAGAAGGTGATGGATTCCCCTTACGGCCTGAACAAGACCGGCGCAGGCGAATACAGCGCCTATCAGCTGCTCTTCATGGCTGACAACGGAGAAACCTCCGCGACGACCGAAGCCATCTTCCCGATCCTGCAGGACGGTCTGACGACGACCAGCTGGGGTACCACGCTCTTCCTGATCGCCTCTACTTCCGATTCCGACATCCCGACCGGTACTTCCGAGGCTTGGGGCGGTAACCGCGCCCGCCGCAATCTGGTCGAGAAGTTCTTCCCGAACACGGAGGCTCCGGCCGTGACCAAGGAAGAGATGGTGAAGAGCGCCGGTGACGACCGCGCCCTGTTCTGGGGCGAAGGCCGCTCCGAGGATGCGACCGACGTGAGCTCCTTCAAGAACGGCTTCTCGGTGGCAAAGTTCACCAACATCCGCTCCGACGGCGGTTCCACCCATGACGCCCAGTTCGTGGACACGGACTTCTTCCTGCTTCGCGCCGCGGAGGCCTGGCTCACCTATGCCGAGGCTACGACCCGTCAGAACGGCGGTTCCATGACGGCGGACGGCATCGCCGCCATCAACGAGCTCCGCACCCGTGCCCATGCGACCACCAAGTCGTCCTATACCCTGGACGAAATCCTGGACGAATGGAGCCGTGAATTCTACTTCGAAGGCCGTCGCCGGATGGACCTGATCCGTTTCGGAAGCTACAGTGGGGACAAATACAACTGGCAGTGGAAGGGCGGCAGCATCAACGGCGCCAGCTTCTCCTCCGACCGGGATATCTTCGCCATTCCTACGACGGACTTGACGGCTAACCCGAATCTCAAGCAGAACCCCGGCTATTAATAGATTATGCTTATGAAAAAGATATTATCCATTCTTTCTGCAGGCCTGCTTGTCCTTTCGGTGGCATCCTGCGTCAAAGAAGCGCATCGGACCTTCGACCGGACCAAGGCAACTCTTCCGGTCCTGACGGGATATACCGTGGGAGAGGAAGCCATTGAGGCAACCTTCACCCCTGCTTCCTTCAACATGGGATTCAATGATAACATTCCTGTGAACCATCGGCTTGTCGTCGTGTCGGTGAACGGCACTCCGACGAACCGGACCCTTGCCTCCAAAGTTGAAGGCAATGTCATCAAGGCCAACAATTCGGACCTGAACAAACTGCTCATCAACATGGGTTGTAACGAAGGGGATGTCGTTTCGGCCGAGATCCTGATCCGTGCCATCATGCAGCATACCGTTGACAACGGAACCGGCATCGGCACCCTGGATTCCGAGCAGCATATCGTCATCGACGGCTTCGAGATCATCGTCCCGAAGGGCAGCCCGTATGAGGGTTACACGGAGAACAGCGACTGGTCCGTCATCGGCGCCCTGTCTGCCTATGATATCTCTTGGGACGGCGACCTGAACATGTGGACCGACGGTGTCAACCACGTGGCGGCGCATGTCACGCTGAAGGCCGGTGACGAGTTCAAGTTCCGCAAGGACCAGGCCTGGACCATAAATATGGGCGGTGACTTCGTCGCGCTCGACACTGAATTCGCGGTCAGCCAGGATGGTCCGAACGTCAAGGTCGGCGCCGATGGCGTCTATGACCTGTATGTCTGCCCTGACGATGGAATCGCATGGATTACCGAGGCGTACGATCCGCTCCCGGATTACACCGAGTCCAGCAACTGGTCCGTGATCGGCGCCCTGTCGCTGAACGGCATCAGCTGGGACGGCGATATCGCCATGATTTCCAACGGTACTTGGCACGTGGCCCTGGGCGTGAACCTCGCGGCCGCCGACGAATTCAAGTTCCGTCAGGATGCGGCCTGGACCGTGAACATGGGCGGTGACTTCGGCGCTTTGGGCGACGAATTCGAGGTGACCCAGGACGGCCCGAACATCAAGGTCGGCGCCGACGGCTGCTTCGACCTGTACGTGAATCCGGACGCCGGTGTCGCCAAGGTGACCGAGGCTTCCGGCGCGAAGGTGAGCGGCAAGATCGGCGGCGGCGACGAGCCTCCGGTGGTTCAGGTGACCGGCTGGAACATCATCGGCCTGAACGGCGACTGGGAGAACGACATCCTGGCGACCGAGGACAACGGCGTCTGGACGGCGTACATCACCGCCGAAGGCGAAACGACGTTCAAGTGGCGCAAGGATGCCGGCTGGGACGAGAACTACGGCGGCACCTTCGTCGAGCTCGGACAGCCCTTCGAGGCGGTTGCCGGCGGCCCTGACATCGCAATCGGCGCCGGTTTCTGGAAGGTCGTCCTGGATACCAACAACCTCACCATCACGATCTCCAACGGCCAGGTCTGGTCCCTGATCGGCGACTTCAACGAGTGGGCCGGCGATGTGGACATGACCCTCACCGACGGCAAGTGGGTGAGCCCCGTGACCAAGATCAGCGGCAAGTTCAAGATCCGCGAGAACCACGGCTGGGACAACAACCGCGGCGGTGTCTTCGTGAAGATCGGCGAGCCGTTCGCGGCCGTCGCCGGCGGTGACGACATCGCTGTGGAGGAAGGCAACTACGTTGTCACCTATGACCCGACCGCCGAGACCATCGTCATCGACGAGACCGGCTGGGGCGTGGTGGGTACCATCACCGGCTGGGGCAACAGCCCGGACATCATCCTCAAGGAGGAAGGCCTGTTCCTCGTCGCGAGAAACATCTCCATGACGGCGGATGACAAGATCAAGATCCGCTACAAGAGCGATTGGGACGTGAACCGTGGCGGCGCCTCTTCCGTGGGCCATGCCGTGAAGGCGGTCCCGGGCGGCGACGACATCGCTCCGGGCGTCGCGGGCAACTTCGACGTCTGGTACCGTCCGGACAGTGAGGTCATCTTTGTGATGCCTTCCGGTTCCCTGCTCACCTACTGGGGTGTCGTGGGCACCATCAACGGATGGAGCGCTCCGGACCGCATCATGTACGAGCAGGACGGCAAGTTCATCTATGAGGACCTGGAACTCAAGGCTTCCGACGCGGTCAAGATCCGCCTGAACGAGGAGTGGACCGATAACCGCGGCGGCGTGTTCGCCGACCTCGGCCAGGCGTTCGCCGTGGAGAACGGCGGCCCGGACATCACGGTCGGCCGTGACGCCAAGGTGACGGTCATCTATGACCCGTCCGCCGAGACGATCACCTTCGACGGCGTGTACGAGGGCGACGCTCCGGACTTCCCGGATTACATCTACGCCATCGGTGGCGACACCGGTTGGGACGGCGTGTATCCGCTGTTCGGCAAGAACGGTCAGTACAAGGGCTTCGGCTACCTGAGCCAGGAGTTCAAGTTCCGCCCGAACGAGGGGAACTGGGACGGTGACTGGGAGTGCGTGGGCGAAGGCCAGATCGGCCAGGGCGACAACAATTGCCCCGCTCCCGACGCCGGTTACTACATGATCGAGGTGGACCTCAACGGGATGACCTATGCCCTCACGAAGATCGAGAGCATTGGCATCATCGGCCCGGCACAGGCCGGTGGCTGGGATTCCGATACCGACATGACCTACGTCCAGGATGGCGGTTATTGGGTGGCCCGCGCGGTCACGCTCTCTGCCGGCGACATGAAGTTCCGCGCCAACGACGGTTGGGACATCAACTGGGGCGGCGCCTTCGACGCGCTGGTCCAGGGCGGTGACAACATGGCCGTCGAGGCCGGTACCTATGATATCGTCCTCTACGCCCTCTGTGACGGTAAGGCCTACTGCACCCTCACTCCCGCCGGCGGTGACCAGCCCGCGGCCGGCATCACCATCGACGGTGACATGTCCGACTGGGCTGATATCGAAGGCGCGACCAGCGACGGCGTCTACAAGTCGCTGAAGGCTACGAACGACAACGAGTTCTTCTACATCTACTCGATGCGCAACAAGAAGAGAGGCAACGAACTCTGGGGCACCAACAAGGGCTATTACTACTACGATTTCGACATGGACAACAACCCTGACACCGGCGATTATGCCGAGGGTTCCCATGGCGGTTTCGAAGCCTGGATGTACCTGTACCTCTTCGGCGGCACTCCGGAGGCCCCGGATTTCTGGGAGTCTCCGAAGGGTGACGGCAAGCCTTCGAGCAGTGTCATCTCCGATGTCCTTTGCAAGGGCGTGGTCGACGACAATCCCGCCGAGGACGGCCTGATTCAGACCGAAGTCCGGATTCCGCGCGCCAACCTGCCGGCCGTCGAGAAGGGTCAGACCATCTCGATCACCAGCTGGGGCAACAAGGACGCCAATCTGATGAAGGTGACCTTCACGGTCAAGTAAAACCCGATTTTTCGGGCCGGGGCCCCTGACCGGACCCCGGCCTGCCAATTTAAAACACAAGCACCATGTTCCGGAAATTACTCCCCATATTCTCCCTTGTGGCGGCTCTCTTCCTCTCTGTCTCCTGCGATCCGACGGGAAACAACCCGGAAGTGACAGATAAGCTGACGGTCAGCCCTGAATCCATCGCCTTCGAGGCCGAGGACGCATCGACCAAACTCGTGTATATCACCACCGAAAAGGACTGGACGGCGACCCCGTCCGCATCCTGGATCAAGGTGGGGAAGACCTCCGGAACCGGCAAGGCCACCCTCGAGGTGAAGGCCGATGCCAACACGGGTGAGGACCGCACCGGTTCGATCACGGTCAAGGGATCGAGCACCGTGACGGTATCGGTTTCCCAAAAGGGGAAGAACATCCAGACGCTGGTCCCGATTGCCGACGCCTTCGACGGCACCAAGCGTGCATCGACGACCTACCAGCTGCTGATCTACTCCTTCGCGGACAGCGACGGCGACGGAATCGGCGACTTCAAGGGCATCCAGAGCAAGCTGGACTACCTGGACGGACTGGGCGCGACGGCGCTGTGGCTCTCGCCGGCACATCCGTCGGACAGTTACCACGCCTATGACGTGACGGACTATTACACCGTGAATCCGCTGTACGGAACGGAGGAGGACTTCAAGGCTCTCATCGACGCGGCTCATGCGAAGGGAATCAAAATCTACATGGACTATGTCCTGAACCATTCCGGCAAGGGCAATGCCTGGTTCAAGCAGGCGCTGGCCGATCCTTCCAGCCCGTACCGCGACTATTATTTCTTCAGTTCGAATCCTTCCAGGGACTACACCTCCTTCCCGATGCTGAAGGGCACGACTTACCAGTCTGGCGAATGGAAGCTGGCGACCTCCGGTTCGCCCAAGCTGACGATCAGCAAGACTTCCGACAAGATTTCGACCGGCAACTGCGATTGGAATCTCTGGTTCTGGCAGGATGGTAAGGAAGGACAGGCCTTCCGTTTCACGGACAATCACGATGGCACTTACACGCTCGTGATAGAGGTCATCGGCAATTGCGGTATGTTGATCCGCAAATATATGAACTGGGATGCCGGTTCCAAGTTTGGAGCGTCCGGGTCCGGAACGCTGACGGAGGGGAAGGAGTTGGATCTGGTGGCTGAAGGTGGCGACATCAGTTTCTCCGGCACGGGCCGTTACAAGCTCACGCTTTCGAACGTTTCTACGGAGACCCTCTATTACTTGGGCTGCTTCAGCGACTGGATGCCGGACCTGAACTACGGCGATCCCAACCAGGCGGAAAACAACGCCTGCTTCCAGGATCTGGCTGCATCGGCGGACAAGTGGATCAACATGGGTGTGGACGGACTCCGCCTGGATGCGGTCAAGCACATCTGCGGTGGTATCAATTCCTACAACAACAAGAATAACAGAATCCTCCTGAACAAGTGGTACGAGCACTGCAATGCGACGTACAAGGCGGCGGGCCATTCGGATGACATCTTCATGGTCGGCGAGGTCTGGGACGAGTCTCACAGTTCGGAGGAGAAGTATTATTACGAAGGGATCAATTCCTGCTTTGAATTCGCCTACTTCAAGGAACTGACCACGGCCGTGAACGGAAACGCCTCCAACTATGTGTCCAATGTGAACAAGTTCATCTCCGACCATACGGCCGTCCGTCCCGACGCCATTACGTCCCTGTTCATGTCCAACCACGACCAGGACCGCGCCGCGGAATCCCTGGGCAAGAACCTGGCCAAGGAGAAACAGGCCGCGGCCATGCTCCTCACCACCCCCGGCAAGCCCTTCATCTACCAGGGTGAAGAACTGGGCTACTATGGCAAGAAATCGGGCGGCGACGAATACGTCCGCACCCCGATCCTGTGGGACAAGGCCGGCAAGGACTGCGCGAAGAAGGGCGTCAACAACATGGTCGATACCGGCATGCTGACATCCTCCATCTCCGTTGAGGCTCAGAACGCCGACGCCGCCTCGCTCCTGAACGTCTACAAGACCTTCTCCCGCGTGCGTAACACCTACCCGGCCCTTGCCGAGGGCACGATGACGGCCGCCTCCCTGGGCGGCGGCAATTCCATCGGCGCGTGGTACATGACCTCCGGCTCCGAGAAGATGCTCGTCATCCACAACACCTCCTCCAAGGAGAACACGATCACGGTCACCTTCGATGTCTCCAGCCCCGTCGCCATCCTCGGCACCGTTACCCTCGACCACGACGACCTGACCCTCGCCGGCAATTCGTCGGTGGTGTTCAAGCTGTAAGGGTATCCCGGGGGCCTTCAAAGGGCCGGGCTCTGAGTTATGCGGAAAGTTTTCGTTATCCTCTTGTTATTGACATTGTCTGCCCTCGGGCTCGGGGCGCAGACGGTGCAGGATGCGGGGTATCGGATCGTGGCGCATATCAAGTCCGACGGAACAATCCAGGATTCCGGGTACCGGATCATCGGCCATATCAAGTCGGACGGCACCATCCAGGATGCCGGTTACCGGATTACCGGTCACTTGAAATCCGACGGGACCGTGCAGGATGCATCCTACCGCATCGTGGGCCATATCAAGTCCGATGGAACCATTCAGGATTCCTCTTACCGGATTATCGGCCACGTGAAATCCGATGGCACGGTCCAGGATTCTTCCTACCGCATCATCGGTCACGCAAAGGGCATTCCCATGCGGTGGGCGGCGCTGTATTTCTTTTTCCTCTGATCGCCTCATCCTTTTTTTCGCAAGGAATGCCAACCGATCCGTGTTCACAAAAAGGAAACGGATAAATTGGTACGAAGAAGGGTGTTTTTGCGACATTGGGGTCGGGGAGTGGTGCCGACAGGGCGTAAGTTGTGATTGTCGTTGTTAATCACTATCTTGTAGCGACTAACCACATGTGTTTTGCTATGAGAAAACTCTTATTCTTGATATCTTTTCTTTTCCTTGCGGCTTGCGCCCCGAAGACCACAGCTACGTCTCCCGACGGCCGCATCACCGTGCGGTTCGCATTGGCCGAGTCCGGTGTTCCCACTTATAGCGTGGAGGTCGATGGACAGTCGTTCCTGGAGCCATCCGAGATGGGCCTTCTGTCCGAGGAGGCGAATCTGGATCAGGGCTTTGTCCTGAAATCTTCGAAGGTCCGTAAGCATCAGGAGACCTGGCATCAGCCCTGGGGCGAGAACAAGGAGGTCGTGGACAATCACCGGGAGCTGTCGCTGCAGCTGAAAAACGGTGCCGGCGTGGGCCTGGAGGTTGTTTTCCGGGTGTTTGACGACGGGTTTGGGTTCCGGTACGCGTATGATGTGCCGATGGATACGGTACGGATTGCCGGCGAGCGGACGCAGTTCGCGTTCGCGGCCGACGCCGAGACGTGGTCCATCCCGGGAGATTTCAACTCCTATGAGCACCTGTACCGCAAGATGCCGCTGTCGGAACTTGTCGATGCCAACACGCCCCTGACCCTGAAATTTGATGACGGCCTGTATGCCGCCGTCCATGAGGCCTCGTTGGTCGATTTCCCCGAAATGGTGCTCCGGCGCGACTCGGGCCTGACCTTCCAGGCCTCCCTGGCGCCGCTGCAGCCGCACGGGGCCGAGAAGGCCGTCGTTCCCGGCTGCTTCCAGACCCCCTGGCGCACCGTCCAAATTGCGCATTCCGCCGTGGGCCTCGTCAACTCCTCCCTGATCCTGAACCTCAACGAGCCCTGTGCCATCGACGACGTTTCCTGGATCAAGCCGATGAAATACATCGGCATTTGGTGGAGCTATCACTTGGGCATCGAGAACTGGGGCGGGGAAGGGCACGGCGCCACGACGGAGCAGGCGCTCCGGTACATCGACTTTGCCGCGGCCAACAACATCCAGGGCGTTCTGTTTGAGGGCTGGAACGACGCCTGGAAGGGTTCTGAGGTCATTCCGACCTTCGACTTTACCCGCCCCGCACCGGATTATGACGTGGAGAAAGTGGCGGCTTATGCGCGTGAGAAGGGTATTTACCTGATTTCGCACAACGAGACCGGGGGCAATTTCCGCCGTTTCGAGGAGCAGTTGGAGCGGTCCATGGACTGGGCGCAGTCGCTGGGCATCCATGCGCTGAAGACCGGCTATGCCGGAGACGGCCTCTGGGGCGGCGCGCCCCGTCACAGCCAGACCGGCGTCCGCCATTTCCAGAAAGTAATCGAGGCCGCGGCCGAGCACGAAATCATGGTCGATGCCCACGAAGTCATCAAGCCGACCGGCCTGCGCCGCACCTGGCCCAACTTCATGACCCGGGAATGCGTCCGCGGCATGGAATACAACGGCTGGGGCCCCGGCAATCCGCCGTCCCACACGGTCATCCTGCCCTACACACGCCTGCTGGGCGGTCCGGTGGACTACACGCCGGGCGTCTTCGACATCAAATACGAGTCCGTCAAGTGCAAGCCGCAGCTCCGCTCCTGGGGCCTTCCCAGCACCGAGTGCAGCGAGCATACCACCCTGGCCAAACAGCTGGCCAATTGGGTGATCCTATATTCCCCGATGCAGATGGCCTGCGACCTGCTGGAGAACTACGAGGGCCATCCCGCCTTCCAGTTCTTCCGCGATTTCGATGCTGACTGTGACGCCTCCGAAGCCCTTCAGGGCGAGGTGGGCGAGTGGATCGCCGTCGTCCGCCGTGCCGGCAACCGCTTCTTCCTGGGCGCCGCCACGGACGAGTCGGAGCGTGCCTTCAACCAGCCCCTGACCTTCCTTCGCCCTGGCGTCCGCTACCGCATGACCGTCTATGCCGATGCCCCCGACGCCCACTGGGATACGAACCCCACGGCCTACGAAATTACCTCATCGACAGTAACTTGTGACGATGTGCTACCCCTCCGCCTTGCCCCGGGCGGCGGTGCGGCGGTATCTTTTCTGCCGGAATAACGGGAGATTTTCGTATCTTTGCGGCCGCTTATGTGGTGGCTACTTGCTTTCGCGTCCGCAGCGCTGTTGGGCTGCTATGACTCGGCGAAGAAGATTTCGCTGAAGGGGAACGCCGTGATTCCGGTGCTTCTCCTGAACACCGTCTTTTCCGCGCTCATCTTCTCTCCCTTCCTGTTCTCGACCGGATTCGGCGGTTGGGGCGTGCAAAAGTATATCCTGATGAAGAGCGCCCTGGTGCTTTCCTCCTGGATGGCCGGGTACTTTGCGATGAAGCATCTGCCGCTGACAATTGTGGGCCCTGTCAATGCCACCCGTCCCGTGTTGGTGCTCGTCGGTGCCCTGTTTCTTTTCGGGGAACGGCTCAATCTGCTGCAATGGATTGGCGTCGCCTTGGCGGTCGTCGCCTACCTCCTCCTGCGCGCATCGGGGCGGAAAGAAGGCATCGGCACGGGCAATAAGTGGATTCTCTGCCTCATCCTGGCGGTAATCTTGGGCGCGGCCAGCGGCCTGTACGACAAATACTTGATGTCGCCGGACCATCTGGGACTGGACCGTCGGCAGGTCCTCAGCTGGTACACCCTGTACCAGGCCGGCATGATGGCGATTGTGACGTGCCTGCTCTGGTATCCGGTCCGGAAGAAGACGACACCCTTCCGGTGGAACTGGTCCATCCCCCTGATCAGCATCTTCCTCTGCGGGGCTGATTATGTCTATATGGAAGCCCTTTCCAAGCCCGAAGCACTCATCGCGGTCGTGTCGATGATCCGTCGCGGCAGCGTCTTGGTGAGTTTCGCCATCGGCGCTATCTTCCTGAAAGAGAAGAACCTCAAGGCCAAGGCCCTGGATCTGGGCCTGCTGCTATTGAGTATGGTTTTCCTGTACCTCGGCTCCCGGTAGCCGCCGTCTAGAACAGCCGGCGATACGCCTCGGCCTTCTTCTCCAGCGGCAGCGGATACGCGCGGGACGAGGACGGCATCCTCCAGAAACGGAGGCTCCTTCCGTCGATGACGATGTCCACGCACCCACCTACGGGCGGAACCCCACACCCAAACCTCTCTGTGACGACCTCCGTCGCCTTCTGCCCCGTGGTCACCAGCGTATCGCAGTCAGGAATCTGGCGCAGCAAAGCGGGGATGTCCGTGGGCGTAACTACCTCTAAGAAAGCGTCGGACGCATTGTCCTTCAAGCGGCGCACCTCGCAGGCGGTGTCGTAAAAAGCCAGCCCGGCCTGCGTGCAGAAGGCCTTGATTGCCTCCTCGTCAAAGCGCTTTTCCCGCGGGATGCAGAAATGGTCCTTGTCGCCGAAATGGATCACCCCCATGATCCGCCAGAAATCATTTGTCCAGTTCGGATAATAGAACGGCATACACCAGCGCTTGGGCTGCGGCGGAAAGCTGCCCAGCAGGAGCATCTTCGCCCCGGTGGGCAGGAAAGGTTGGAAGGGGTGTAGTTCGGTGGGCATGATACAAAGAGCCGAACTCGCGCCTAATAATACTGATAGAACAGCGCAATCGACTCCATGCCCGCGAAGAGCTGCTTGAGGAGGTAGCTTTCGTTCGGGGAGTGGATGGTGTCGCGCTCGAGGCCGAAGCCCATGAGGAGGGGATCGATGCCCAGGATGTGCTGGAGGTCCGCCAGGATGGCGATGGAGCCGCCGCCGCGGGAGGGGACGGGTTCGATGCCGTAGACTTCGGCCATGGCCTTCGAGGCGGCCTTGTAGCCTTCGGAGGTGATGGGGATGAGGAAGCCGTTGCCGCCTTCGCAGCGGGTGACCTCGACCTTCACATATTTCGGGGCGATGGCGCGGAAGTGGTTCTCGAAGAGTTCGGTGATCTTTTCGGAGGTCTGGTTCGGGACCAGGCGCATGGAGATCTTGGCATGGGCTGTCGATG
>JAEEGK010017419.1_pt1 | contig 15670 bp, 14 predicted proteins | sample 8958771 | NCBI WGS metagenome assembly JAEEGK01 (sample SAMN16246547, study PRJNA631951) | gut metagenome | biome: gut microbiome; feature: rumen; material: SC-attached | host: Bos | place: Iran: Karaj | collected 2018-10
CCGTTGTCCATTTAAGGAATGGCTCGTATGGGCTCGTGGAAATCAAGATCGGAGGGGCAGACCTTATCAATGCCGGGGCAGGCACTCTCACAACACTGTCCGAAAAGATTGACTCAACTAAAATGAAGAGACCATCTTTCCTGATGGTTCTTACTGGCATTGGTGATTATCCTTATCGTCGGACAGAAGATGGAGTTCTTGTCGTACCGATAGGCTCCCTTAAGGATTAATTATAACATTCAGACACTCACGTTCGTAAGAGAAGAGGGGGCACTTTCCTTCGGAATTCCCAATCAGTGACGCTGTCATCTTTAGTGGTCTAATTACTATTAGATTACTTATTTAATTCATCCACTCGTTCTTGGGCAGCCTCTTTCGTTAAGTATAGCCCTTGATACGAAGAGAACTCGTCACCTTGATACCATGATTTTGTTTTTCCCTGCAGGTGTGCCCGTCGGCCATAATTCACATCATCCTCAATGGTAACACCGACTTCACTCATCTCATACTCGCCATCTTTACCAGTAGCAAGTACTTCATAGAGGACATCACCGTCCTCGAAGTAATACTTTCCGTCAATATGTTTCATATCTATTCCCTGAAAACTATTCATTAATCAACTCCATACACGTCATTTAGGCTGAATCCTTCGCGCTCTTTACAAACAATATGTAACGTGTTTGGCTGTTTCAATTTCTTTGGGCTTAAACGATAAGAGGATAGCATTATATCCAGCAACTCTTGTTGGGTAAGTTCTCTGTCAAAGCGGGTAATTCGGGAACCCAATATAGGCAGATACACATCATCTGTTCCATGATAGCGGTCAATCTGCACCCAAAGCGTATTCAGGCATTCCAAATATTGGCTGTATGTCATTTTGCCCAATCCGTCTTTATCTAGTTTGGCAAAAGCCATCAGGAGGAAATCACCTCGCGGGATAATTGTACCTAAAGTATAACTGTCTTTCTGATTGAACGACGATTTGCATGATGGCTTGACACCCGATGAAATAATCAACTGCTGAATATCCTCAATCGGATGCTTTGTCAGATATTGACCACAAACTGAATCCTTTTTTATGTCTTCCGGTTTTTCTCCGATACTTGTGCTGAAACACTCATCGAAATTGATTACTTTCTTCCCCTTTTCAATCTGTAGTAAATCTCCATACTCGACCGAAATATTATAGGATTTGCCTTTTATGCAAACGTATTTCCTGTGCTTACGATAGTACTGATAGGCTACGTTAGAGAGAACAAGTATAACCGCACATACAATCAGACGATTTATCATTATAATAGCCGTATCGGGCCAAGTACATTGAATGAATCCCTTTTGGAATACACCCTCCGGAACGAGTGTGAAGATGGCTGTTATAATAGCATAAGCCGCTGTACTCCCTTTATTGGAAAAGAAATTCCAGAGTCTATTCATAACCGAGAGCCTTCTTTATGTAAGCATAGTTACCCACTCGGTCTCCCAAGTAGTTCCTTACCCAGAATGGCTGCGCATCGTTCTCATATCCTTTCATATATGAGGGTAGCCAAGAAGGTTGTTTATTGAGCGAGTTATAAACAACTATGATGGCCTTTTTTTTCTTCTGAGCCTGTCGGAATTCATGTTCAAGGTAGGAATACGAATTGATTTCACCGACATCGTCATTTGGACCTGGGGTTGTTGGCTGGTTATATACTTTGCAATAAGTAGCGCCGTTGGCATTCTGCTTATATGGCGTACACGAACAGAAGGCTGCAGACGATAACCTCTTACAGGAATTTCCGGCAGTCCGACTAGCGGTTTTATCACCTATAACAAAAATTACGGCTGACGAAGCATTTATCTGTCTGTTGAATTCCAATTTCAAGTCACAAGGACGGCAGTTGGAATTGTTCGAGACGCTACCTGATGCCACTTGAGCCGTATCGCAATAGTCAACCTTGTGCAGGTTATCATTCCCCCATTTGTGGAGTTCATCAATAACACTGCGGTCTCCATCATTAGGTGCGTAATCCGCACTGATATATACTCTTTTACTCATAGTCGAATTAACAGATTTCGATTCGAAATGATAAAGTTACGTTTTTTTAGGCTCACCCGCAAACTTCCCGGAATTATTCGTTGAGACAGTCAATTGATCCTGACTCCCATAGACCATGACAGTGTCCTTTATCAGAGCAACCATCCGGATGTTGTGACACTCTTATATAGCTTGCATCTTAGCTTGGGGTTTTTGTAACACGCTGATAATCAGTATAGTAAAATGCTCCCGCCCGGGGCACGAAATAGACAGCTTTGACGCTGTCTATTTTTTTGTGCCTTGTCTTCGAGAGCGGTGGACGCAAACTTGGTTACGGATTATTTAACCTTTAAAGGTAAGGATCCTTTTCGCCACCTCTTCCGGATGGTCAATCAGAAACTGGCCGTGATTCATTCCTTGGAAAACTTCAATCTTCGCCTCCGGATAGAGTTTCTTTAGATGCTCCGCCTGCGGCTTTGCGACAAATGCTTCCTTGGTGCCATACCAATAATGGATATCGGCCCCTTGAATGGATTCCAATTTGTGTGTATAGACATCCTTGTATCCATCGCGTACGGCTTTTCCCTTGCCATAGGGCCACACTTTCCTGCATTCTTCCAGAAGTACATCGAAGTAGTGTGAATGGAAAACCCACTTCCAGAAACCGGTCCAGTGGTAGCAGGTCCAGACGTTCAGGCTCTGATAGTAGCGCAGGGGGTCCACACTCCACTTGGGAAGCGGCAGCAGCGGTGCAGCGTCCATAATGGCGTGGTCTATGAAAATCTCGCTCCGCTCCAGGATACGGGAGAGGATTTTCCCGCCAAGCGACAGCCCATAGGCGACGTCCAAGTGGCCTCCCATGTCCTCTTGAACGTATTTGATGATTTGCCCGGCCTGGTCGTCAACCGAAGTGAAGGTAGATTTCTTCCCAAGCAGGAAACCATCGATTCCGGCTGCGACGATATGGAGCCGGTCTTGCAGGATATCAATCAGCGGCAGGAAAATCTCATAGGATACCCCCAGCCCCGGAATCAGGAGCAAACTGGGACCCGCTTTGTCCCCGTATGTATGGAAAGTCATTTCTTTAAAGTGATAAAACGGCCTGTATGCTTTTTATAGTCAAGATACTCATCACCGAAATCGGCCTCAAGGCGCTTCTCTTCCGAGCGGACTTGCAGCAGCATCACCCCGGCAACTACAGCAAAAACCAGAAGAGCCCACCAGTTCCAGGAGGCAACGAGAATGCCGGCATAATAAAGATAGGTTCCTGACAGCATGGGATTCCTTGACAGTTTATAGGGCCCGTCCGTCATAAGGTGCCTGGTCCTTGGTGCTACTTCGTGTCCCATCGCATCAAAAGGATTACCTTTCCCTACGCGCTTCATATAAATGATACTCCACACGCTGAGCGAGAGCCCGGCAATTGCAAGAAGGACCGATAAATACAGACGTCCTGTTGGAAGGTCCGCAAAGGCGGGCCTCCCGGAAACCAGCCACATCAATGCCGGAATTCCAATAATAAAAATGGCAAAGCCAAGAAAGTATCCCAGAACCTGTTTCATGCCCAAGAATGTCTGACTGTCAAAGGTAATCATTATTCTCCGGATTCTCTGGAACCTGGCTGTTTTATACGGTCACTTTGGCGAAGCGTATCAGGTCGTGAAAAAAGTGTATCTTTGTTTTCCGTAGAAAGGAAAGGGATATTATGAAGAAGTTTTTTTTCGCGCTGTGTCTGGCTTGCGCGCTTTCTTTCAGTGCTTTTGCACAGATTCTTCCCAGTGCGGAGCCTCAGTCTGATTCGGCGGCTTTTGCCAAGGTGCGGGCCCGGTTGGATTCCATCCGTCAGTATCGGCCTACGGTGGGCCTTGTCCTGGCAGGTGGCGGTGCCCGTGGTCTGGCCCATCTGGGTGTGATCAAGTATATGGAGGAGCTGGGCATTCCCGTGGATGTCGTGACGGGTACCAGTATGGGCGGCCTTGTCGGCGGCCTGTATGCCCTTGGCTACAAGCACGACCAGCTGGATTCCCTGATCCGGGAGATCAATTGGCCGATGATGATGTCGGACAACATTCCGATCGATTATATCGGCTACCGGCTCCGGAAGTATCGCGACCGCTTCCTTATCCGCATCCCTTTCCATTACGACGATGAAGACCTGGCCGAACGGATCCGCTTGGAGCGGAATTGGGAGAAAATGGAGAGCGAAGCGGAAAGCGGCTCTTCTGAAGCGCTGCGGAATGCGCTGAACAAGATGGGTATCGGTATGCCGGACGGCTATCTGTACGGCCTCAATGTGCGCAACACGCTCAGCTCCGTAAGCGTGGGTTACCAGGACAGCATCAGCTTCGCTGACCTGCCCATTCCCTATGCCTGCGTTGCGACCGACCTCCACGCATTGGCTCCCAAGTATTGGACGGGAGGTAAGATCACCACGGCCATGCGCTCTACCATGGCCATTCCTTTCTATTTCCGTGCGGTCCGCGATGGTGGGGAAGTGCTGCTGGATGGTGGTATGCGCAACAACTTTCCGGTCGACCTTGCCCGGGAAATGGGGGCGGACATCATCATCGGCTCCGAAATGACCACCCAGCGGGGGCTCGACGAATTGAATTCCCCGGTAGATTTCCTGTTCCAGACCATCACCCTCCTCTCGGCCCATACTTTCGCTCCGGCCAAGGAAATGGCTGACCTGAATGTCCATCACGCCCTGAAGGGCTATCACATGCTCTCGTTCGACGATGCCAGTGTCGATGATATCATCGACCAGGGCTATCAGAATGCGATTGCCAACAAAGAACTGTTCGAATCCATCGCGGCGCTTGTGGTCGGAAAGCCCGAGCCGGGAGTCGTCCACCATCCGGCGGCGATCAACCTGGCCCAGACCAAGGTCGCCGTCAAGGAGATCCGCTTCACGGGAATCACCGAGGAAGAACGCAGCAGCATCCTGCATCGCAGTGATTATCCGCGTACCAAAATGTTCGATAAGGACATGATCGAGGAATTGCAGAACAAGATCTATGGAACCAACGCCTTCGAGTCGGTCAACTATCATCTCGAAGGGAGCGAAGAGCCGTTCACGCTGGTATTCGACTGCCGGAAAGGGCAGGTCAATGACTTTGCCCTCAGCCTGCGGGCAGATACGGATGAAGCGATGGCTGCCCTGCTGCACCTGGGCCTCGGGACCCGCCGCCTGGGCGGTCCCCGGTTCACAGCCGATCTCAAGGTCGGCACCAATCCGGCCCTGACCCTCGATTACGCCTATAAGTTCCGGATCGGACTGCCTACGGTAGGTGTGGATTTCCGCTCCAGGCTCATCAATACCTTCTCGGGGTATTCATCCAGAACCTACGAGAAGTTGCTTTCCGGTGCGGTGGATGTCTATCTGGAAGATTCCCGTATGCGGTCTGGTTCGTTCAGAATCGGCGCGACAGCGGAGATGGACCCGTATGAACACTATTTGCAGCAAGGTTTTGAATGGAGAGGCTGGGACTGGAAAAGCTATTGGCTGTCTGTCTTTGCGACATTCAAGTACGATAGCTTCAACGACGGCTATTTCCCGACCCGGGGCATCCGCTTTTCCGTGGATGGGCGTTTCGTCTTCAAGGGCTATACCGTCGATCTCGATGACCGGCTTTATCATGATGAGGATGTAGAGCCTGTTACGACGAAAGACGGTGCCGTCCCGGATTACTTTTCCATGCTGACTTCACTGGAAGGCGCCTTTTCCATCGGCAGCCATTTTACCATCCTTCCCAAAATCCATTTTGGATGGTACGGGGTTCCGTCGGTCACGGATCCGGCAAAGGGAGATCTCGTGGACTATTACCTGAACCCCAAGCATCTCGTCACGATCGGCGGTTTCCTCCCGAACCGCTATACGGAGCGCCAGATTCCTTATTTCGGTTTCGCGACGGGATTCCGGGACTGCCTTCCGATCAGTCTGGCCGGTCAGATGGATCTCCGCTATTGTTTTGCCGGCAAGAACTTCGTTACGGCCCGGGCCGGCATTTTCATCGATTCCTTTCAATGGAAGGAATTTTTCCAGATGGGCAAGTATCCTGCCTATGGCCTGGAATACGCACGCCAGACGATGGTAGGCCCGCTGAGGGTTGCCGTTCAGTGGGGAGAATTTTCCGGTTTTTCAGCTTACGCTTCCGTCGGTTTCGATTTCTAAGCGTCCGGGGTTCACTCCTGACGGAGCCTGACGGACATGGCGCCTGAACTGAGTTCTGTCTCCAGGGCAAGGAGACGGCGGTCGGGGCCGGGAGAACGCCAGATGTAGATTTCATTGCCGCTGCCGTTTTCCATCAGGCCGTGTTCCGTCATCTCCAGCAGGATTTTTTCGGCGGAGATTCCGGGAAATTTTTCCTCATCGATCCCCTTGTACAGGATGCGGGCGTCGCGGGATTTGCCGGCCATCAGGATCTGCATTTTTATCGGTGCGGAGTCCGGAGTCAGGTCGAGGAAGCGGACGAAATGGAGGAGGGAGAGCAGGTCCATCGTGCGGCCGTCAAGGGGGAAGGTTTCGTATTCCGGTTCATCATCCTCATCGATGGATATCGATTCGATGGTCTTGTTGTCTTCGTGGAAGATGTATTCGTATTTGCACGCTTTGCCCTTATACTTGAAAGGATTGATGAAGTACAGGGGAGCTAGGCCGCTGTGGGAGAAATAGGTCTCGGCAACATAGTCCGAACTGATGAAAAGCGCAAAGACAGGAGCCGCCTTGACCAGGGCGGAAGAGTGGTAGGCAGGGCGATTCTGCCACTTGGATTCTTCCCAGGTGATGGTGGCGGTAGCGACTTTCGCATTGATCAGACCGTTTTTGTAGCGGACGTCATAGTTGAAAGTCCCCAAAGACTCGGGTGACGCACCGTGGCTGGCTTTCGTGGCCGCAGTCGTGGTGAAGACAGACAGGACGACCATGCAGAGAATGCCGGGCAACAGCCATTTATGTGACGATTGTTTCATTCCAGGACAAAGTTACGAAAAACATTTTCTATCTTTGTGCAATTAATAATTGCTTTTTCACTAATCTTTAACCTAATAAACAATCAAAATGAAAAAATTAATTGTTACACTCCTCGTCGTCGTGGCTGCCATGGCCGCCCCGTATTCCGCAAAGGCTATCGAGGATCCGTTCCAGAAAGGGACGCTGCTCTTCGGCTTGCAGGCCGGTTACTATCCTTACTTCGGCGGTAACGTCTATGGTGACTGTGTGATCGTCGACAGCTGGTGGAAAGGCCATTTCACGGTTGGTGCGCAGATCGGTGTCATGGGCTACAACGGTTACAAGCACGCCTATCTTTCCGTCGCCCCGCGTGTGACCTATGGTCTGAACATCACCGACCGCTTCGAAGTCCATGTCGGTACGCTCCTGGGTCTGGGCACGTACTTCCAGCATGACTACACAAGTCTGCATCTGTGCTACGGCGGTCTGACCGGTATCCGTTTCTTCCTGACGGACGCGCTGGCGCTCTCTGCCGAAGTCAACTACACCGGCTTCAACCCGTGGTTCAACGCTGGCCTTGCCTTCAAATTCTAGGAAGCTGCCCTTCAAATCGAAAGAGGCCCCCGGATTCCGGAGGCCTCTTTTTTGTCGGGGACGCAGGGCGTTTTACGCTTTCTGGTCCTTCTTCTCTTTCATTTCTTCGATCTTGTCCTTGGCCTTGTCGATCTTGACGCGGGCCTTGTCCATGAGTTCATTGGCATTCTCTTTCATCTCGCCGTAGATCTCTTTGGCTTTCGGAGCCGCCTTGGCATAGAGTTCCTTGGCGTTCTCTTTCATTTCATCGGCGACTTCGCCCAGCTTCTCGCTGGCCTTGTTGGCCGCATATTTGATCTTCTCGTCGAGCGAGACTTTTCCGTCGCAATTCAGGTCGCGGGGATCTTTGTTGGTTTCTTCACACATGGCAGTATAATTATTTGAAATGGGTTATTCTTTATAAAGGCCCTTGCGGGAAAGCAGGTGGTCGAGGTTGGCGATGCCGTAGAGCACGACGGCTGTAACCACGGCGGAGTGCTCCATGTATTCGGGAATCAGCTTGTTGAAGATGTCCCGTTCGGTGTGCCAGATTTCGCCGTATTCGAAGTTGTAGCCCTTCGGGTCCGTTTCACGGAAGGAGATGGTCGGAACGCCGTTCATCGCGAAGTAGGCATGGTCGCTGCCGCCGGCCCGGGTGGGACGCGGCTGCGGCTGGCCTTCCCGCTTGCTGACGGTGAAGGGGAAGTCGGGGTTGATGGTTTCCAGCGGTTTGCAGATGGACACATAGTCGTCGTACATGGCTTCGGGGACGGAAACGCCCGTGGCGCAGAGCGGTCCGCCGTCACGGTTGATGTAGTTGGAGATCTTGTCGAGCGGAACGGTCTTGTTCTCCACGAAGAACTTCGAGCCCAGCAGACCGAATTCCTCGCCGGTCCAGATGCAGAAGAGGATGGTGCGTTTGGGCTTGGCGCCGGAAGTGGCCAGCAGGCGGGCGGCTTCCATCGTCACGGTGGTTCCGTTGCCGTCGTCCACGGCGCCGGAGCCGCCGTCATAGGCGTCCAGGTGGCCGCCGGCCAGCACGTATTCCTTCGGATATTTGCTGCCGCGCAGGATACCGATGATGTTGTGGTACTTCACGGGGCCCCGGTAGAAGTGGTTGCGGATATCGAATTCAAGCTGGAACATATCCTTGCGCAGGACTTTTTCCCTGACTACTTTGAACTGCGCCTCGTCGAGCATGATGTCGCACACGGTGGGCAGGTTCTCCATCGTGATATCGTAGCAGCCGGCCCGGTCGTACATGATCTTCAAAGGGACTTTGGCCGAACGGATGAAGCCCAGCACACCGGCTTCCACCATCTCCTTATAGAAAGGAGCGACGCTCTTCTCGTAGGGGATCAGTTCCTTCGGCTCGTCGCGGTGCTCGTAGTTCCAGCGGCGGATCTCGTTGTTCTGGCGGTCGATCTCCTCATTCTTGGCGATGGTTTCGGCGCGTTTCTCGTTGGCAGCGGGCGTGGTATTGATGGCCATGCCGTCAGATTCCGTGTCGAGCAGCACCCAGGCGCCCTTGAGCAGGCCCTTCATGCGGTCGAACTCCCGGCGGCTCTTGGGCTCGATGAGCACGTGTCCGGCCTGTTTGCCGCGGGTTCCGGCGGTGTAGGCGGGTGTGGCGAAGTGCAGGTTCATGCCGTCTTCGCTGATCATCCGGCCGAACCAGGGTCCGCGGTTGAAGCCCACGTTGATTTGGCCGGCTTCCTGGACCATCACTTCGAGTCCCCACGATTCAAACTGTTCCTTTACCCAGGCCTCGGCTTCAGTCAAGGCAGCGGAGCCGATGAGGCGGCCGCCGATGCGGTTGGCCAGGAAATCGGCGTGTTCCATCGTCCGGTTGTCAGTGGTTCCGGTCTCGATGATTTTCTTGACGACTTTGTCTTGCGCGAATGCGCCGAGGGAGCAGCAGGTGGCGATGAGCGCCAGAAGTGCGAAGGAAAAAGTTCTCTTCATGGCAAGGTATTCTTATATAACATACAAATATAATAAAAAGGGTTGGATGGCGTGATATTTGTTGTATTTTTGCGCCTCTATTACAGGATAATTAATTGATAAAATGAGAAATATCGTTCTGTTTTCCGGACTTTTCCTGCTCAGTCTTCTCCTGACGGACAGCGCAAAAGCCCAGCCCCGGACTTCGAGCATGTCCTTCAGCCTGGCGGAAGCCCAGCAGTTTGCCATCGAGCACAACAGGACCCTGGCCAATGCTTCGATCGACATCCAGAAAGCGCAGGCGAACAAATGGAAAGCCATCGCCAGCCTGCTGCCGCAGGTCTCTGCCAGCGGCTCCTATTCCAACAGCCTCGGCTACAAGATGGACCTGGGCCCGATGAAGATTTCGATGACGCCCTACATGACCTTCAACGTCTCCACGACAGTGGCGCTCAATGGCGCACAGGTCGTTTCTCTGGGTATTGCGGAAATCTCCCGCCGGATGGCCGACCTCACGCAGCAGAAGACGGAAAGACAGATTGCCAACCAGGTGGAAACCCTCTATTTCTCCGCCCTCGTGACCGAGGAGACGATCCGGCTGCTGAACAAGAACCTGGAAAGCATGCAGAAACTGCATCAGATCACGCAGAACTCCGTGGATGTGGGCGTGGCCGAGCAGACGGACGCCGACCAGATCCAGGTCCAGGTGGCTACGATGGAGAGCACCATCAAAACCTCGCAGCGTTCGCTGGAGATGGTGTACAATTCCCTCAGGCTGCAGCTCTGCCTGGATGAGGATGTGGATATCGTCCTGACTGAGGGCATCGACGACCTGCTGAACATGAAAACCACTTCCGAACTGCTTGCCACCGAGTTCGACATCGAACAGAATTACGACTACCGGCTCCTGAAGGAGAATACCGAGCTGAGCCGCAAGCAGATCGCCCTGACAGGCTGGACCAACGGACCGACGCTCAGCGTCTATCACCAGTTCAATGCCCGTCACAATTTCAGCAGCGAGGCTACGATGAACATGACGCCGCCCAATATGATCGGCGCGCAGCTCAACATCCCGCTTTTCGGCTTCGGCAAGAACTATGCGGCCATCAAGGACGCGCGGCTGGCCTACAAGAAGCAGCTCAACACGCTGGAAGACACCGAACTCTCGCTCAATATCCAGTACGAACAGCTGTGCTACAACCTGCGCAACGCGATTGAGAAGTACGAGATCCAGAAACAGAACGTATCGGTCGCGCAGCGTGTCTTCGACAACGTCGCCAAGAAGTTTGAGTATGGCGTGGCCTCCAGCTTCGACCTCACCAATTCGGGCACCAACCTGATCACCGCCCAGAGCAGTTATGTCCAGTCGATGGTGGAGATCATCAACGCCCAGGTTTCCCTTGAACAACTCCTGAATAAAAGATAATACGATATGAAACGCTATTTCCTCCTTATCCCGGCCCTTGCGGCCCTGATCGTAAGCGCTTGCGGCGGGCAGCAGACCCAGCAGCAGATGGAGCAGCGCGTGGAACTGGTCGAGACGGCCGCCCTTGCGCTGTCCGACATCTCCCGTGAACTGGAATTCTCCACCACGCTCGAAGGCTGGCAGACTCTCAACGTGGCCCCTTCGCTGACCGGCAAGATCGAACACATCTATGTCGAAGTCGGCACGAACGTGGGTTCGGGGACGATGCTGGTGCGGATGGACCAGAACCAGTACACCACCACCAAGCTGACCTACACCAACCTGGGTGTGGAGATGCAGCGGATGGAGTCGCTGCGCGAAAGCGGCGCGGTGTCGCAGCAGACCTACGACCAGACCCGTCTGAGCTACGAGCAGACCAAGGAGTCCCTGGATTTCCTGGAGAAAAACACCTATGTTCGGGCGCCTTTCTCCGGCGTGATCTCGGCCAAGAACTATGAAGACGGCGAGCTCTACAGCGGTCAGCCTATCCTCGTGCTGACGCAGATCCATACGCTCAAGGCCCTGATTGCCATCCCGGAAAGCTACTATCCCGTGGTGAAGAAGGGCATGACGGTCGAGATTACTTCGGAAATCTATCCGGGCGAGACCTTCCCGGCCACGATCGACATCGTCTATCCGACCGTCGATCCAGCCTCCCACACTTTCCAGGCCCGGCTCCGCATCCCCAACAGCGGCCTGAAACTCCGTCCGGGTATGTATGTCAAGACGAAAATGTCGATGGGCATGGCACGGGCCATGGTGGTGCCTTACCAGGCCGTGCTCAAACTCACGGGTTCGAACGACCGCTACGTCTTCCTCGATGACGGAGGTGTGGCCAAGCGCGTGTTCGTGAAACTCGGCCAGCGTTTCGACGAGAATATCGAGGTCATCAGCGACGAGCTGCAGGAAGGCGACCGTCTGGTCGTCGTGGGCCAGGCCAAGTTGGTCGACGGTGCTAAAATCAACGTAGCGAGGGAGAACTGACGATGAGTATCTACAAGTCAGCCATTGAAAAGCCCGTCACCACGGCGCTGATCTTCGTGGCGGTGATCGTTATCGGCCTGTTCTCGCTTTCGCGCCTGCCGATCGACCAGTTCCCGGAGATGGATCCGCCGTTCATCACGGTGATGACCACTTACGCGGGGGCGAGCGCCAGCGAAATCGAGACCAACGTCACCAAGATCATCGAGAACAGCCTCACCTCGGTCGACGGCCTGAAGGAACTCACCTCGTCTTCCCGTGACAACATGTCGGTCGTTTCATTGGAGCTGGAGTGGGGGACCGACCGTGACGAGGCGGCCAACGACATACGCTCCTACATCGACATGATCAAGAGCAACCTTCCCGACGGTTGCTCGAGCCCGGTGATGTTCAAGCTCAATTCGAGCCTGATGCCGATTATCCAGTATTCCGTGACGGCGGACGAAAGCTATCCCGGCCTGGAGAAGATTCTCAACGACGAGGTGGTCCCGCAGCTCAACCGCATCGAGGGTATCGGCTCCGTGTCAGTGTCGGGTGCCCCCGACCGCTATGTCTACATCGACATCGACCAGGCGAAACTCGACGCCTACAACCTGACCCTCGAGCAGGTAGCCAACGCCATCAGCGTCAACAACCTGAACCTGTCGAGCGGTGTGGTCAAGATGGACCGCCAGCAGTATCAGATGCAGGTCCGCGGCGAATATGAGCAGAGCGCCGACATCGCCGATATCGTGGTTTCCACCACGATGGCCGGAAAGAAGGTCTTCGTCCGCGACCTGGCGCAGGTGCGCGATACGATCAAGGACCTCTCGCTCGACGAGAAGGTGGACAGCCGCGAAGCCGTCCGTCTGATGGTGGCCAAGAAATCGGGTTCCAACACCGTCCAGGTCTGCCGCGACGTGCGCAAGGAGCTTGCCCGCATCGAGAAGACCCTGCCTTCCGACGTGCATATCAAGATGATCTACGACTCTTCCGAAGAGATCGAGAACGCCATCGGTTCGCTGGAGGAATCCATTCTCTACGCCCTTCTCTTCGTGGTGCTGGTGGTCTTCTTCTTCCTCGGGAAATGGCGCGCCACGCTGATCATCGGCATCACGATCCCGATCGCATTGATTGTGGCGTTCGTCTACCTGCTGCTCACCGACAGTTCGCTCAACATCATCTCGCTTTCGGCATTGACAGTGGCCATCGGTATGGTGGTGGACGACTCCATCGTGGTGCTGGAGAATATCACCAAGCACATCGACCGCGGTTCCTCGCCCCATGAGGCCGCCATCTACGCGACCAATGAGGTATGGACTTCCGTCATAGCGACGACGCTCGTCATAGCAGCCGTATTCATCCCGCTGACGATGCTCACCGGCCTGGCCGGTATCCTGTTCAAGGAGCTGGGCTGGATCGTGACTATCGTGGTTTCGACCTCGACGCTGGCGGCTATCTCCCTGATTCCGATGCTCTGCTCGAAGCTCCTCAAGGCCCGGGAAGTGAGAATCGACGAGAACGGCCATCTGATCGAAGGGAAGGAAAAGAAGAGCTGGTACGACCGTATTGTGGTAGGATTCCTCGACAAGGTGGACAAGGCCTACGCCAACCTGCTTCGCTGGTGCCTGACCCATAAGTTGATAACCATCCTCATCGCGATCGCTTTCTTCGTGGTTTCGCTGCTGCCGATGGTGATGGGCAAGATCGGTACGGAATTCATGCCCAGCAGCGACAACGGCCGCTTGAGCGTCACTGTGGAGCTGCAGCGCGGCACCCGTATCGAGGAGACCGTCAAGACGGCACGCGTCCTGGAAGAGCGCTTCCGTGAACTGGTTCCGGAAGTTCAGCGCATCTCCACTTCCGCCGGTTCAAACGACGAGAGTTCGATCGGCGCGCTGTTCTCCTCGACCACCAACTACAAGATTTCGATGACGGTGGTATGCAACAAGAAGTACGAGCGTACCCGCACGATCGAAGAGATCGGGGAGGTTCTCCGTACGGAATTGGCCCAATATCCTGAAATCATCGAGTATCAGGTCAATGCGTCCGGCGGTATGGGCGGCGGCGGCCGTTCCACCGTGGACGTGGAAATCTACGGCTATGACTTCGACGAGACCAATCTCTATGCGGAGGAAGTCCGCCAGGTCATCGTAAACAACGTGCCCGGCGCCCGCAACGTCCGCATCTCGCGCGACAAGGACCGTCCGGAACTCAAAGTCACCCTCGACAAGGAAAAAGCCGCGATCCACGGCCTGAACACGGCCACCGTATCGCAGTACATCCGCAACCGCGTGACCGGTTTCACGGCAGGCTTCCTGAAGGAAGACGGCGATGAGTACAACATCGTGGTCCGCCTCAAGGAGGAAGACCGCAATTCGATCACCGACATCCAGGACCTCACCATCCCGACGGCGACCGGCGCCCGCATCAAGCTCAGCGAGATCGCGACCATCGAAGAATACTGGGCTCCGCAGACCATTGACCGCAAGAGCCGCCAGCGCTATGTCCGCGTCATCTCGATGCCGTATGAGACTTCGCTGGGCGAGCTGGCCGCAGCCATCCAGACGCAGATCGACCAGATCTCCCGTCCGTCGGGCATCTCGGTGGTACTGGCCGGTGACTTCGAAGACCAGCAGAAGACTTTCAAGGACATCTTCGCCCTGCTGCTGCTGATCATCCTGCTCGTCTATATCGTGATGGCTTCGCAGTTCGAATCGCTCAACAAACCGGCGGTCATCCTGCTTTCCATCCCGTTCGGCCTTTCGGGCGTGGTGCTGGCACTCTGGCTCACGGGTACGTCGCTCGATATGATCGGTGCCCTGGGCGTGGTGATGCTGGTGGGTATCGTGGTCAAGAACGGTATCGTGCTGGTGGACTACATCAACCTGATGCGCGACCGTGGCCATGCGCTGAACGAGGCGATCGCCCTGTCGGGCGCCTCGCGTCTGCGCCCTGTGCTCATGACGGCTTTCACGACCCTGCTCGGTATGCTTCCGATGGCACTCAGCGGCGGTGAGGGTTCCGAAATGTGGCATCCGCTCGGCATCGTGGTGATCGGCGGTCTGTTGGTTTCGACTTTCGTCACGCTGATCATCGTACCGGTAGTCTATGGCCTGATTTCCCGCAGCGGCGAGCGCAACAAGAAAGAGAAACGCAGCAAGGAATTTATCTTCATGAATTTGAATCCCGACCAGGAGGAAGCAAGATGAAAAGTGTCTTTATCGTATTCAACCAGGCTTTCACCTCCCGTGTGGAGTATATGCTGGAAGAATTGGGCATCAGAGGCTTTACGTTCTTTGAACAGGTCCAGGGCAGGGGCTCCGTGGACGGGGAACCGCGCCGCGGCACCCACACCTGGCCCGAAATGAACTCGGCCGTGATGACGGTCATACCCGATGAAAAGGTGGATGAACTGCTCCTGACCGTGCGCAAACTCGACGCCCGCAACAAGTCGGTCGGCGTACGCGCGTTCGTATGGAATATTGAGCAGGCTGTCTGATTTTCGAAAAAAATGTTTATCTTTAACGCCTGAATCCTTTTTTTGATAAGAAAACTATGGCACAAGCATTAACCGATTCCAATTTCAGCGAGCTCGTCGAGCAGGCACAGATGCCTGTCGTCGTAGACTTTTGGGCCACCTGGTGCGGCCCCTGCCGCATGATCTCTCCCATCGTCGACAAGATGGCCGAGAAATATGAGGGCAAGGTAAACGTTGTCAAATGCAATGTCGATGAGAGCACGGATATCCCGATGAAGT
>JAEEGK010017420.1_pt1 | contig 15669 bp, 13 predicted proteins | sample 8958771 | NCBI WGS metagenome assembly JAEEGK01 (sample SAMN16246547, study PRJNA631951) | gut metagenome | biome: gut microbiome; feature: rumen; material: SC-attached | host: Bos | place: Iran: Karaj | collected 2018-10
ACAAGTGCATCAGTTGTGGGAAATGCCTGAAGGCCTGTCCGATGGAGGTCGAGGTGAACAAGAACGCTCGCATTCGCAAGAATGCTACAGAGTGCATCCTCTGTCAGAAGTGTACGAAGGCCTGTCCAACAAAAGCTTTGTCTGTTTGAATTGCAATACAATGAAGATATTAGGAAACATCATCTGGCTGATTTTTGGCGGACTACATACTGCCATCGAGTATTTCATTGCAGGACTGGTTCTGATGATAACCATCATCGGCATCCCGTTCGGTTTGCAGAGCATGAAGCTGGGCGTGCTGGCCATCTGGCCGTTTGGCTCTAAGGTGAAGCGGAAACCATCACAGCCCAGTTGTCTGAGCATGTTCATGAATGTGTTGTGGTTCTTCGTTGGAGGCATCTGGATCTGTCTCACCCACAGACGATTGGTGCTCACCATCGTCTTCTACGACAGTTGCTCTGCATCACCATCATTGGCATTCCTTGGGGAAAGATGCACTTTCGGCTGGCAAAGCTGGCCCTGTCACCATTCGGAATGGAAGTCGTATAACAAATATGTGTTATTCAATACCTTTATTATGTCGCAGACGATATATTGTTAAACTCTCTTAAAGTTTTCGATAAATCGCTTGCGATATAAATTATTCTCCTTACCTTTGCAACTGCATTGCGAAGATGGGCTGCACTCGGCATAGCTCAAGCAAGCTTGGCCCTGCTCTCGTTTGCACCATCTTTATCATCGCAAACGATACAAACAGAATAAAGATATGGCAAAGATTTATGATTTCAAGGCTCAGACGAGCAGAGGTAAGGAGATTGATTTCTCACAGTTTCAGGGTAAGGTATTGCTGGTGGTGAACACAGCCAGCAAGTGTGGTTTTACGCCCCAGTTCGCAGGACTGGAGGAACTGAACCAGAAGTATAAGGACAAGGGGCTGGTCATCATCGGCTTCCCCTGCAACCAGTTCAAGGAGCAGGATCCGGAGGGCGATGCAAAGATTGAGGAGTTCTGCCAACTGAACTACGGCGTAACCTTCCAGATCATGAAGAAGGGTGATGTCAATGGTCCCAATGCTCAGCCCATTTTCGAGTATCTGAAGGCTCAGGCTCCCACCGAGGAATACAACGGTCTGAAGGCAAAAGCTGCCAAGACTCTCTTCAAGGCTATCAGTAAGAGTGTAGAGAAGGACAGTGATATCAAGTGGAATTTCACCAAATTCCTGATTTCGAAGGACGGTGAAACCATCAAGCGTTATGCTCCTACCACGGAACCCAAGGACTTCGAGAAGGACATTGAGGCCATGCTTTAAAAGTGAAGAGTGAAAAGTGAAGAGTGAAGAATAATTAATTATGCACGAAGAATTACGACTCGACAAACAGATATGCTTTCGTCTATATACGGCAGCACGACTCATCACACAGGCATATACGCCAATGCTGAATGAACTGGGTATCACTTACCCACAGTATCTCGTTCTGATGGTACTTTGGGAGCAGGATTCCCAGCCCGTGAACGACATAGCCCATCGGCTACTGCTTGAAACAAACACAGTGACACCGCTACTCCAACGTATGGAGAAGCTTGGCATCGTGGTTCGCAAGCGTGGCAAGGAGGATAAGCGCCAGCAGATAGTTTCGCTGACCGCAAAGGGCAAGGCGATGGAAGAACAGGCATACGCCATCATCCCTGTAGGCATGGGTAAAGAGCTCAAAGCATGTCCTTTCCAATTGGACGACTATGCCAAGTTTGCCGATGAACTTGATACGATTATAGAAACATTAAAGAATAAGGAGAAATAGAATAATGGCACAACCATGTGAGAATTGCAAATTAAGAGCACATTACGAGAAAAATCCCAAGTCACTGATGGGCCGCTTCTGGCGTTGGCACGTCAATTTCTGCCCAGGGTGGAAAGCATATTTCACCAGTCTGGACGAAGAAAAGAAATCGGAGCTGAGGAAAAAGTACCAATTCACGAAGTATCAGTAATCATTGATTATGGCACAGAAACGATTCCATAGACATTTTGAGACGCCAGGGCTACCGCTCTACTGGATTATCATCGCCTACATCATCCTCGGCTGGTTCTTCCCAGTGATTGGCCTGTTGGCCATCATCTGTATGATCGGCCCTGTGGTGACGAGCATCTTTAAAGGTCGCTGGTGGTGCGGACATGTGTGTCCTCGTGGCAATATGTACGACAGATTGCTCTCGAAGTATTCACCCCATCGTCCGATTCCCAAGTTTGTGCGAACCTTCGGCTTTCGTCTGTTCATGGTGTTCTTCATCTTCACTATGTTTGGCATACAACTAAGCTTTGTGCCTTGGAGCGAGGGTGGACTTCCCATGTGGGCTGGTATAGGCAAGGTCTTCTGGACGATTATCGTCATGACTACCATCGTTGGTGTCACGCTTTCTTTCATCTATGCACCACGCACATGGTGTTCGTTCTGTCCAATGGGAACCATCTCCAACTGGGTAGCACCTAAGAAAGCTCCACTGCCAAAAGCATTCACGAACATCCACGTGTCGAGTGCCTGTCAGATGAAATGCAAGCAGTGCGCCCGCGTCTGCCCGATGCAGCTCACGCCCTACGACTCTCGCGGCGAGGTCATCGGCTATCTGCATCCTGACTGCCTGAAGTGCGGTAAGTGCGTATTAGCTTGTCCCACGAAGATTATGACATTGAAACATTAAGATTATGGAGAATATCAAAGATTATCAGCAATATCTCAGAGGCTACAACTATACAGGAGTTACGCCTGTCATTATTGATTTCTACGCCACATGGTGCGGCCCTTGTCAGGCTATGGCTCCCATGCTTAAACGTTTGGCGCAAGAATATGAAGGCAGAATCAAGGTTTTGAAGGTCGATGTTGACAAGAACCAGGCACTTGCAGCAGCAGCCCGCATCCAGTCGATACCTACGCTGTTCTTCATTACGAAAGACGGTCAGATAGAGCGTCAGGTCGGCGGTCTGCCTTATCAGGAACTGGTAAGGTTGGCTATGCGGATTATGTAACAATTAAGACAGCATGAACAAAGATGAGAAGCGTGAACTGCGGCGCAAGCGGCTGATGGACAATAAGGCCTATCAGACGATGAACGGCCTTACGCGCTATATGGATAGATACTATCTCGATGCGCTCATCGGCATCATTCCTGGCTGGGGTGATGCCATTGCCTTGCTCAGCGTTGTGCCGTTCGTCTATTTCTCGTCGAGAGTCATCAAGAGCATTCCTCTTACATTGGCCGTCCTGAATAATGCCCTCCGTGATGTGCTGATGGGTATGATTCCTTTTTTCGTTGGCGACGTTATCGATTTCTTCCATCGAGCCAACATCCAGAACATGCAGATGATTCAGGGCTTCGTTGACGGTGACGAGACCATCATCAAGCAGGTGAACCAACGGGCCTGGCAGTCAGCCGTAGTCCTTATTATCTTTCTGCTACTCATTGCCCTGATGATATGGGCACTCGTCAGCTTCGGCAGCTACCTGTATTCATTGGTAGCATCAATCTTCTAATAGATTATTGGACTGAATTTTCCAGTCCTTCATAGTCGGTGATGGCCTTGCGCCATTCGTCAGGAAGCGGAATGGTCTGCTGACGTTCCAAATCATAGAGCACCATCACTGAAAGGCAGCGACTCTTCACTTCATGTGTGTCGCTGTCGATAACATCTTGCTCCAGATGAAAACTCTTGTTGCCAATCTTAACGATACGAGTACGGCCTGCAATATGGTCGTTGCCCTTAATTTGAGATACAAACTCTGCCTCGATCTTTACCACTACAATGGATCCCCGACCTGCAGAAATGCAAGCCGGGGCCTCTTGGATTATATATGGAATGGCAAACAGTTATGCCATGAAGTGCTTGATGTTGCGGGCTGAAGTCTTATTAGCATCGTAACGGACTGTCAACTCACGGGTGCGGGGATTCCAGTTGGTGTCCATCACGCCCTTCAAATTCTCGACCTTGGCCACAACCTTCTTGTGAGAGTCGTGACGGCTCACCTTGATGGTGCAGGTCTTCACGTCAGGACGATAGGCGTGGGTCTTGTGGGCATCGAAGTGACTAGTCTTTTTATCAACTTTGTCGAAGTGCGAGTCCTTCTTGTCGTTATTCACTACAACGACATCATGCTTCTTGTCGTTCTTCTTATTATTACCGGCCATTGCTGGCATTGCGAATGTGATGCTCATCATCATCATGATTGCGATCACTTTATTAATCTTCTTCATAATCTTCTTCTTTTAAATTGTTCAACTTTCGTTCTGTGTCAGACTCCTATGTTCTGATTCACATTGCAAAAGTACGCTGATTCAGCGAGGTTTCAAAAGGATTATTCCTATTTGCAAGGGTACGAAACCCTAAAGATGGTGGGGAAATCCCCCTGATACCTGTTGTTGTGCCTTTGCCGCTTGCATTAAGCAAGAACCTTCTGAAGGCATCGTGAAAATAAAGTTCCGAACGGCAAGGAGAAAAAAGCTCCAAACCACGAGGGAAAAAGTTAAACTGACTTATAACGTTTTATTCATTAGCGCCTTCACCACTTTTACATCCGCTGGCAACCACTTCACGCTATCCAACTTATCCTTTGCCAACCACTTCGCAGCCTCGTGCTCATTCAGATGCAGCGCCTCAGTCACCAGCGAGCAAAGGTAGCAATGCATGGTGAGATGAAACTTCGGGTAATCATGCTCCACCGTACAAAGAAACTTATCCACGCTGATCTCCGCAGATAGTTCCTCGCAGATCTCCCTCACGAGCGCTTCTTCCGGCGTTTCCCCTTCCTCCATCTTCCCGCCAGGAAACTCCCACCAGTCTTTCCATTCGCCATACCCTCGTTGGGTGGCGAAAATCTTATCTCCTTTGCGGATTATCGCTGCTACTACTTCTATGTGTTTCATAATCTATTTTCTTCCGCAGCTTTCATGCAATCCTCAACATCTTTGATGAATTTGGTAATGTCATCAATGATTATAGCAGTAATTCGCTGACGGAAACTATCATCAATAAGATGGAAGGTAGCATCATTATTAATATCCCATGAATCAATAATCTCATCTTCTGGTATTGATGGGTATTTCCATATAAACCAATTCTCATCATCTTCGTAATCCTCATCATTTGCTACTAGTGTCTCAAATGCCTGAACATATTGTTTGGGGAGCTTCTGATCATTCCCTACACCAAAATACAATGAGTCGTCAGAATATTCTTCGATCTGCACGATAAAGGGTAATGACGTTTTGATTTCAATCGAAAGACTTGCATTATTCCTCTTTCTACTGCTACCGTGAGCGATGTCAGAAAAGTCCTCTTCCGTTGGTGTCTGCAATACTTCATAGCCATTCTTTTCTAAAGCCGCCACCAAACCATTCCAGAAATCGGCTATAGTATGCCAATGTAAATGTTTGACGTTGTCAATGAGGAGCTTGGCGCTTTCTAAATTGCTCTTTGATTCGCCAATCAATTTCTTTATTTCAACTCTCTCTTCTATATCAACATTATTAGTCATATCATCTATCAATTTAATGTATTGTATAATGGTTTCTCGTTGAAAGGGCTTGTCATAAACAAACGGCATACATCCTTGCAACCATCTGACGATTTCATTGGGATAAGAGATGCACAGGACCTTCTCGCCCAACTTAGGATACTTGTTTCTTGTGGAAACACTATCCGCAGAAGGTTCATGCCCGTTGAGAGAAAGATAATACACTTCGATGTTGTCTTCAGGTATCTTCTCCTCTTCAATGACAATCCTGTAGTACTTCTCTAGCTGCCCTTCATTCTCATGATTACTGTCGGGGGCATAGATTTTATTTTCAATAATGACAGCTCGCTTCGTTGACTTGTCCATCAGCAAGATGTCAATATCATGCAACTCCTTATGAATTTCCAACGAATTCATGTTGTATTCGAAAGAGCTATCAACACATTTCAGGAAGGCATTTAGATAGCGATACTCATTGCCTGTTTTGAAATTGAGAAGTGAGAAGATAAACTGAGAATGTAAATTCACCTCGTCTGATTCATCAAGCATTGCTGTGAAGATATTGAATTGATCTTTTCGAGCCTCAATATCCTCATATCGTTTCCTGATAACATCAAGTTTCTCAAGAAAATTCCTTAGATGGACTATTTTTATATTCATCATTTTTGTCTGTAAACAGTTTCTTGACAGATTATTGATTTATCATGGAGCTGTATTATTGTGGCGTGTTTTTTCTGTGGGATTTCCATTGTTAGATAAAACCATATTCGCCAAACAAACGGCGTATTCTACGTTATAGTCTTGAGGCCTCCATGCTAAAGTATAACTTACCTTCACGCTTGTCACTTCATAGCCTTTATTCATCCACGCTTTCAGCTTGTCTTTGCCAGAAACAGACAAAGCTGCAACATTGGTTCCCTGTTCATTCAGTAGGTATCCGTCTTTGTATTGCAGGCTATCACCACCCCTGAGGCGAAGCACTATATCCTTGCGTCCCTTAAAGAAATCAAGCCAAACATCACGCATATTCAATGCTATTGATATCGAGGAATACTCGGTAGGAGGATTCGTAACCAAATAAAGATTACGTTTTGCCCGAGTAAGTCCCACATAATAAGCTCGCATATCATTGACATCCCTCCCATCTGGAATTGGCGACAAGAGATAAACGGTATCAAACTCGCGCCCTTTAGCCTTATGAATGGTGCTCACAAACACAGACTTATCATCAGCAGTAATGAAATCCTCAATATTCGACTCGAAGATGTATTCATGCAAGTCACTGCGATAATAGAATTGATGAGTTATCTCAAAGTCTGAAAAGAAATGCTGCATAATACTGAGACAAGTGCTTGACGCATAGGTTTCCAATGTACGCCGTTTGGCCTCATTCCACTTTTCTTTCGATATGGTCACCTCGTCTTTCCCACCAAGCTGTTTAAGGAAGTAGCGAACTTCCGCAAGATTTCCAAAACGGAAGCCTCCCATTGATTGAGCGATTGTCGCATGTAAACCTCGCTGCTCTATCTCGTAAGCCACCTGCATTGTTTCCTCATTGGTACGAGTCAATATAGCAGTACTTCCCTCCACTTTTATTTCTGCATCCAAAAGTGATTTCAAGGTCATCACTCTGCCAACTTCCCCTGTCGCAGATTGGATAGAAGTATGCTTTAGACGACCGGGAATCCGCTGTACATAGCGGTTGGCACAATCAACTACCGCTTTGGCAGACCGATAGTTGTCTGTCATCTCATAAAGTTTGGCACCATCCTGCTCGACAAGCGATTGCATATAGCGTGAGTCCGAGCCGCGGAAACCATAAATATTTTGGTCGTCATCACCCACAGCAATAACTCGCATTTCTTCATTCTGTCGCATCAGAGCCAGAACCAAACGGAAATCATCCTGTCCCATATCCTGCGCCTCATCAATGACAAGCACGCTCTTTGCTATCTTCGATGCTTCCACCTCACCATTTTCTATCATCTCTGCCGCAAGACGTACCACATCCTTCGCCTTATCCAAACTTCCCTGTTTACCAATAAGGTCAAAGCTATAGGAATGGAATGTTTTGATGTCCACATAGTGTGCAGCATTACCCACCAAATCTATGAGTCGTTTCTTGAACTCTGTTGCCGCAGCTCTTGAGAACGTAAGCATCAGCAATTGCTCGTGTTTTACATCCTCCAGCAACAACAATGAAGCCAGCTTATGCACTAACACACGCGTCTTTCCGCTTCCTGGTCCTGCTGCTACCACAATATATTTCGACTCCTTATCATCGATAATCTCACATTGGCGGTTGGAGAGCTCCCCAAAGAGTTTGTTGTATTTGGCGGGAGTAATGTTCTGATCTATCTGGGCCCGACGTTCTTCTTTGAAATACTGATTGATGAACTTTCGAAAATCCAATGTAAAATAGTCATTGACGAAACGAAGTGCTGCATTGTAGTCGCGCACCATTAAATTGGCATATTCACCTACGATGTGAATCTGTCGGATTCGTTGTTTATAGAATTCGTCCAACAAACGATATTGTTCCTTGCCATATCGTGTGCGACGATCTGCAATACGACCAATCTGCATGGTATTATAGAGGACTATAAAACCTCCTTCAATTTTCACCAACTCAGTTTTTGTAAGATAAAGCAATGCTTCCTCTATGTCAGCGATTGTGGGCTTCTCATTGTCGGTAAACATTGTTTCCTGCCGACTGGCAACGAATTGCTGAAGTAGTTCCACAACGGAAAAGTTAACAAGCGTAGTATCCTTACTATCATCCTTCTGAGCACTCAAACGATCCACAATAAACCTGCTAATATCCATCCGTCGTTCGAATCGAGAGCTTGTCGCCTCCTTGGATGACTGAAGTCTTACATTGACGTATCCCGTAATACTATGCTCTTGTTTGTAGATATATCCTTTCAGCGTCATGAAGTGCAGTAACATCCTCAGACGTTTGACATTGGAATAAGTCATTCCTGTCTTCTGAGCCTCCTCATTCAATTCCTTATAACTAAACCGACGTGACTCTTCGGAGAACTGCTGTAACATAAACTTCTCCAGTCGCAACATGGCATCAAGGTTCCTCAAAGTCGTACTCTTGGTAATCCATGCTTGCATATCGCGGTTATCAGCCAATAGACCATCTTGGCGCATCAGGTTGATATTCCTGATGACAGTAGCTTTACTCATCCCAAGAATATCAGCAAGATAGTCTACCCGACTCTCAGCTTCAGCTCCTCGACCTTCTGCTGTTGCACGGGCACTTATAAGCGACTTGATGATACGGGCTGCTTCCTCACGCGACTGTTCGTCAAACAGAGGAGAAATCAACAGTTTGCGACGGGCCTCATCCATATTCTTCACGGCAATGCCTGTTGCGAATACGTGCGGTGAGTTACTGCCACGTTGTATGAATCCTGCATCCTCGAGAGCTGCGATAGCTGCTTTCACGCGAGTCTCGATGTCATCTATTTCGTCTCCCCATCCAGCTTGACGAGCTATGTCTAATGGCGAACAACTTACCTTATCCCGCTTAGCTGTAAGATCCTTGATGGCCTTCCATACCTGCTGAATTTCACTGATGCTGAGTTTCGTCTGATTGAGGAGAATGAAATGCTTATCGAGATCACTATCAGCATACAGCACAAAACATTCAGCCTGCATCTGTGGATCTCGTCCAGCGCGGCCTGCTTCCTGCACATAGTTCTCCAATGAGTCGCTGATGTTATAGTGTACTACCAATCCCACATCTTTCTTGTCAACGCCCATGCCAAAAGCAGATGTGGCAACAATCACTTGTGCTTCACCGCTCATAAAAGCATTCTGGTTTTTCACCTTCTCGGCTGCCTCCATCTTTCCATTAAATGGCAAGGCTCGTATGCCGTCATTGACCAAGTGCTGTGACAATTCGCGAGTGCGTCGGGTACGTGACACATATACTATCGAGGGACAGTTATGACCAAGAATCAGTGAGCGCAACAAATTGTATTTCTCATCAGCTGTATCAGCATGAAGCACGGAGTAACGTAGGTTCTTACGCTCTGCATTGGCAGCAAACACCTTCAGTTCTAATCCCAACTTTACTCTGAAGTAGTCGCAAATATCACTGATTACTTTTTGTTTGGCTGTCGCTGTGAAACAAGAAACAGCAATGGGCTGGTCCAGATGTTTTTTTTCCTGCAATTGGTGAATGAAATCACCGATATACAAATAGTCCACACGGAAATCGTGGCCCCAAGCAGAAAAACAATGTGCCTCATCTATCACAAAACGTACTACACTGCGCCCCATCAACAACCGCTCAATGGTCTTACTGCGCAACATTTCAGGAGCGATGTATAGCAGATTGGCGGTTCCATCGGCCACTTGTTCAATAGCAGTAGCGCGTTCGATAGGGTCTAACAGCCCATTGATGGTCACAGTGTCACTTATACCATGAGCAGCAAGGTTGTCCACCTGGTCTTTCATCAACGACTGTAGAGGCGAAATGACGACTGTTAGCCCATGCGTATTCCGTCCTGCCATCAAAGCAGGCAATTGGAACGTGAGACTCTTACCACCACCTGTAGGAAATATTGTTAGCAAGGATTCTCCTCGAATAGCGGATTCCACAGCCTGTTGTTGCATAGGGACACCATCGAAGATGCGGAACTGATCATAACCAAAAAACTCCTTCAGCCCGTAATGAGCATCCAAGCGCTGATGACAATACTCACAATCTCCACAAGACGTGTTGCACAGCATGTTCATCACATTCACCACCTGCGGGTAGTTTCGTATCACCCATGCTGGAGTAATGGAAAAGATATCGTCAGCACCGATTACAGCCAAGCAATAGGCCAACTCAATGGGATACTGTTTGACCAAGGTCTCAAAGTCTGCATGACTGCATACTTTTCTGTCGTATTCTCTTAAGATCAATTGTCTCCAATCTGGCTTGGATGCAAATATTGATGATAACCAACTGACATTGGGCGAATAACTGATATACTTGAAGAATCCTCCGAACTCTCGCGTTTCATTCAGCAGATAATAGTAGATTTCCCGTCTGTTATCAGACAACTGATCCCAGGCTGCCACCTCATCATTAAGCAAGTCACGAGCCTTCATGGAATCATTTACCGGATTGTTCAGTTCGTCCACCTGCAATTTATCATCCTTTACCAGATGATGATACGGTCGCTTGGGAAACAACAACGGCGAAAGGAATAGCGTATCAACAATCAAAGGATTTTCCCTCAATGAAGTATATTTCAAGTCGTGGTTGATGATATTGTGCCCACACACCGTATCACATCTTGAAACGAAAGCATCGAAGTCAGCTTTGGAATGAGAGTGCAATACTGCACCATCCTCCCTAATTGCTCCATAATCCGCCACCTTCTTTGTCTGCGGATTCACCTCCGTATCAATAAATACAATCATATCTTCATTTTTATATTGATAGTTCTAATCATTTCGTTGAGTTCAGCAGTTCCTTGATATCCACATTAAGGATTTCTGCAACCTTCGTCAGCGTCGGCAAATCGGGCTGAGACGTGTTGGTACACCACTTTGAGACGGTCGCCTGATCCTTGCCCATCTGCTCGGCCAACCATTTGCCCGTCCTCTTCTGTTCCACGAGAACCACTTTGATACGATTAATATCTTTAGCCATTAGCAACAAATTATTGATGTTTGCCGCAAATTTATAAAATTTCCAGCAAAAACCAGCAAACATCCCCACAAAACTTTATTTTTTTGTCATTCTTTCACAAAAAACATCAGTTCCAGATGTAACGTTCCGCTTTTTCGCCTGCTATATGTTTTAAAGTCGAACAATAGAACAAGTAAGCAACGAAAATGAAAAAGGGGAACGAATAAACATAGTTCCTATATTATCGACTGTTTCCTTTTTAGAAATACTCGCCTCTGTCGTATGTTCAAATAGTGGCTATTTCCATTTGGGAAATGGCCACTTATCGAAAAATATACGGATAGCCCTCTCTTTAAAGAAGAATTTTGGTTAAATTGTTTTACAAAATGTATTACCACGCTACTTTGTTTGAGAAAGTAGGCACCTTTCTGGGAGTTTCAAGGCAGGAAAGTCGGAGTTTCCTGCCTTGAAAGTCCGAGTTTCCTTAGCCCTAAAATTGCCGTTGGTAAGGTATTGAAAATCAAATAGATATAATATGATGGGCGAAAGGAATTGGGTTTTGAAATATGTTTACAAATTTGTATACTGGAGATCGCTTGCTGCTGCGGAAATATGAGTATTGTTAGTTTGATATTCATAATATTATTATTGCATTGAACATACACTATATGTTTTGTTTTCATTTGACTATCAGCAAAATAGTAGTAATACTACATGCACTAAACATTCATTCAACATACACTTAACATACATTCAACATGCACTTTATTTTTAGGGTGCGACATATTTTGATTTGTGTATGTTTAATGTATGATTAGTGAATGATTAGTGTAAAGTTAGTGTATGTTAATATTGCAAGATTCCTCTTTATTTATTTCGTTTTTCGTAAGATTTAGTGTATCTTTGCAGTAATTTTATAGATTGTATTTTGATTATGAAGATAACACTACTGAAAATCAGCAAAAACAAGGAGGTGATCAATCGCCTGGAGGTGTCTGAAGTCGCAAAGTTCATCAAAGGGGGAGCTACCGCGAAGGAGGTGAGGCGCGTCCGTGAAGTGTATCACCTGATGAGGCCCAGACGACAGGAAGACGGACAGGTGGTAACTGGATTCAAGCCGGAGATTGGTCTGCCCCGCATTTGTTTCGCTGCAGAGTATGAGAATAGGAACAAGGAGCGACGGATGATTGGTTATAACGGTCTGGTGGTGCTGGAACTGAATGACCTGTCTCAATATGAGGAGGCTGTCAGATTGAGGAATCTGGCTGCTAAGATGCCTGAGACGCTGATGGCATTTCTCGGCGGATCGGGCAAGAGCGTGAAGATCGTTTGCCGAGGGGAGCTGTTCGAGGGCAATCTGCCCACGACGGAGGATGACATCCGCCAGTTCCACCTTAATCTATATCATACGGCGCGACTGGCCTATCAGAACCAGTTTCAGATGGACATCGCCTATCTGGAGCCTCGGCTCGACAGGACGGTCTATCTGAGTGCCGATCCTGAGATGTACTACCATCCGGAGTCTCGCGCCTTCCTGGCCGATACGAAGAAAGCTGAACAGCAGGAACCCGTCAGCATCAGCAATGAGAGTGACAGCCTGATGCCTGGGCGCACCATCGTCAGGACCTATCATCTGAACTGGCTCGCCATCGTGAACAATGTGCTGGGACGCTATTTCGACCTGCCTGATGAAGAGCGCGAGATGGAGTTGCTGATGCAGGTGGCGAAGGCTTGTCTCGATGAGGGCATCCCTATGGCGCATGCTCAAGGTCTGACGCTGTTGCACCCCGTGCTGGCAAGAGACGAGATGCTGGTGAAGAACGTGTTTGCCGCTGTCTATGCCGTCACCCAGCAGGAGGACTATATGGCGAAACACAAGTTCAAGCCCCTCAGAAGCGTGCCTGATGAGACCATCCAGGCCATGCGGACGGAGATATTCCTGAATGCCAACTTCGACATGCGCAAGAATCTGCTGACGGGTGTGGCCGAGTATCGCGAAAAGTTCAGTAACGATCAGACCTACAAGCCGTTGACAGAAGAAGTGCGTAACGACATGACACTCAGGGCGGTAGAGCTGGGCCTGAAGGCGTGGGACAAGAACGTGAACCGCTTTATCGACTCCACCCGTATCGAGCAGTACGACCCTGTGAACACCTGGCTTGACAAACTGCCGGAGTGGGACGGCCACGACTACATCGCAGACCTTGCAGCGAGGGTGCCGACGGAACAGCCGCATTGGGAGAAGTATCTCAAGATGTGGCTGACGGGTATGGTGGCCCAGTGGCGGGAGAGCGACAAACAGCTGACGGGCAATGCCCTTGTGCCGCTGTTGATTGGACGTCAGGGTTGTGGAAAGACGCGCTTCTGCAAGATCATCCTGCCGCCGGAACTGCGCGACTATTACAACGACAAGATCAACTTCAAGAATGAGTTCGACCTGAACATCGCACTCACCTCGTTTGCGCTCATCAACATCGATGAGTTCGACAAGACCACGAAGGGCCAGCAGGTGGTGCTGAAGTATCTGCTGTCGTCGGCTGATGTGAAGTTCCGTCCGCCTTACGGCAAGACCATCAAGCAGTATCGCCGCTACACCTCGTTCATCGGCACCACCAACAAGCGCAAGCCGCTGACGGATCCAACGGGAAGCCGCCGTTTCGTCTGTGTCGGCGTGACGGGACATATCGACTACGACGACTCGCTGAACCATCGACAGCTCTTCGCACAGGCCCTATACCTATTTAATAATAAAGAACGGTTTTGGTTAAAGGATGATGAGATTCAGGTGCTGATCAAGGAGAACGAGCCTTATCAGCAGCTCTACACCCTCGAAGAGATGATTGCCGCCACCTTCCGTAAGCCTAAGCCCTCGGAGGATGCCCGTTGGCTCAGCATCGACGAGATGAAGGAGATACTCGGCAATTGCTATGCATCGTTCGACCCCGAGACCAGCAATACGGCTATGGGTAACGCACTGAACGACAGCCAGTTCTCGTTCGAATGCCGTCGTGTGGGCACAGGTAAGGAGTACAAATTGATAGAGAAATAGGAACAGATGGAAAGACTTTGGAATAGAAACTATTGCAAGGTGATGACGGCGAATTTCACGCTGTTCTTCGCCTTCTACGTGCTGACACCGCTGCTGCCGCTCTATCTGAGCGAGCACTTCGGGGCGACGAAGGACGTGATAGGGCTCGTGTTGTCGGGCTATACCATCACGGCCTTGCTGTTCCGCCCCTTCAGTGGCTATGTCGTTGACTCTTTTCCTCGAAAGACGGTACTGATGATCAGTTTCGGCGCTTTTGCCATCTTCTTTGCCGGCTATCTGGCTGCATCCACACTGTTGCTGTTCATGATTGTCCGGACACTTCATGGCGGACCCTTTGGTGCCCTTACCGTGGCAAACTCCACGGTGGCTATCGACGTGCTGCCATCCAGCCGGCGGACGGAAGGCATCGGCTACTATGGGTTGAGTAACAACCTGGCGATGGCATTGGCACCCACCATCGGCATCTTCATCTACCGCTATTCGCATAGTTTTGAACTGCTGTTCTGGCTCGCGCTTGTCGTGGCTTGTGTGGGATGGCTCGTGGATTCTACGGTGAGCCTGTCTGCGAGAGAGATGGCTCGTCCTAAGTCGAAACTCTCCCTCGACCGTTTCTTCCTGGTGCGAGGCTGGCTGTTGGGAGTGAATATGGTGGCATTCGGGTTCAGCTTCGGTGTGCTGAGCAACTACCTGGCTATCTATGGTAAGGAGGTGATGGGCATCACGGGCGGCACAGGTGCTTACTTCATGCTCTGTTCCATCGGCCTTATTCTCTCACGGCTTCAGGGCGGTAAGGCCCTCCGTCAGGGTCGTGTTACCCATAATGCAGGGGAGGGGATGGTTATCTCCCTCATCGGCTACACCTTATTTATATTAATGCCGACTCTGGCAAAATGTTCAATGGTCAATGTTCAATGGTCAATGATTATCGGCTATTACGGCTCTGCCCTCCTCATCGGTTTGGGCAACGGTCACATGTGGCCCGCCTTCCAGAACATGACCATCAATGTGGCCAGCAACAGCCAGCGGGGTACTGCCAACTCCACCATCCTCATCTCTTGGGACATCGGTATGGGCCTTGGCATTCTTGTGGGAGGTGTGATTGCCGAGTTCCTGGGCTATGCCGCCGCTTTCTGGACGGTCGTGCTGGTCAATGCCTCGGGTGTCGCCTGTTTCTTCCTCGCTACCAAGGCCTTTTTCCTCAGACGTAATCTGAATGAAACGGTTAGATAGGCAAATGATTTCGGATTTTTGTCTTATTTCGTGTGGAAATTCAAAGAAAAAGTGTATCTTTGCAGTCTGAAACAGCATCTAACCAATGTATATCGCCGTAGCAGGAAATATCGGAAGTGGAAAGTCCACGCTGACCCAGTTGCTCGCCCGTCACTATGGGTGGGAGGCCTGCTTTGAGTCGGTCGACAACAATCCCTACCTCGAAGACTACTACCGCGATATTCACCGTTGGTCGTTCAACCTTG
>JAEEGK010017422.1_pt1 | contig 15669 bp, 11 predicted proteins | sample 8958771 | NCBI WGS metagenome assembly JAEEGK01 (sample SAMN16246547, study PRJNA631951) | gut metagenome | biome: gut microbiome; feature: rumen; material: SC-attached | host: Bos | place: Iran: Karaj | collected 2018-10
AGCAAATTCAAGATTTACGAAATGAGCGTCTGGCACTGCAGAATGAAACCTTGAAATTTAAATATGAAGACGATTCGAAAATTTCAGAAGCAGAAGAGGCGTTAAAAAATATTACAAGACTCGGCATGAAACCTTCTATTGCTTTGGAGAAATGGGCAAATGTAGCTCTTAACATTATTGATGATGCAAAACTTATAAAGCCAAATTCTCCTTTAGGCGATGATAATGAACCTACTTTTACAGCTCCGTCAAAAGTGCCCGATATAGAATGTTTCTATGACAGTTTCAGTTCAATTTGTGAAGTTACAATGCTTACAGGACGTGACCAATGGTATAACGAAGGTCAGCCAGTTATGCGACATTTGAGGGAATTTGAAGAAAGCCATTCTGAAACTCCAAGTTACTGTTTATTTGTAGCGCCTCGTTTGCATGACGATACTATCAATACTTTTTGGATCGCCGTAAAATATGAGTATGAAGGCGCAAAACAGAGAATAATTCCAATTACAATTACTGAATTGATAGAGATATTGGAAATATTCAAAACGGCTAAATCTCAAAATATAAAAATTCCTCATACAAAAATGATGGAGTTTTACAATAATTGTACGAACATTGGAAGTATTCCTAATTCGACAGAATGGAGGACACATATAGCAAATCAAATTGCAGTTCTGAAAAATGGGAAATAAATAAGGCTGTAGAATTGAAAAAGAAAATTATTGCTGTAAAGATTGATTCTCAAAATGATACGCCATTAGAATTGTATGGTGTAGGTGCAAAATGGGCTATGTCATTTACTTTTGATGCTATAAAAAAAGCAATTGACGAAGCTTAAAAAGAAATAACGCCTAACATGCACTTCAAATCGGATGTCGGGTCAAGCCCGCCACCGTTTAATCGCGTTGTTACGCCCGCAAGCCATTTAATTTACGGTCGCAAATCACTTAACTTACGTGCGTATGTTATTCAGTTTGCGGTCGTAAAACAATCAATTTGCGGACGTAAGTCACTTAATTTACGGGCGTAAGATAAAAAAAATACGGTCACAGAAATTAATCTGTGACCGTATATGTTTTGGTTCAGCTAAGCAGCAAATCAGTTCACTTTAAGCACTGAAGGAAAAAGTACTGTAATAGTTTCTTTGGTTGGCTGGCTCTTTGATTTCTGGGTGCGTACCATAAGTTTGTATGTACCCTGCGAAAGCTGTGGAACAGAGCAGATTATTTGTGTATTAAAGTTCATTGCCATTTTTTCACTCTTAACACAAGCTGCTTCTTCATCTGTTTCGGCATTTACAAAGTAAAGACCGATGTCTTCATTTGTTCCTGCAATAAGCAGGTTTTTGCCCCTAAGCACAATCTGACCGCCTGGAGTAAGAATGTCCGATGCTGCACTTTCAACATCAAAGACAGTTTTAAGTTCAGGAAGCTGTTCTTTACCATTGCCTATTACAGGTGTTACAGCTTCTGTAAACTTCTTTGTTTCCTTGCTGCTTCTAAAACCAACGTCAATCCAGTTGTTTTCTGGATCGAATTCAGAAAGCTTTGTATCGAAGCTGCCAAGAACCCTTGCATACATGGTACCGATTCCGCAGTCTACAATAGAACCGTTTAAGATTCTGTCCAATACGGCTGCATTAATCTTTTTCCAAATTCTGACAATTTTTTCTTCAGTCATGTCAGTTATGACTCCTGTTGCAATAAGGTCTCTTGCAACCATATCCATTTTGTGTACGCGAATAAAAGGCAGTGGCTATGAAGCATTCTTACCGGCCTGAATAAAATGGTATTTTATCAAACCAACACGCGAGGTAAGTCATGCGGAATAGACACGCTTTTATGGAAGTACACAAAATGAGTAATTTCAGATATTGCATAACGGATTCCAGTCAGATGTTTGTAGAACAAATAAAATAATTATTATTTTTTCGCAAATAATTTCATGTTTTTTATATTCTTGTCAATAAAATAGGCGGAGGTAAAATATGCATGAAAATCAATTGTCCGCCGAAGAAAAATGGGAATGTGCAACGCTTGCCAACAACTTCATCTTTTATAAGGTTATGCGTCATCATCAGGATGCATGTAAGCGTCTTATCGAAATGCTTTTAAACATTAAAATTGATAAGATAGAAATGTCAAACGAAGAAATTATTGAAATTGACTATGATTCAAAGGGAATCCGTCTTGATGTATTCGTAAAGGATGCTGAAAAAATATATGACATAGAACTTCAGGTTACAAACACTAAAGAACTACCGGAACGTTCCAGATACTATCAGGGACTTATGGACTTAGACACCTTAAAATCAGGCCAAAAATATAAAGACTTAAAAGATTCCCATGTAATTTTTATCTGCATGGAAGACATATTTGACAATGGTCTTCCTGTTTGTACATTTGAAAATATCTGCTTGGAAGACAAAATTACCAAACTGAACGACCGTGCTTACAAGCACTTTTTTATTGCCCCTCTATGTGCTAGAATGATTAAAGATAAGGAAGTTAAGAGTTTCTTTGAACTGCTTATTTCAAACACGGCAAAAACTTCCTTCACGTCTGATTTAAAAGATTATGTATCAGAGGCAAAGCATAATATGCAGTGGAGGGTTCAGTTTATGACATGGGAAAGACAAAGAGCCTATGATTTTGATGATGGGAAAGAGGCAGGTATTAAAATCGGCGCACAACAGAAAGCAATTGAAACTGCCACTGAATTCTTAAAAGAAAATTTTTCTCCTGAAATAATAGCAAAATGTGTCAAACTACCGCTAGAGCAAATAAAACAATTACAAGCTAAACTTAAATGATAAATTCAGGAGTTATTGATTTGCAGTCAAAGATTGCACTTCAGTCCTGTTAATTATGACTCCTGATGTAATAAGATCTTTTGCAACTATATTCATTTTGTGTACGCGAATAATAGACACGCTTTTATGGAAGTACACAAAATGAATATATCCAGCTATCTTAAATTACTGTGCTATGTGCATGTTGATTCTTATAGTCTTTGTATACGAGCTTTCACTTCCTAAATCCCAGCTGAAGCTTGCTGCGCTGTCTGTTCCTTCAGGAAGATTGCTGTTTTTATCTTCAAATACACTCATGTGGGTAAAGTCTGTGTTATCGTAAGCTCCGTACCAGATGCGGTCAACATCATCTACACCAAATGCATTTTTAAGACATACCGTAAATGTATAATCATCTTCATCATCGTTATCATCTTTCTGCATGATAAAGCCGTTATCAGTTTCTTCAACGCTTACGCGGTCATTGTCTGCTTCTGTTGATTCTGCAATGGTTCCAACGAGCGTATCGATTGAAGCCCCCAGTTTAACATTCTTTGCGTTGCTGTTTGTAACGTCAAATTTAAGGGCAAGATACGGGGTGTCTCCTTCATACTTGAATTCAGGAGTTACTGTAAGACCAAGTCCAAGTTCTGCAACTTGTTCAGAAGAAAGTTCTGTAACTGTTTTGCCTGAGAAATCAACTGTATAGAACTTTACTGCGCTTCCGCTTTCATCTAAGGCTACCCAGTAATCAGTACCATCTGCATTCAATACAAACTGGAAGCCGCTCTGTCCGAATGAGCTTTCGTACCATGTACTGTTGTCATTTGTTCCTGTAATATCAATTCCGCCAAAATAACCAGGTTTGTTTTCTTCCGGTTTTGGTCCGAGGAAACTTGCCCTGTCTGCTATTACAGAACCAAATCTATATGCAAGTCTTGAAGTTTTATTTGTTTCAGGCACTTCGTAACTGTATTCTGTAGAAATTGTCTGCCTTGTTACTTCTGTAACTGTTGTTAATTCAGGAATTGCAACTGTTGCAGTGTATGTAACAGTTGCTACATTTGTATCCTGTGCCTGAATTGAGTAGCTGAATACAAGAGACTTTCCAAGTTGGTTTTTGTAGTAATCGTAAGCAACCCTAAATTCTCCGTTATCTTCGGCTGTAATACCGGATTCGTTCTTAATTGAAGTTCCGTTAAGTTTTACGTCACTTGTCCTTATGCTAGCTTTTTCATATACAGTCGGTGTAACTACGATATCGCCTGTATAGCTTAAGCTTGCACAAAGGTCATCGTAAGTATGTTCATCCGATCTGAAGCTGTTGGCAAGTATTGGATTTGTGTAATCATCGGTACTTCCGTTTCTGCTTCCGTTTTGAACAATATTCAGTGCTGTTAATTCTGCTTTAGTGTCTGCCTTTACATAGGCTAAAAGATTATATACGTGAGTATTTCCGTTTCTGGCTGTTACCGTAACGGTAAACAGCAACGTTCCTGAATCATTTTCAGTAATTGTGTAAGAACCTGTAAATGTAGAGTTACCTGAAGATGATGTGTTTTCAACATCAACTGCGTCTGTCCAGTCATTGCTTCCAACAGATGTTAAATTTACACCTTCACTGTGACGGCGGGTAACACTGATTTCCGCATTTTCTGAAACAGCCTTTGCTTTGAGCGTGATTGTTCCTTTGTCCAGCAAATATGGTGTAGTTGAAAGTACATAGGTGTTGCTTTCAGCAGTGCTTTCCCAGTTGAAAGCTGAAGGTGCTATGTCGGCAGAAACTGTGGTTGTTTCCGTTGATTCTTCCGGATTTGTGAGCGTAAGTGTCTTTAGCCGTGCTTCGTTATCGTCAGCACGTACTATATAGAAAGTATAGTCTTTGTTCGTACCGTTGTTGCTTACATAGAGTTTGACTGTTGTAGTTCCTACAGGAATTTCAGTTGTTGTTTCATCGTTTCCAGTTTCTATAGTATCATATTCGGCATCTGTGGTTGTTGCATTACCGATAGAAACCTTCCATTTATCTGAAATCTGTCCGTCGCTTGCAGTCTTTTTATGCAGTACGGCATAGCTTGCATTGCTTGGTTCTGTAACAGTAGTGCTGTTTGAATCTGCTGTCTGTTCAACGCAACCATTGAGGTCGTCTCTTTTGATTTTAATTTCTGCATTCTGCTGTGTAACGTTAAGTGAAAGGACAACGCTTGTAACTTCATGTTTGATGTAGATGTAGCTTGCGCGGCTGCTTGAGTCAACACCTCCGTTACCGGAGCCTGCGTTTTCCCAGCCGCTTAATGTGTATCGTGTGTCAGTTAAATTTGGCTTAACAAACGTGTATGTTACGCCGCAAATCGTTACTTCTGTAGTACCGTTTGGTATATCTTGAGTAGAGCTGCTGATTCCAGTGCCTTTTACTATTTCACCAAGTGAAAAGTGGTAGTATTCACTGGCACCGTCATTTAATTCGCTGCATGAAAAAATCTTTTCAATTCCTTCGCCTGTCGCATTAGCCGAATATCCTGTAAAGCTTGTATTTTCTGAGCTGCCTGCGTATGCAGTATTCTTTGCTGAATAAGTAACCTCTGTATCTTTATCCAGCGGGCGGAAATAAAAATCAAGTTTGTCAGCGTATGTTGTTATGTTTTTACTGGCGGCGATTGTTTTGTATGCTACTTCGGTTGAAGTTTTTTGTGTTAAAACTGTTGTTTTATTGCCGTTTTCATCAGTTGCTACAACAACCATTGCCGTAAGGTTCTGGTTAGTATCGCCTGCCTTGCTTATTTCAACAGTATGATACATTGTGTCGGCACGTTTTTCTGTTTCGTAACCGCTGTCGTTTCTGTGGTAGTATTCATCGCTTATGGTTTTTACCCAGAGAATGCGTTTTACTGTTTGGGTGTCTTCGTCTCCAATTTCAACTGTATGTGAAACAGGAGATGAGCCTGTCTGAACTGCACGAGATACGTTATCTGTCCATTCTTCAGGAAGTGTGTTTATGCTTGAAGAAACACCATAGGCAACAGTGGTTCTCCTGTTCTTAGGAACGGCTGTAAATGCCATTGAAGTAACGTCAACACGGCTGTCTGCGCTCAAAGTTACGGCATATTTTGCTGTGCCTGAACTTGCTATGCTTTCGGCGGTTGCTCCGGCAAATGAGCTGTTAGAACTGTTAAATGTAAAGCCTCTTATGCCGTTAGCAAAAGAATTTTGCGGTGTATAGGTAAGGGATGAAAGACTTGTGTCTCCGTCCGTTGGTTTTACAGCATAAATCGTGTATGTGCGTGAAACTTCTGTTTCATCAGTAACTGTAAAGGTGATTTTTGAAGTTCCGCCGACAAGAGGAACTGTTTTTCCGTTTATGTTTGGAACGGTACCGTATTTTGTTATAGAAACCGGATCAGAAATTACAGCACCTTCTTCGGCTGGAGTTGCATCAATTGTGATTGAATCAGCTTCTTCATTTACTTCCAGAGTATATGTTGTGGTGTTCGGATTAAATTCCGGAGTAAGGGTTCCGATGGAAGTATCGCTTCCTGCTGTTACATCAACAGAAATATCTGAAAGCTTTGAATAATTTCCGATTATTTCACTTGTAGAAGAAGTGTCTCCTGTAATATTTCTTCTAAGTGTGATTGTATAGTCAAGCGGTAATTCTCCTGAAGGTGTTACTGTTGCTTTTACCTCAGTTACACCGTAAGGAATTGTTGCATAAATTGCCTTATTTCCGCTGAATGTTTCGTCAACTGTAAAATCAATTTCATTATTACACGGGCTAGAAGTCTGACCTGTAACGGTAATTGTAGTAACTTCTGTATCTGCATCCAGATTTTCATCTCTTGCGGTTGTTGTACTTGTTTCGGTTACAGGTATAAAGGTTTGCGTTTGCCTTATGCTCCATTCAACCTGCGTATTATAATCGGCCGGGAAGAAGCGGAAAGCCATATCGTTATCGCTTCCTGTTATGCCTCTTACGGTATAGTCATAGATGTTATTCTGGAAAGTAATCTTATTGATATTTGGTTCTGCTGCACTTATAGCTGCAAGTCCGCTGTCTGTAATTGTGTTGGCATTAGTTGCATTTGCAGAATCAGAGATATAGCTTTTTGTAACAATAATGCGGTAAGTCGATGTATAGTAATCATCATCAGCGGTAATTTTACAGGTAATTTCTGTAACGCCGTAAGGAAGCACTGTCCGGATACGGCTGTTGTCATTAAACCCTGAAACTCGATTGAAAGGAATGGTTTTTGGATTTTCAAGAGCCTCGGCTTCTTCTGAAATCACCCTGCTTACATCATTGCCGTTTGCATCTTGAGAAATGTTTGAATATTCAGGATTGAACTGCCAGGTTTGAATGGCTTTCCATTCAACTGTAGCATGAGAATCATTTGCAAAGCATCTGAATTCAACAGGATTGTCTTTTGCCAGAATCCGCGTTGTAGAACCGTTTGTATAGCCGGTTTCTTCAAAAGTGCTGTCGCTGTAGTTTTCCGGAACGGTTCCTACATAGTAAGTAGTTTGGCTTGCATTGTAGGTAATCTGATTAAGATTCGGTCTGCTTGCCTTAATCATTACAAGCCCGCTTGAAATATTTGTGTTCGCTGAATCTCCTGTAGAAAGACTTGAATCTCCGGTTTTAGTATTGTAAACATCAAATAATGCAGAACAGCCTGATAAAACTGCACCTGAAAAAAGTGCAATAGAACAAATAGACAAAATAGGCCAAACGGCTGCAAAAATTTTTAATTTTTTCATTTTATTTCCTTATTTTCAACGCTGCTTGATTTTCTAAGTTACTCGTTGTCACCTTTTGTTACGATAAATTCTACACGGCGGTTCTTCCACCAGTTGTCATGGTCTTTCCATGCTGCAATCGGATTAGCACCACCCATGCCTTTGGCTGAAATAGCAGACTGGTTAAGTCCCCGTTCGACCAGCAGCTCAAGAATTGTATCTGCACGAAGAGTTGAAAGAGGTATAAGTTCTTCCCGGTCTTCACGGGCAGTATTAGTTACGTTATTTGCATAACCTTCAACAAGGATAGATACCGAACCGTGCTGCTTAATCTGGCGTACAATGCTGTCCAGAGTATCATTGTTCTCTTTCTGCTGTTCAGGAGAAATCTTGTTAAAGGTTGCACGGTCAGGGTCAAAGTGAATTGTGTTGACGATGATTTTCCATTGTTTATCAGGAATGATTTCAATCATCAAAATACCTGCTGTAATTTGAGAGGACGCAGTAATTACGGAAGCACCGGCAAGAGCTGCATCTTTTTCAGAAAGTGTTGCAGATACCTGAACTGTATAAACGTTGCGGGAGAATACAAGTTCGCCATTATCAGATGTTCCGTCCCATGAAATTGAATCAGGAAGATTTCCTGTTCCGGACCACGTTTTGAACGTATGTTTCTGCGGGTCAAGAATTTCAACCTTCCAGGAAGAAACTGGCTCTGTAACATGCGAAAGCTGCGGCCTGATATTTGCCGTATCAAAAATTCCGTCTCCGTCAGGAGTAAAATCCTGCTGCGGACTGATCAAAATTGCAAGTTCCGGAGGGAGCACTTCTTCAACAGGAGCCTGAACAGGAACTTCAGGTATTGGCTCGGGTTCCGGTGTGACTTCCGGCATTGGTTCTGTTACGACAACTTTCTTATTTTTGCGCTTTTCACGCAGGCGTTTTATATCGTTTACAGCTCCAAGCGGATAAGCTCGTAGCCCCAGGTATACGCGTCCAAAACCTGCAATGCCGCCGCCGATACTGGTATCGTAAAAAGCGTTATAGTCTATTCCGGCAAACGGAATCAGCATGTCTGTGCCAAAATTTGCAGTAAATTCAAGGGAGGCATCATAAACAAGACAGCTTGCACCTTCGGAAAAAAGGGAAATGCTTTTTACGCGGCCTGTTTCCTTTGCATGCCTTGAAGGGTAATAATCGGTTGTGATAAAGTTAATTCCAGAGCCTAAGCCCGGAACAATTTCAAGCCAGGAAGGAAGCCAGTCCCATGTTTTTTTAGAAATAATTTTTCGGATTCTGACTTCTGTAATGTTATTTTTGAAATTCTTCATAAGGGCGTAAGAGCCTTTGCCTTCGCCCCACTGGTCATGGGTGAATTCTAAGCCAAGAAGCCATCCGCTCAAGTTGTAGCCGGCACCTGCAAAAAAATTAGTGCCGTAATCGGTCATGGCAACGTTTCCCTGAGTGTAAAATTTAAGCGGTAAATTTAAACCGCCTCCAAGTTCAAAATAAATGTGGTTTGTAACAAAAGGTTCAGCAGTTGGTAAAAATTTTCCATTATCCGGTTCTGCCGATGTACAAAAAAAAGCGCCCGTAAACATGAATAGGGCGCAAACGAGTACAGCTCGAAAGTGCATTATACTTCCCTGAATTGTAAATTTTTAACTACTTGTATTAAATTGTATACAAGTATATTAATTGAGGAAAAAGTGTCAATGCGGTTTACTGCGGTTTAAGTGAAAATTATGTAGTATAGTACGGAATTTTCTAATTTGTCTATTTTTAATTACAAAAAAATGCGGCCGCCACGTTTTAATTAGCTGGTGTGGCGGCCGCATTCTTCTGCTATTCGCTTTATTTATTATTTTGCGCCGTTGCATTTTCTGAACCGGCATTGGCTTCAGAATCTGCGGCATTTTTTGCAGCTTCAGAAACAGGATCGGAACTTCCTGCCTTTGCATATTTATCAAGCTGCATCTGTGCCTGCTTAACGTTAGAAATTACCATAGGACCTGCAATACAGCCGCCTTCACATGCCATAACTTCAATCAGATTAGGAGTGTCCGGCCTTATCGGTGCTTTGCCTGTTCGCATCATTCCGAATGTGTTCAAAAGACGTATACCTGTTTTGTTAAGTCCGTTGATTGTACCAGGCTTTAATATAGAAGGATCTGAAAGCCGTAATTTTACAGCTTCAAGTACGCCGCCTGATTTTGCAAAGTTTCTTGCGCTTGTTGTAGGAGCTTTGTCAGATTCACTGGTTGCGGCCTTTTCCATTTTTGCAACGTCAATTTCTTTTGCTTCAAACAATGCAGAAATTTCTTCAACAGAAAGAACGTAATCAACTAAATCATCATCAAAGCCTTCGCGGCGCTTTGCAAGACAAGGTCCGATAAATACTGTTACGCAGTCTTTGTCTTCATTTTTTGCAATTTCTGCCGTGTAGTGCATAGGACTTCTTGTTTCGCTTACACAAGGAATCATATCCGGAACGTGGATTTTTACTGCACGCACGTAAGCTGAACAGCAGCTTGTAGTCATCATCTTGTCGCCGCGAGCCATGCGTTCTTCAAATTCCTTTGCTTCTTTGTCTGCACAGATATCAGCTCCTAAGGCAACTTCCAGAACTGAAGAAAATCCTGCCTGCTTTAATGCTTTTTCAAGCTGGCTTGAATCTGCCTTAAACTGACTTGCAATAGCAGGTGCGTACATTGCAACAACCTTGCGTTTGTTTTCCATAATATGGCGGATTACGTCTACAATCTGGCTTTTGTCCATCATGGCACCAAACGGACATTCCCTCATACAGTTTCCGCAGAAAATACATTTGTCGTAGTCTATGCTTTCGTGTCCGCTTTCATCTTTTGAAATTGCGCCAACCGGGCAGGCTTCTTCGCAAGGTACAGGAATTTTTATGATTGCATGATACGGACAGTTTTGCATACACATTCCGCAGTTGATGCATAAATCTTCATTAATATGTGCATGGCGGTCAACGGTAATGGCCTTTTTAGGACAGTTTACCATACACGGGCGTGCAAAACAGCCCTGACATGCGTTAGTTACCATAAAGTGGCTTCTTACACAGGCGTTACAGGCTTCCTGCAAAACAGTGAGCATCGGCCAGGAAGGCTTTTCTCTTTTGAGGGCTTTTTTTGCATAATCTGCCAGAACACAATCTTCTTCAACGGTTTCAAGCGACCAGCCCATGCGTGCAAGAACACGCTGACGGATTAATTCGCGGTCGTGGTAGATACAGCAGCGAATCGGTTTCTGATTTTTCGGAATCATTTCGCGTGCAATGTAGTGAACGCCTTCTTCGAGCTTTCCTGCGAATTGAAGTTTGGCAATGCGCACAAGGATTTCGTGCTTGATGTTTGCCGCCTGATTGTTAATGTTCAGCATATTATTTCCCTGTTTATGAATTTTGAAAAGTTTGCAGAGTTTTGCGAATTCTGCAACGCTTTTACATTGGTTTCTATGTATCTCTAATTATAAGAAAATGCAGGAAAAAATCAATCTAAGCGCGCCGGTGCGGTCTGGGCAAACGCATTATAAATAATTCACGATGAACTGGCGCGAAGGAGTGAAAAGGCTTTCGAAAACACTCAGTTTGTGCTGCCGCTCTAGCGGCAAACGTATATAATTACAAGCACAAACTGCGTGTAGCAGGCGAGCCTGCGGTTTTGATAAGCCTTTTACACGACTGGGAGCCAATATAAATCTTTTTTTTATTTATAATGAGTTTGCCCTAAAGCCAACCGCCATCAAGCTAACCGCCGCTTGACTAACTTATTGTGCTTTAGTAAGATAGGCTAATAGTTTTTTGTTTTGGGGGTTCTCCTTGTCAGTAAAAAAAACATCTGCAGAAAAGCGTTTTGCACAGAGTGAAGTACGCCGCTTGCACAACAAAGCAATCAAAAGCAAGTGCCATACATTAGTAAGACACTTCATCGAAGCTATTCAGAATAAAGACCAGAAAGCTTCTGAAGCTGCATTAAAAGTTCTCGTAAAAGAACTTGATTCTGCTCGCAGCAAGGGTGTTCTTAAGAGCAACGCTGTTTCTCGTAAAAAGTCACGCATGATGAAACTGTACAACGTTACATTTGCATCTGCAAAATAAGTTTACAGCAATGACAACATACCGTATGTTTCAGTGCTGCTGAAGCATACGAGTTTTTCTTAGTTTTTGTTAGAGGTTTTGCATGTCTACTAAAAAAGTCACAAAATATGATTTAGTTGAATCTGTTTACCAGAATACAAAATGTGAAAAACATGTTGTTCAGGATGTTGTAGAAAATTTGCTTACAGAGTTAAAAGCTGCCCTTAAAGAAGGGGCAACTATTGAACTCCGTGGATTCGGCACTTTTGAGCCTCGCCTTCGTAAAGGTCGTTCACGTGCAAGAAATCCAAAAACAGGTGAGCCGCTTTCAGTAGCTCCACATTATGTTGCAGCTTTCCGTTCCGGTCAGGACTTAAAAAAGGCATTGTGGGATCTTCCTGTTAAAAAGGACTAAACTATAATATGTCCTTAGAATCTTCCATATTTCAAAAAATCCAGAAAAAAATACCTTCTTTTCTTTTTAATCTGTTTCTTTTATTTTCAGGTTCATTTTTATTTGCACTTTCAAATCCCGGATTTATTTTCCCGGAAGGAATTGCTTTTTTAGCCTGGTTTGCTTACATTCCGGTTTTTGTACTTGTTTACCGTGCATCATTAAAAACTGTATGGATTTACGGTTTTGCTTATGGTGTAATTTCTTATGTACTTTATGTTTCATGGCTTGTAATCTTTAGCCCGGTGGGTTCAATTGCAATCGATGCAGAATATGGCGTATTGCTTATGCTTTTATTCATAGCCATGAAGTTATGCTATATATTATTCCCCAAAAAGGGCTGGCTTGCTTCGTTCCTTGTTTTCTGTGCATATGAATTCCTTAAAACAAGAGGATTTGCCGGTTTCAGTTATGGCGTAACTGCTTACACTCAATGGAAAAATCTTATTCTTATGCAGTGTGCAGACTTAGGCGGAGTCTGGCTTCTTTCTGCATTAATTATTTTTGTTTCTGCCTGGATTTCTCAAATATTGATTGAATCTGCATGTCCGGCTTTTAAAAGTGAAACTGAAAGTGAATCTGAAAAGTCTTTTATTTTGCAGATTAAAAAATCTGTTTTTTGTCATAAAATCAGTGCTGTTGTATGGCTTTCGTGCTTTGTATTCGTTGTAATTTACGGTTGTTTTGTCCGCAAGGATTATTCACATTTGCCGTCTGTAAAAGTTGCTGCCATCCAGCACAATACAGACCCGTGGCTCAGTAACGATGTAGATTCTTATGCAAAAGATGTTGAAAATCTTATTGCGCTTTCAAATCAGGCTTTAAAGCAGGAACCGCAGATAGCTTTGGTCGTATGGCCTGAAACTTCATTTATTCCACCGATAATAAAACACTATCAGCTTCGCCGTGACCGCAGCCGTTTTAATCTTGTTAAACGCTTCCTTGAATATGTGGAAAGCCAGAATTCTGTTTTTGTAATAGGAAATGATCATCAGGATGATATTCATGCAGATGATCCTGAAGATTTTAATTCTGTTCTTGTGTTTGTTCCAAAGAAAAATACAATTCCGCCCCAGCCTGAAATTTACAGAAAGATTCACCTTGTTCCTTTTACGGAAAGTTTTCCGTGGCCGGAACAGTTCCCGTCGCTTTATCAGGCTTTGCTTGCAGGTGATACACATCTTTGGTCAATGGGAAAAGAATACAAGGTTTTTCATCAGGCAGGACTTTCATTTTCTACGCCAATCTGTTTTGAAGATACTTTTGGTGATTCTGCGCGGAATATGTTTAATGCAGGTGCCAGGGCACTTGTAAATCTTTCAAATGATGCATGGTCAAAAAGCCTTTCATGCCAGAACCAGCATCTTGCAATGGCCAGATTCCGCTGTATAGAAAACCGTATTCCTGCCGTGCGCAGTACCGCTTCCGGTCAGACCTGTATTATAGACCCTAATGGCGTTATAAAAGTAATGGCAGAACCGTTTACAAAAACATTTGTGACCGGCGAAATCCCTGTAATCCCGGATGATGCAAAACCGACTTTGTACGGAATTATCGGCGATTTGTTCGGATTTTTGTTTTCTTTTGCCGCTCTGGCAGTTCTTTTATTTGGAATTATACGTTATACTGTTTATAGAAAGAAAAATAGAGAGTACGATTATGGAAGCTGAAAAAAGAAATTTAACTGTATTTGGACCTGAAACAGATTTTGACGGAGAACTGGAATATACTGATGACCTTTTAATCACAGGAAAATTTCATGGAAATATAAAATCCAAAGGTGCTTTGGAAATTGCAAAAACAGCTGTCTGTAACGTAGGAAAAATCTCTGTACAGTCAATTGTAATTTTTGGTACGGTAATTGGAAACATTGAAGCTTCTGAAAGAATAGAAATGTGTGCCGGCAGCAAAGTTTGCGGCGACGTTACAACTGCACGCCTTCGCATTGCAGAAAACGTAAATTTTGACGGCCAGGTTACAATGCTTGATGAAATTCCTGCCGTTGATTTATTTACGGTTGCCTCAAAAGAATACAAACAGGCACTTGTATTAAAATCAGATTTTATTGAATAGAATTTATTGTTACATCAAACTGGTGGTGTTTTTGGAAATTTCTGCATGCTTTAGAACTTCATCTATGGGGAGCGCGCAGCTTGAAGCAACGCCTGCGGCAATTGCGCCTTCTACAATCGGGCAGTCGCCTAAGCGAATCAGTTTGTTTTTATAGGGTTTTGTTTCCAGAAGTTCACGGGTAGCATTTACGGAACTGCCCAAGTCGCAGATAACAACAACTCCGTCTTCGGAATAAGCTTCGTCTATCGCTTTTGCAATTTTTTTCTGGCTTGTTCCAAAAAGTCCGTTGTCCATTCCGCCGGCAGGAATTATTTTTATGTTTCTTGCCATTGCCTGGGTAATCTCGCAGGTAGCTTCTGCAAGTTTTGCACTGTGAGAAACAATTACTATTCCAACCATACAAAGCCTCCGTAACTTTATGTAATCTTCACTTGTATTATTCTTGCACAGTTTTTGATTTTTTTAAAGGAAAATTTGCAGGGCGCACCCGGTGTTTTTTATGCGGCTATTCTTACTAATACTGATAGAATAAATAGCTGATAACAGAATGTTATGCTAATATAACAATATGTTTTTGAGAAACATTAAAAACTCTGCTATTTTTTGAACAACATGTTAAGGATTACTGAAAAATATACTATGAAAAAAATAATCTTTGTTTTGCTTTCCGGTGTATTTGCTTTTTCTGTGGCGGCATACGGCGCAAATAATTCAGCTGGTGCAAAAAATTATTCTCTTACAGTTGAAGATGCCGTAAATCTTGCAAAAGAAAATAATATTTCTATACAGCGAAGCCAGATTACGCTTGCTTCTGCATTACGCGCTAAAAATCATTCATGGAATTCGATAAGTCCTTCAATGTCTTTGGGTGGTTCGGCTTCGCTTCCTTTAGATTCTTTAACTGGAGGAGACCAGAAAACAGATTATGCGGCAAGTTTAGGCGTAAGCGCAACGCTTTCTTTAAATCTTACGACAAACCTTTATTCTTCGATGCAAAGTGCAAAACTTTCTTATGAACAGCAGAAAGTAAGTTTTGCAGATGCTGTCCGTTCTATAGAACTGGCTGTAAGACAGGCTTTTTATACGCTGATTTATGAAAAAGAAAATCTTTTGCTGCAGCAGGAAAATCTTGCGATTGCAAAAAAACAGTATGAAAACAATCTTGCAAAATATAATTCCGGGCGTTTGAGCGAAGTTGATGCATTAAGCGCAGAAGTTAATTATAAGTCTAAAATCCCGACAGTTGAAAATGCAGCAACAACCTATCAGAATGATCTTGCTTCTTTTAAACAGGTTTTAGGTCTTTCTCTTGAAGATGAGGTAACGCTTAGCGGAACTTTGGACGATGTTCTTTATTTGGGCGAAATTAAAGTTGAACAGGATAAAATCAATTCTTCAACTATAAAAAATCTGGAATTGAAAATTGCTTCGGCAAAAAATTCAGTTTTAGATAAAAAGTTTTCAGCTTATGCTCCCTCTTTGAATGCAAGCATGAATCTTCGTGACCAGTATTGG
>JAEEGK010017424.1_pt1 | contig 15668 bp, 13 predicted proteins | sample 8958771 | NCBI WGS metagenome assembly JAEEGK01 (sample SAMN16246547, study PRJNA631951) | gut metagenome | biome: gut microbiome; feature: rumen; material: SC-attached | host: Bos | place: Iran: Karaj | collected 2018-10
CATACTCAAGCTGGATGCTCCTACCGCCGCCCTGGCCGCCAGGATCAACCGCCCGACTGCTCCCTACGAGCCCTTGGACATAGTCCGGAATATGATGGCCTTCGAGGGGAACTTCGTGCTGCAGACTATGTTCCTCCGCAGCTCCGACTTCGATTCCTCATCTCCCGAAGTGCTGCTGCCCTGGATGGACCTGGTGCGTCAGATGCGCCCGCGCGAGATAATGGTCTATACCATAGACAGGCCTACTCCTGAGGAAGGATTACAGAAATTTACCGTCGAACAGATGCGCGCCCTGGTGCAGCCTCTGATCGACGAAGGATTCAATATTCAAATAAAAGGATAAATATGAACCAGACAGAAATTCTCAAGAAATGCTTCTCCTTCATGGACCTCACCACCCTCCATCCCGAGGATACTCCCGAGGACGTGAAGAAACTCGTGGACAAGGTTACCCTTCTCCAGAAGGAGTATCCTTCCTATCCGCTTCCCGCATCGGTCTGCGTTTTCCCCAATCTCGCCAACGTAGTGCGTGAGAACAGGCCTTGCGAGGCCCTTCACGTGACCGCCGTTTCCAGCTGCTTCCCCACCGCCCAGAGCTTCCTCGAAGTCAAGGTGCGCGAGTGCGAGCTGGCTGTCGCCAACGGTGCCGACGAGATAGACATAGTTTTGGCACTGAACAAGTTCCTCGCAGGTGACCTCGCCGGCGCCAGCGAAGAAATCGTGACGATGAAGAAGGCTATCGACGCCGCCGGAGCCAAGGCCGGACGCAAGATCGTTCTCAAGGTCATTCTCGAGACCGGTCTTCTCAAGACCCCCGAACTCATACGCAAGGCATCCATGCTTGCGATGGAGGCCGGTGCCGATTTCATCAAGACTTCTACCGGAAAGGTCAGCGTGAATGCCACTCCCGAAGCCGCAAAGGTGATGTGCGAGGCCATACGCGATTACTACAAGGCTACCGGCCGCAAGGTCGGTTTCAAGGCCGCCGGCGGCATCGCCACGGCCGAGGATGCCTTGGTATATTACAATATCGGGCTTGAGATACTCGGAGAGGAGTGGCTCAACAAGGATTACTTCCGCTACGGAGTGAGCCGCGTGGGCAACGCCCTGATGAGCGCCATCGAAGGCAAGGAAGTCAAATTCTTCTAGAGCAGTACTCTTTGAAGTCTTCCCATCTGTAGTATGGGCCGCTATATGAAGGGATCGCCGGAATGGCGGTCTCTTTTTCATTTTCCAGCAGCTTCACCAGCACCTCTCCCTTGCGGTTGCGGTAGAATACCATCGCCAGATGGCAGGCCATGAAGATATGCTTGTAGTTGGGCCAGGTGATGTAGGTCTCCGCCAGGGGAGCGTGCTGCTCATATCCTTGGGCGTGAAGGAAGCTGAACATGGGAGCGACTCCTGAATCGTGGCCGAAGCGCAGGTTGGCGCAGATGCCGTTGCCCTCGATGGCTTCGTCGGCCCGGCAGATGAATTCGTTGATCAGGGGCCTGCCGGCGTTGGTGTCGCGGAATACTCCGGTTTCCTTGCTATGCAGGAACCAGGATGCCGCACGGGCATTCTGCACTATCGCATAGCGGTAGATTTCCTCTGTGCTGAAGCATTCGAAGGGATTCGCATCCGCATCTATGCACTTGCTGATGCTCAGTACGTGCATGGTAATATATTCGAGGTCGTCCACGCCTCTTCCCTTCAGGGCCTTCCTGAGGGCGGATTCATCCTTGAAGAACTTGTGCACGAAGGCCACGGTGTCGAAATTGGCCTTGATGAGGGAATCGGTGACGGCCTCTTCCGCCTTGTCGAGCTGCTTGTTGTCGTCCCATTTCGTGAAATAGTACCTGTATCCTGCCAGTACGTCGAAGTCAAGCCTGGGGAAGTTGCGGCGTAGTTCCATCGCGAAGCTGGATCCGGTGAGGGCGCTGCGCAGCGAGGGTGAGGAGCGGCTTACCACCATCCTCCTTCCTCTCTGGCGGAAGATGCGCTTGTAGCGTTTGGCGTAGCGCCGGCAGATGCCCTGCTCTTCCTTGTATCCTATGCTCGTGAGGGCGCCCATATTGTCCTTATGCTCTTTCTCCGACCACTGCAGCCATCCTTTCAGTTTCTCGCCTTCCTCGGTTAGTTTGCCCTGAGCGGAAAGGGTGTCGAACAACTCTACCAAGCTGCTTATGGTCGATATGTCGCCCGTAAGATACCGGCTGCCGTGCCTTCCGTAATACGAGAAGTAGAAAGGCTTGAAGCCCTTGGGAGCCCGCGTGTCGAGTTCTCTGGGATTCTTCACTTGCGGTGCGATGTACGGATGCAGATTGCCCGCGGCCAGGTAGGGGTCGCGCTTGATGGCTTCAAACATCTCGGTATCAGTGGGTAAGATGGCGGCGAAAGCGAAAAGGATGCTTATCAGCAGATTCATTTGTGTGCTCGTATTTTATTCGGTACAAAGATAACAAAACGCCCCCGGAATGCAAGGCTTGCCGTTTTTGCAAGATAAACGTTTACCAACTTTTTAAACTGCTGCCGTGCGATAAATTTGCGGACAACAAAACACGAAAGCAATGAAAAGGATTTGGATTGTTATCATTATCGCGTCGGCGCTGTCGCTATCCTCCTGCAGCAAATGGGACGGCTTCGCCGGCAAGAAGGGCAGTTCTTCCGAAGAGGGAGCACTCAGCCACGGAATGATGGTCCTTGGCAAGCAGTTGGAGGATCCTTATTCCGTAAAGAACGTGACCAAGGCCGTAGCCTCGCTGTATCCTACCAAGGCCGGCAGCGTGGACATCCCTACGACCGATCTCTATGTACGTTTCCTGCCGGAGAGCCAGGAACAGTACGATATGCTCGAGGACATAGGGCTGGAAATGCTCGACCATCCCGTGGACTTCGAGATCATAAAGGAAGGGGATTATTACCACGACCCTTCCATCCCCGAAAACGAACTAACTTGGCAATATGCTATCGTGCCGCCGGATTTTGACTTCCCCGCAGGGGTGAGATACGAGATTCTGGACCATTGTCATATCGCGGAGCACGATATCGTTACCCGGTCGGGTGCGGAAGGCATTGATTGGGATGCCGTGGAGAGGGAAGCCTTCCGCCTTACCGGGAATGCCGGGATGCTGGAGGAGCACCCGGAAACCAGGGGCGGGGCTGCCAAGCCTTCTGGGCGTATCACCATAGTCGATGCTCTCAAGCCGGATAAACCAGAGGGGGTAAAGGGCGTGCGCGTGGCCTGCAATGTCTTCGTGAAGATAGGGCAGACCTATACCGACGAGAATGGCGACTATGTGATAGACAAGAAGTTCTCGAGCAAGCCCCGTTACTGGTTGGTTTTCAAGAACAGGAAAGGGTTCGGCATAGGCCTGAACCTCGTGCTGGTGGGAGGCTCCGTGTCCACTATGGGCAAGCATTCGCCCGAGGGATACAGCCTGCAGATCGACGACAAGATGGACAAGAGCCTCTTCGCCCGCAGCGTGGTGAACAATTGCATCTGGGAATATATGGAAAGCTGCAAGACCCAGGCCGGCACCATCAAGGCCCCTCCTGCCAACCTCCGGGTGTGGATATTCAATGCCCTGCCCGCCAGCAGCACGCCTATGATGCAGCACGGCGCCGCCATCGACAATACCAAGATAAAGGATTTCCTCGGTGAATGGGCCGTCCTGGTGAAGTGGTTCCTGCCGGACATCACCCTCGGGCTGAAGGGCCAGAACGACTACGCCTCCATCTACGCGACCACTATGCACGAGCTCGCGCACACCAGCCACTATCAGCAGGTGGGAACGGCCTGGTGGGACAAGCTGATGTTCTTCGTTCTATCTTCCTTCGTCTCTTCGGGGATGGTGGCGTATGGCACGGGAGGCGAGGAATTCGCGGGGTACTGCGAGGTGGCGGAGATGTGGGCCTACTATCTTTCTACCAAGATGTTCAGGCTGCGTTACCCCGAACAGCAGGTAATGTTCGGCACCAGCTGGTGGTTCTATCCCCAGGTGTTCTATATGCTCGACGACCGGGGGCTGGACCACTACAACATCTTCAAGGCGCTGGTTCCCGCAGTGACCGACAGGGAGACGCTGCAGCAGAAACTGCTCTCGCTCTATCCTGAATTCAAGACTAACATAATGCTGGCATTCAATAGATACCTATAGTATGAAAACGACCATACTCGCAGCGCTGCTGCTTTTGCTCCTGCCTTTGGCGGGCGGGGCGCAGGAACTTTCATTCTCGATGAATTTCCTGGATTACGCCAAGACAGGTTCGGCCAATCTCGAGGCCTCCTACGGATTCTCGCGCCACTGGACGCTTAGCGCCGGGGTGAAATATGATCCTGGCGGGGGGATGCGGCAGCAGCTGTATTCCCTCGGGGGGCGCTACTGGCCCTGGCATATCTATTCGGGATGGTGGCTCAGCGGCAAGATGCAGTACCAGGAATTCAACGAGGTCAGTGCTCCGGGCCGGGACACTTCGGAAGGGGACCGCTACGGGGCGGGGATAGCCGGGGGCTATTCCAAGATGCTGGGCAAGCACCTTAACCTGGATCTGGGCATAGGGCTGTGGACCGGATACTCGCGCTATGTAACCTACGCCTGCCCCAGCTGCGGGCGGGTGGTGGATGGCGGCGACAAGATATTCGTGCTGCCTAACGATTTGATGGTCGCGTTAAGTTATATTTTTTGAGAATAATGAAAAAAATACTATCTTTGCACTCCCTGAAGCGGGAGTGGCGAAATGGTAGACGCGCTAGTTTCAGGAGCTAGTGTCTGGTGAAGACGTGTCAGTTCGACTCTGATCTCCCGCACCCCAGGACGGCCAATACAAGGCCGTCCTTTTTATATTATGTTTAATGGGCAATAGACCCTGAATGTCATTCCGCGCGAAGCGAAGTAATCTTCTTTTTTTTACACCTATGTTACACCATTATTCCCGCAAAATAGAAGGTCCTGAGTGAAGTGGTACAATAAAGAAAAAAGATGAGGCAAAGGGGATATATACCGAACAGTCGAGCGTATAGATGATGCCATTTCAGAGTTGCAATTTCTAAAGAATGGTATTAAGGAGAATATGAAAGTATTGAGTGAGTAAAAGAAAGCAGCACCGAGGTTTTACCCAAGGTGCTGCTGATTCTTTATCGAGTTGGAGTTAGTCGCAGACATGACGGACAGATAACCCGTAGTAATGGTTGTTTCCATAATCAACCCCATCGCTAGAAAACAAATAACGATAATTCAATCTGTATTCCAAATTGCTTCGGGGTCTCCCTCATATGCGTCTCGATACATCCTATCTAAATCAGACTGATCATATCCATAATATCCACTATCACCATCGTCGTCGCTCTCAAACTCGGCGTTGTCAGATTTCGTTTTGTATTTAATTATCTGCTTTTTAGGCTCTCCTATCAATTTAAGATCTGGCCCCATTAAATAATAATCCGAGTCCAACTTAATGATAGCAGTACCATCTTCAAAAGGGTGAACTTCTGAATACAATGGCTCACCAATAATGCCCTTCAATAGATTGCAATACCCCCATAATCCTCCGTCGATGTGCACTTTTCTAACATCTGAATCATAATGATAATCATAAGATGGAGAGCTTGAAAAGTCTTTGAGTCCGATTGAGTACCACCAATTTAGATCAGCACCGCCCACTTCGACACCTTCTATACTCATTATTCCACCCAAATTGAAGACAGCAAATGAAGTGCGCTTATCGACTTCGAGAAAATTGATAACGCTGTATTTGACTTCAAGTAGCATTTTACCCTCAATACTATAAAGCCCGAACTTATTACCTTTCCGGACTCGAACATAATTCCCGAAAACCGTAACATCATCAAATAAGGCAGGTACCACTGGAACCCCAGCTAAGTTCATTAGACCAAATAGTCCTCCCATGAGAACTAGTCTGTGTTTCCCGGACTCAATGCGGAGCTTTGTAGAAAGGGCTTCCGCAAAAAGAAAAGCCTTTGGACTGTTCTTTTCGTCAGCCTCTTTCTCACAAATAATGTCTAAAAAAGAATATTTGGGAGGGACGATGAAATGACCATCTTTGTCAATAATCCCGTACTGAATGTTTTCACCCTTTTTTGTTATGCATACACTCATTGGGCGATACATACGATCCTTATCAAGATACATGAAATCAGGACAATATATATTGTCAAAGGTTGTATCAATTGTGGGATTACCTTGATTGTCGAAAACTTGACAATCGCAAGGTAAACTGTGATCATCAGACCATCTTCCGCCACCCTTCATTTCATAAAGGTCACTCCAGAAAGGGTTGGGGAAACCACCCTTTTTTGCTGTAATATAAAAATTGGCCTCTTGATATATTTGTGAGAAAGATCTGGGTAGAATAGTCTGCAAATCAGCAGAGAGTAGTCCGTAAGAATTATCAATTCCGTATATAATATGATTATTCGGGAGTATCTCAACATCATCACAGATACAAGGAACGATAAACTGTAATTGTTTATTCAATACGCCAAATTTTGGCTTCATTCCCGTTCTAACATAGCACTTGATTACCTCCTCATTGTCATCAAACAATACATAACCTGAATTAGAAATGACATCGAAGAGATACTCCCCGCCTCGAAATACAGTTTTATTCTGTTTGTCGTTATACCAGCCGTTTGTGGTGGTATACTTTATTCCAGCGTCAACATCGTAATCCCGAATACCATCAGTTTGGTTATCTATTTCCGAAATAATAGAGCCATCTTTATAAAACAGCAGTGTCTTCACCGTCTCTGTCCCTTGTCGAGATTTTGTCTTATCTATCCAGAGAGAAACCTGAGCATAGTCCCCATATCTTTTACCAGAAACTTTGTAATTCAAAAACTCTGGGAGGTAGCGTACGAGAGAGAGATCTTTATCAAACATACCCCACCGACCTTCGCTCCGGGCTAAAAGCCAGAAGGGAGTAACGAACAAATTATGGACTTCCGGTTTTTCATTAAAATGGCTCATTTCGTCTTTAATCGTCCATCCACGAATCCCATCTATCTTCAAAGTCTCTTCTCCTTTATTATTGATAAAAACAGTTGATTTGTCAAATGTAGTAATGTGAACGTATTTTTCGTTAAAAACATCGACCATTATTGTCTCCCTAAAAATAGCGTTGCTTTTTAACAATCTCGAATATACCAATTTATTATCAGCGGAGATCAAAAGCAGATGATATGGTAGAGGAGTTGAATTCAAGCTTAATTCTATCTGCCTGTATTCTTCATTTAGCAGTTTAATACGAGCAGACCAACCCTTATTTCGCAATCCATCATCATCTCCCTTGTCTTCAGAATTCAAGATTACATCTGGAATAACAGAGGAGAAGTCTTCCCCTCCAGTTGAAAACAGAAAAGAAGTCAGGCTATTATCATCGTTGACCTCCATTAAAATGATAAAATCCGAAAAACTGAATCTTTCTTTCATATAAGGGTAGTTTTACATAATACGCAAAGGTAATCATTTTCCAAGAGAGAAGCATTTCGCACTCTGAAGCGGTCGATGCGATTAGCTTTGCACCTTGTTATATATTTACATTATTGACGTAACCCGAAATGATTCGAGCAGGAATCAAAGAGGGAACATGAACCCAAATGCTGCCTACCCGAGGATGATTTTATAAGACCTAAGGATTATTAAGTCATCATTGAGTGCTTTCAATTGAAATAGCGCTTCCTTTATTATGGGAGTCAAGTGCTCTATTTGGCCACTTAATAATCCCATAAATACCAATAGTTAGCAAAATGATAGCAGCAATAATTGTGATACAGAGCCTAACGCGTGATGGTTTGCCTCCCTGATTTGGCAAACGGGAAGAAGACCGCCCCAAAACACGGAATTCATCATCAAGATTATTATTTTTACTGTCAATCATCCTACCTTGTTGCTTCTAAATATGCCTTTAACTGAACAAGGACCTCCCTGGAGGCCGTGAGATCATGGTAGCAAGCAAAACAGTCCGAAAGGACAATTCGCTGTTTTGTGATATCAATAAATGCCACGAAACACGTATTGACTATAAGGCTCCTACCAAGACGGACAAAACCGCTTCCTTCCTCACCCAACTGATTTACGATAATATCTTCCATCTGTCCAAGTTGGTAGGACACAACCCACTCCCTGTTGTCCTGGGTGACCAGTACGGAGTAATTCCCATCAGCCGATATGAAAACCAACCGATTCGCGGGAATACGAACCATCTCCGTACCCTTGTTTATGATAAGAAACTGTTCCACTGGGTTTTGTGCTATGCAAATATAAAGGTTTTGCTTTGAGAAACCTTGAATTTTGAGTAGGAATGTTTGAATTGGATGCATGGTGTACCAAGCAGAGTGAGGAGTTGGAATTCGTACAACAGGCGTTGATTCCATACAATCGACCAGAAAACGCTTGGGATTGTCCTGTAAATAATTGACTTTTGCAAAGTAATAGCAGCTATTTACAATGGATCAAGAACCTTTCAAAGCACTTTCTGGCAGAAGGAGTATTCCGACTTCTTATAGGACTGCCACTATCTTGTATGCTGGTGGAGCTTGCTTCTTTTATTTACTCTGTGTCTTTTTTGACAGCCTTACCGAGTGGAATCAGCCTCCTCTAATTCCAGGGCTCGGAGATGTTAGAAGCCTTTTCTTTCCAGCCCTTTATTTTTGGGGCGGGATTATGCTACGGGAACGGTTTCGGAATCCATCCACATGGATACTTGTTGTTGCATCATTGATAATTGCTCTTGCTGCTGTTTTCTACCCAGACGTTAATCAGAAAAGCGTATACAGCCATTATCTGTTCCTTGCGATGCTATGCATTGGCTTTCTTATACCGTCATATATTGTTGATATGGCTCAAAAGAACAGGGGATGGCTTTCTCTCACAATGGCCTTTGTGGCGGTGTTTTGCTATACTGCTATCAGCGTCGTCAAACACCGTTCCCTGCTTATCAGTTTGGGCAATGAGCAAGCGGACATGTATAGACTCATTTTTTGGTTATTGGCTTATTCCAGAGCTCTTCTTGCGGTGCTCAGTTCATGCTTGCTGATGCAATTTGCCTTCTCTGAAGTCGGCCAGAATGTTGGTAAAAACATTACCATAAAATGGGTGGCCATAATTTCCTGTATCTTGACATTCTTGATGTCTGTGAAGATTGTGATTATTACGCCTTTTACCGTAATGTGGGATTATGAGTATTGTATCCCTTTGATGTGTCTTATTATACAGCCTGCATTCATCTTCTTGATTGGATGGTGTGCAAATAAGGTGAGAACAAAGAAGACAGATAATCGGTAATCATATGAAAAGAATACTTCTTGTCGTATCTCTGGTGGCAAGCTGTGTGTTCTCATCACTGGGACAAATTGTTATCCGTGAGTGGCGGACAATCGATGAAAGCGATTATTATGGTCGTATCCCAGATAATACTGAGGTAGAACGCTGGAAGCTCCAATTCGAATTGGTTAATCCGATCAAAAGCATAGACGAACTTGATCTTGCAGGCTTCAAGGGCTACAACCAGTGCGTGGCTGCCTTGGATTTAATCGGTATCTTCTCCAACGAAAATCGATTCGGCCATAGTGATGAACGTACACTATGGAGACTCTTACAGTATGATCAGAACTACGACAATATGTCGAGGAGTGGTTTCTCCCGTATAAAACACATATCATCTCTGATATCTGAACTTGTCGATTATGCCCCTTCCAGCAACTTTGAACATAGCAATCAAATCGCTCTACGCATTTCCCTTGAACGGTTATATCTGAATGTTCTACAGCAAGAGATATTAAAGCGTTGTCGTGCAGAGTTGCAGAAAAGCATAAGAGAGGAGCATCGTCTATGGGGGCAGTATCACAAGCGGTGTCTTGCCTGCTACGAAACAGTAATCGGTGGCCCTGAATCACTGCGAGGGAATAGTTGGGAGAGGGCCTTTGGGTTTTATGAACTTGCGGATTATGAAATGGTTATTTCCGGTTGTGAAACATTCTTGAAAGAGTTGATGGAAGATGCATCTGAACCATTGGCTACACCCAAGTGGACCATTGTTTCAATGGAAGATGTAAAACGGGTGTATGACAGTTATGCCATAGAGCAGAACGAGTATTCTTTCTCACGAGAAAAGCAAAAGGCTACTCTTGAGAATGAGAAGAATTCCTGGTGTGCTTGGATTAATTGCAGAGTTAAGGTCAGCAAAAACCTATCAGGTCATCAGAAGGAGATATACGATGCTGAAACGACAAGATTAATTCGCTTCAAATATGTGATGCTGAAGAATGGCTTAATGCTGGATAATGACTATTGCCTCCCCGAAGAAAAAGCGAAATTGATAGCGATACCATAGTTATTGTGGGGAAAAGTATTGTTTGTTTAATAAATACGAAAGAAAAAGGGCTCCAATGCCCTTTTTCTTCTTCTACACCGGCATAAAACTATCTATGCCGGGAATAAGTGCAAGTCCGGTTTCTTCAAGGTGGATTTGACCCATGGAATCGATAAAGCTGATGGTATAGGTCTTGCCATTGAGCCCATTCAATTGTTGGCCCTTCCAGATATGCTGCTTAATTTAATCTTTTTGATTTTTGATAACCTCGCAAACAGATGCATATTTGCATCAAACGAAGGGCTCTATGAGTGCTAAGGATATTATTCAGGGAATCAAGGAAGTGGCATTACAGGTGCTGCCAGAGGGAGCAGATTAATCCTCTCATTTATTCTTACGAGGATTGGCAGAAGCGTAGCGTTACACCATTTTATAAAAACGTTCAAGCAGAGGGGATCAGTGTATGCCGTTAACGGACGAGAACAGGTTAAACAACGGATTTATCCTAATGCCTGATTTTTCACCTATTTTACACCAATCATTATCTAACTATATCTTAAATCATTGAAAATGAATGGCTTGCCAAGGCATAATAGTGCATTGATCTCCCGCACAAAAAGAGATGGCTGTTTGGCCATCTCTTTTTTTATTTCCGACACTGCTAGTTCCAAGGACGTTTTTCAGGATTGTCGAACTGCCATTGGGTGAGGTTCGATCGGACATTGTAGCAGTGGTTTTCTGCATTTATGAAGAACTCTGCGAAACGACGTGTCGTGGTGGTCTTGCCTTTGGTTTCGTAGTCCGTGTCGAACATACCGAAGTGGGTGTTCTCGGAGGTTGTCGTTTTGATAACGGTCTCTATGTCTTCATAGACCAGTATCACTCCGTCTGCACCATCGGAAACTTCGCGGTCCGGAACGCCGAACCTGACCATAATTGCATTACGGCTCTTGCCGGTCCACATCGACGTATTTAGCCCGCCTAGACTTTGGGAAGCGGCTACCACATTTGACTGGTGAAATACCGAGCACGAAGAAAGGCTCAGAAACAACGCCGCAGCCACGATCAAATAGAATATCTTTTTCATATAGCCTTTTTTCTTTTCCGTATTTCTCAAGATGTGTGCCAGATGGATTATTGTTTGTATATTTACGGAGTCAACATAGTTATAACGATTATGAGAGAATTTCTAATCCGTTTATCCAGATTGGCTTTGTTTTTTGCCATCTGCTGGATTGTGTTTTGGCTTCCCGAGTTTTATCCGGGCATTTCCAAACCGGTGGCATACATCGCCTGTGCCTTGATTGCCTTGATTGGCGTGACCATGGTTTTCTTTGCTAAGATTGATGATGAAGTGGAGAGGCAGCAGGATGACACTTTGTTGCTCGAAGCCATAATCCTTGCTCTCGGTATCACGCTGATAGTTTATTCTGCCAAGGTAAAACCCTTGCTTCCTTTCGCCATTGCGGCCGTACTGATGGTCGCAGCCCGCATCGCTCTCGGTTTTTGCGAGAAGCGCTACAAGGGTTTGACCGTCAAGGAGTTTTTTGCCAGGGAGATTACGCTCCCCCTGATGATGGATGTCCTTTTATTGGGCAGTTCCGTCTATTATATCTTCAAGCAGGGACATACAGTCTGGTTCAATGCCCTGGTTGCTTTGCTTGCCGTCCTTGACATAGCCCGTCACGGCCTTCGTAACAGGTTGTAATCGGGGCGTTATTTGATTTTTCCGATAAGGGTGCAGAGTTGTTTGCGGAAGCCGTTGGGGTCGAAGTCCCTGGCACTTCCGATTATCTCAGCTGCCATATCCAGGCTGGCCTCTCCTTTATACTCTGAATTCCTGAGGCAAAGGCCATAGGCGGCGACCCCCGAGGCGAAGCGTATGTTTTCGGAGTCCGAATCCTCTGCGGGCACTTTCAGCTTCAGGCCGAGATTCCGGCTGTCTTCGCCAAGAGCTTTCTTGTAACGGACGTCGAAACTGCACAGTAAGGCGTCCGCTACATAGCCTTCCGCAGGAATTATCTCATATAGGGCCGTTATGGTCTGCCCTGCGCCTATCTCTCCTGCATCCTTCTTGTCATTCTCGAAATCCTCGTTGTTCATCACGCGGTTTTCATAACCTATCAGACGGTATTTGCCGACGGCAGCAGGATCGAAACTCACCTGGCACTTAGTGTCGTTCGCTACCGAGTAGAACCTGCTCCTCTCGCCCACGAAGACCTTCATCATCTCTTCTTCGCTGTCGATATAATTGTATGTGCCGTTGCCGTGATTGGAGATTTCCTCCATCCTGGAATCCTGAAAATTCCCCATACCGAAACCCATGATGCTCAGGTAGATTCCCTTGTCCAGGTAGCTCTCCACCATCTCTACCAGGGCCTCGGTGCTGGAGACTCCGACATTGAAGTCGCCGTCGGTGCACATTATAATCCTGTTGTTCCCTCCCTTCATATAATGCTCCGTGGCCTCTTCGTACGCCATCTTCATTGCAGCTCCACCTGAGGTGCATCCGCTGGCACTTAGGCTCTTTATCGCGTTCTTTATGCCCGCCGCATCTTTTACCAAGGTGGATTCCAGCACCTTCTTGACATCTCCCGAATATGTGATTATGGCTATCCTGTCGCTGGGCTTCATATAGTCCACCATGGTGCAGAGGCCGGTCTTCACGAGGTCGAGACGGTCTTCTCCCATCATCGAACCAGAAACATCTATCAGGAAGATGAAGTTGGCGTCCGGGATTTCGCTGTCCTTCATCGATTTCCCCTTCAGGCCCAGGCGGAGCAGCTTATGGGTCTTGTTCCAGGGGCAGGCGCCGAGCTCTGCGTTGATGGCAACGCTCTCTTCTCCCTCAGGCTCTGCATAATCGAAGGTGAAGTAGTTGAGGTATTCTTCGATGCGGACCGCCCTGGGGTCAGGGACACAACTTCTTTTTATGCAGGCGCGCATATATGCGTAAGTTGCGCCGTCGGCATCGACCGAGAAGGTCGAAGTGGGCTGTGCGCTAGCTTCCACGAAATCATTCTCCTTGATTTCTTTGAAATTGTCGCCGCTATTTCCGTCTATTTCCGTGTTGCCGTCAGAAGTGTAATTGCCGGGAAATGACGACACACCGTCTTCAGCCATACTGCAGGATACTATAGATGCGGAAATGATGGTCAGGACACAGGGAAGGATAAACTTTTTCATATCGATCATTGCTTGGTTTCTGCACAATAAATTGGATATGACGTTCAATCTTGCGTGAAAAGCAAAGAAAAAGTTTTAATTTCGTGCAAGATTACAACATATACGGATTGAATATGTGTAAGCGCATTATGAACAGACGATGGCTATACATACTTCTGGCGGTTTCGACGCTCCTTCTCGCTTCTTGCGCGAAGGAGATGGGCCAAGTGAGCTGGGACCCTGGTTTCGATACCAGGGAGTTCACGGCCATCCTCACCATCAAGAAGACGCCTGGCGATACTGTCTATTTCCAGCTTGATGATACCACTACCGTATATCCCAGGAACTATCAGGATGGTTTCACCCGCATGGAGAGGGTGTACTGCGGACTGTCCGTGTTGAACCGGCCTACCGGGCGTTTCCGCTACACCGCCGATGTGATTTGGTTGGAGAGCCTGGAGGAAGGGAGGGTTACATCGGACAGTTCGGTCGCGGGTCCGGATCCTCTTACGGTATATGAAGATTGGATGACCGGGGTGGAAGATGGATACCTGACCATACACTATGAGACCTACTGGGGCAAGAATCCCGTCCGGCACATCTTCACTCTGGTGACCGGCACCAATCCCGATGACCCGTACGAAGTGGTGCTAAGGCACGATGCCTGCGGCGATGCCAAGGAAGAATTAGGAGAATCGATAATCTGTTTTGATCTGAACGGCCTTCCCGATACGGGCGGGGCGTATAAGACGCTTACTTTAAATTGGACGAGTGGTGGAGCTGCGACTTCTAAAAAGGAGTTCAAGTTCAAGACGAGAGAATGACCTGAGTGAACTTGAGCTTTTGAAGCTTGTCCGCAGCGGGGACTCTTCGGGGATGCGTCTGTTTTATGAGCGCTACGTCGGGTATCTTACTGCGGTCTGCTCCCGTTATGTGGTGGACCGCTCGGATGTGAAGGACATACTCCAGGAGGCGTTCATAAAGATATTCAAGGGACTGGAATCCTTCGAGTACAGGGGGGAGGGCAGCGTAAGGGCCTGGGCCAGCCGTATAGTCGTGAATGATTCCCTGAAATCCCTGAAGGCGGCATCGCGCCTCACTTTCGTGGACGACCTCCCCGACATCCCGGAGGATGATGCGCCGTCCTTCCCGGAACTGCCTCCCGCAGTGGTGCAGGAGATGATAAAGGCCCTTCCGGATGGATACAGGACCGTATTCAATCTCTTCGTATTCGAAAAGAAATCGCACAGGGAGATAGCTTCCCTGCTAGGTATAAAAGAAGATTCGTCGGCGTCGCAGTTTTTCCGTGCAAGGGCGATGCTGGCAAAGAAAATCAAGGCTTATTTGAAGGAACATGAGTAATAAGGATTGGACAGACAGGCTTCCGGAGCTCCTCGAGAACTATACGGAGGCCGAGCCGGCCGGGCTGTGGGACGCGGTCCGGGGCGGTATCGTTCCTGCCAGGCGGCGGGTTGCTGCCGGGTGGTGGTATGCGGGGGGTGCGCTCCTTGCTGCTGCGGCCGTCGTTGCCGTGGTTCTTCTTTGGCCGGTGAGGCCGTCGGTAGATGTTTCCGTCGTTCCCGGAAACGTTCTTCTCGGCCAGGGTAGTAGTTTGACTGAGGCCGAAGAGGCACTGGCGTCTTCCGCCCGTCTGGCAAGCCAGACCCCTCCCAGCGGAGCTGGGTCCCTCCCGTTACAGCCACGGGGGGCTATGGCTGCAGACGCCAGTGCCTCTCCGGCTTCCGGTAGAACTGCCCAGTCCGGCGTTGCAGACCCTTCCCAGCAGGGCCTGACACCGTCAGTTGCGGATCCATCCCAGCAGAGCGGGGACTCTATTCAGCAGGACATGACGCCTTCCGTTACGGCCGATATGCCAAGGGATAGTGTCCGGACTGCCGGGCAGGAGTCGGTGAAGGGCGAAGCGGAAGGCGTGACTTGGCCGGAGGGTGCGGTGCGTGAGGAGAGGGAGAGGCGCAGAAGCAGGGGCAGAAGGCCGGCAACGAGGGTGCAGGTGGGAATGTCCACCACCGGATACTTCGCCCAGGCGAGCAGCGTCCGTGGCGGCGTAGGCATCCCTTCCTCGCCGGGAGTACGCAGCGGACTGGCCACCAAGTCGTCCGATCTCAATGCCCAGACGGTATTCAATCCCTATATGGCCAGCCGTAACAAGCCCAGCACCACCGAGGCCCGCC
>JAEEGK010017426.1_pt1 | contig 15667 bp, 12 predicted proteins | sample 8958771 | NCBI WGS metagenome assembly JAEEGK01 (sample SAMN16246547, study PRJNA631951) | gut metagenome | biome: gut microbiome; feature: rumen; material: SC-attached | host: Bos | place: Iran: Karaj | collected 2018-10
TTGTCTTCATGATTTTGCTTTTTTTTACTATTAATACAACTCTTTCGGATGCAACCAGCCTTGAACATAATATCCCGCCCAGTTTTTCAAAGTATAGCCGTTGCTACCGTATTTAGTAAATTCAATTTTTTCACCGATAGCCTGAGTCCTTCCTCCGTTTTGTTGAGCAAATTTGATATAAGAACTTGTTACTTCGATTATAATACCGACATGACCGTTAAAACAAATAACATCGCCAGGCATAGGAGCAACGCTGCCGCCATTTTTATATGCGTGAAAATGCTTGTTAACCGTACTATTTGTAAACCATTTTCCTGCATCACCGCCGGAGATATTCAAACCGTACTGTGCATTGTTGTAGTTCCTGACAAATTGAACACATTGATATATATGTACGGTTCGCCAATCTTCTATTGTTTGATTAATCTTTCCTTCGCTATCTACACCGTTACATTTGACCTCTACGCCGTTTACCGTACCAAAAACGTGTCCCAATTTTTTCAAATTAGTACTGTTTTGATTTGTCATCGGCTCGGAATAGAATATAATGGGATTAGAATAACTTCTCCATCCATTGTCACCAATAATCATAGGATAAATTACTTCAACGCCTGTTTCTAAATCAGGCAAGAAATAAATAGTAACACTTTTTGCTTTCGCTGAATATTTCTTTTTGGCAATTATCTTTCCCCGTAAACTTCCAAATTTTAAGTACAAAGTTCCGGATTTTTGAAAACTACCTTCTTTTTTGTAAATTTGCAAAGCATATTTACGTCTTGCACTACTCTTTCCGATTCTGTATTCAAAATCCCCATAGTGATGAACACCTAAACTATTGCTCAAAGAAGGAAGTTCGTCATATTGTCTCGAATAATTTATTCCGGGAAGACCGCTCCATTTTGAGGCTCCTAAAATATCGTCGTCCTCATCAATGTTGGCATCGTCATCTTCTTCATCATCAGATAACTGCCCGCCAGCATAATTGTCTTCATCGCAATCTGCGGGCAAATCCAATACTTCGATTTTAATATCCTCTTCGTCTTCGATAACCTCTGACGGCGTTTCGTTGTTGTTGAGATTGTTATCAACAGGAGTAGTTTGTTGCTGTTGATTGTCGGGCTCGGATTTTTCATCGTCGCCGCCACAGTTTGCGAAGCCTGCCATAAGCGCGAGGCTTAACGCAATGATTGTAATACGGTTCTTTTTCATGATTTTAACTGATTTAAATTTATTAATACTATTTTTATTGTTCCTGAGTTCTGTTTTTACAAGTTTTTTTCCTGTCTGAATTTTTAAGATATTCCAACGCTTTTTGTTTTAGAACACCTGATTTTTGCTGAGCCGCTATCAAAGCCGAAAGTTCGTCTGTTGTATACGTATTCGGTTTGAGTTTTTGCAATTTGTCTTCTCCTACTGCAAATCTTTTTTTGATATTAGACGGAGCGTTAGTTGCCACACCATTCACAAAGTTGAGCGGTTCGCCGTTATCAGCCATAATATACTTGTAATTGTTGGCTTCGTTGCTTTCGGTAAGATAATTAAACGGGTCCATAACAAACGCCAAATAATATTTGCCGTTGAGGTTGGAGGGAATCTGAATATCCCAAATAAAAGGCTTGTCGTTATGATAGACGGCGTTTGCTATACTTTGTCCGCCCAAAATATCAATATTTGTCCAACAATATGCCTCTGAATGTATTCCGACTATTTCTTCCGGATCTCCGTAATCAGGAATAAAATCCAACCAATTAGGACACATGTCTCCTTTGCTGCCGTATCTGTCGGAATACAAATCAATCATAAAAAAGCCGGATTCCGAAGCATCGTATGCATTATAATAAAGTAGTGCCACACACCACTCTTTTGATGCGGGAATAGTTTTTTCACCGGCGTTGTAAGCGTTGTATTTTACACGAATCCAAGTCGGGTCTTCCGAGTCTTCGGGGTATTCCGGATCGTCCAAGTCGTAATAAGAAAACTCCTGAGGCACAAGATCCCAACCTTCTACTTTGTTGACAATCGTGTTATTTTTATCAACTTCTAACTCTGCCGCTTTTCCTTCCATAATTATTGGAACGTCTCTTACAAAAGTTTTGCTTTCACAGAAAAATTTTTGGTCAACCCACATATAACCGTTGTCCCCCCAATCAGTTCCCCAAGAATTAATTACCTTGAAAGCACCGTTAGGTCCTTTGTTATCGTCGTAACCGCAAATTGCCATGGCATGACCGGCAGAGTTTTCGTCCTTTGCGTTAAGACTAAAAACAGCATCACCTTTGTATGCATTGAATTGTTTTCCGACATTTGCAGCAAAGAATACAAGTTTTCCCATAGACAAATAGGATTTGATTTCTTTTGCATTCAGATTAATTTTTCTGCGGGTCGTAATTTTATGCTTTGCAGCCTTAGAACGATATGTGTTAGGGTCGTAATCACAATCGGTGAAATTTTCATACGGGCAATCGGCAAGAGTAGCAATACCTCTATCTTCCAATACTTGAAATGCGGCATCAAACCAGGTTCCCCAACAATCACCGTTTGGTTGCTTCCCCTTTTTATCCGTCTCAATTGACATAAACAAATCTTTCGGTGACATCTGATTGGAAGCCAATGCAAGTTGGCTTTTGGAAAGTTTTTGTTCCCTGCCCCAAAGAAAAGACATTCCATAATACCCTACGGCACATGCCACGCACGTGGTATGTGTTGTTCCTTGATTAAAAATCGGTGGTAATTGTTCAGATAAATCTTTGCTTATTGGTAAATGCTTGTCGGCAAAAATTGAACCGTTCATCAAATCCATTGTTTCAAGATTGATATCCGACTCAATTACGGAAAAATCGTCTTCGACATATCCGTTGCTGTAATTTTTGGATACATCGTTTTGATTTTGATTGGTGTTGTTACCGGAATTATTTTCTGAATTGTTGTCTGAGTTGTTAGTGTTATTTGAGGGAGTAGTGTTTTTTTGCGTATTTGGTTTATTTTCTTCTTCCTCAGAACACGAGACAGCATTGCAACTGTAAACTAACAATCCTATTGTCAGTAACTTAAAAAACAAATTAGTTCTCTTCATAGCTTTTTAATAATTTTTACACGTTCATACTTTTATAAATTAATGATGTGCAAAAATACTAAAAAAATATAAAAAAAGACAATTATTTTTTTTTTTTTGTACTGCGTACTTTACTATTTGCTGTAAGTTACTGAAAAACACTGAGATATTTTTTTTCTCAGTGTTTTTTTTATTCTTTATTTCTTATTTTTTTGTTCTTTTATAACATAAACTACGACCGGCAAATGGTCGGAATAGCCGTCAAGCCAAACGCCGCCCGCCGATGTTCTTTTGGGTGCACCTTTGTATTTGCCTTCCTGCTGAATGAGGTAATCACGTTTGAAAACCGTACTTTTATAAAGCGTAAGCGTCTTATAATCACGCTTTTGTTTTTTGTCCAAAAGATTTTCCGTCATGATTATTTGGTCGAAAAGATTCCATGCTCCTTTATACATAAGCGTTCCTGAACCTTCGCGGATTATGTTCCAAAACGGATTATAAAGCCCGAAAAGTTCCACGTCCTGAATATTTCGTCTCGCACCTAACGCATCTGTCATTGAGGGGTCAAACGGGTCATCGTTCATATCTCCCATGATAAAAATCTTAACTTTCGGATCGTCTTTTTGAAGCGAATCTTTTAAGGCTCTAAGTTGTCTGCCTCCTAATTCACGATAATAACTCGTTGTGTATCTGGACGGTAAGTGACAGACAACAACCGTTACATGTTCGCCGGAAATCTCGCCCGAAACCGTCAAAAAACCCCTCGTCTGTTTGTCTTTTTTTACGTCCTCGTCCAAATCGTAAACGTATGGCACGAGTTTAACATTTTTCACAGTGAATAGTTGCGGATTGTAAAGCATTGCGCAGTCAACCCCCCTTTTGTCAGGACCTTCTACATGAACGAATTTTATGCCGCGGTCTTTGAGCGGTTTTTGCGACACCAAATCTTCAAGAGCCCTTGAATTTTCAACCTCGGCAAGTCCTATAACAGCACAGCCGACATTCGGAAGCATATCCGTACCCATGTCAGCCAAAGCCTTCGACATATTGGCAAGTTTATGTTCGTACTTAACGGCGTTCCACTTGTTAGCCCCCTCAGGCAAGTACTCGTAATCGTTTTTGCCCTCGTCGTGAATGGTGTCAAAAAGGTTTTCCTGATTGTAAAAACCAATAGCATAAAGACTGAACGTCTTTTGCGCGTTTGCGGCAAAGGCAAACAGCGAAAAAATGGTTATGATAAAAATCCTTTTCATTTTTTATTCCTCCGTTAGTTTTTGATAAATTTTAAAACCCGCCCAAGCGTCTGTTGCGCCATAAACCTGCTGCTTAGGTTTTAGCGTATCGTCTTCCCAATTAGAGAGTTGCATTGCTTTTGAAATTCTGAATCCTAAAACTATGCCGCAAAGTTTTTTCAAACTCGCCGCCGAAATCCCGAATTTTTGCGCAAAAGACGAAAGTTCCACGAAACCGCCGGGAATAAACCCACGCCATTTTTGCAAACCTTTTACATCGTCGCGGATTGCCACGCCAACTTTTTTGATGTTTTCGTCGGCAAGAATCTCAACAATTTCTTCGGGCAAACCTACTTTGCAGCACCTTATTAAAAAGGCGCGGTCTTCGGTTGCGAGTTGAAGAAGTGCGACATTGTTGCGCTTGCCTTTCAAAAAACACGGCTTAGTTTCGGTATCAAACCCCAAAACCGTCTGAGTTTTAAGATACTGCGCTGCTTCAACTGCGGCTTCAAGACTCTCAACAACAACAATTTCTTTGTCAAAAGCCTTAATCGGCAACAGGTTCAACTCCTCTCTTGATATGTCCTCTTTGTAATCCATTTAGTCTTTGAAACCTGCTATTTTCAAAATAAACGTATAAACCTCCGCCGTTTCCTTTTGCGATTCAAAACGTCCGCTACTGCCTGAATGACCTGCTTTCATATTGGTTTTCAGGTACAAAGGATTGTTGTCAGTCTTCATGTCGCGAAGTTTTGCGACCCATTTTGCGGGCTCCCAATATTGAACCTGCGAATCGTGCAAACCGGCGGTAACAAGCATCGCGGGATAGTCCTGCTCTTTGATGTTGTCGTAAGGCGAATAAGAGAGAATATAATCGTAATATTCTTTTTCCCTCGGGTCGCCCCATTCTTCGTATTCGCCGGTAGTAAGCGGAATGTTTTCGTCCAACATTGTCGTAACTACGTCAACAAAAGGCACTTGCGCGATTATTCCCTTATAAAGCGACGGATCGGAATTGATGATTGCGCCCATCAAAAGTCCGCCTGCCGAGCCGCCCATCGCAAAAAGTTTTTCTTCCGAGGTGTAGCCCTCCCCTATCAAATATTTGCTGACGTCAACAAAATCGTTGAACGTGTTTTTCTTTTTCAAAAGTTTTCCGTCTTCGTACCACGAATAGCCCATTTCGCTGCCTCCTCTGATGTGTGCCAAAACAAACACAAAACCTCTGTCAATCAGCGGAAAAATGCTGCGGAAAAAGTTGTCCTCTTCCGACATACCGTATGAGCCGTAAGCGTATTGAAGGCAGAAATTATTGCCTTGTAAATCCGTACCTTTTTTGTAAAGCATTGACACAGGCACTTTTGCGCCGTCTCTGACAGAAACAAAAATACGTTTTACGTCATAATTGTTTTTGTCAAAATTAGGAACGGAATCCTCTTTGACAACAGTTTTTTCGTGAGTTGACAAATCGTAGTGAATCACGGAGTTAGGCGTGTTAAAAGAAGAATATCCGTAACGGAAAAACTTGCTGTCAGCCTCCGGATTATAACCTGTCCATGCTGCGTAAGTGTCCTGACCGAAATCCAATAGATGCGACTTCATGGTTTTGAGGTCAAAAATCTCATATTTTACAAGACCTTCACGCATTTCTTCCAAAACTAAATAGTCGTTGAAAACCTCGAAATCCTGAATCAAAACGCTGTCCCTATGCGGTACTAGTACTTGCCAGTTGTTATTATAACTTGCTGAATCACAAGTCATTATACAAAAATTTTTACCTTTTTCGTTGGTTCTGATATAAAACTTTTCGTTGCAGTGATCAATATAATATTCGAGACCTTTTTCGCGTTTCCTAAAAATCACAGGCTCTGAGTACGGGTTTGAACAGGGAATCAGACGAACTTCACTCGTTAAAGTGCTGTTATGGTTTATTATAATGTATTTATCTGATTTACTGCGTTCTACGCTCAACTCAAACATCGGATCATCTTCGTAAAAAATCTCCTTATCATTAGAGCAGTCCATTCCGAGAATGTGCCTAAAAACTTTGAACGCCCTCAAAGTAGATGTTTCTTTGGCGACATAAAACGTTGTGCGCGAATCGTCCGCAAACACCAAATCACCGTCCGTATCAGGAATTTTTCCCGGAATATCAGCACTATCTTTCAAATTTTTGAACCGTATCTCGTAACGCCTCCTTGACACGGTATCAACTGCGTAAGCCATCGTAACATTGTTAGGGCTTATACAGATAACATCAGCGTCGCAATAATCGTAATGCTTTGCCAAGTCATTGACATTCAATAAGATTTCTTCCGCAGCAGTGTCCAAATCCTTTTTGCGACAAAAAATTTCGTAATCTTTGTCTTTTTCGTAACGCGAATAATAATAATAGCCATTTTCAAAATACGGCGCAGTATTTTCCTCCTCGCTGATACGGCTCTTTAACTCGCTAAAAATCTTATCGTTAAGTTTTTTATTTTTTTTCAAAAACGTATTATCAAAATAATCGTTTTCTTGTTTCAAATATTCCGCAACTTTTGGATTTTTTCTTTCCTTCATCCAATAATAATTGTCGGTTCTTTTAGTTTCAAACTCGGTAAACTCTTTTGGTATTTTTTCCGCAATAGGCGGCTTAACCTCTGAGTTACAAGCACTTGACATAACAATGCAAAGAATTAAGTTTAACTTTAATATATCTTTCATTTCCACTAAAAATGTTAATCTTCCAACTCCTCCTCTACTTCTTTTTCGAGGTCGGACTGGGCTTTTTTGCGCTCTTCCTTAGCATTAGGCTTTATCAGCGTAAAATAATTTTCAACGGTCTGATCCAACAATTTTTTCAACTCCTCTCTTTGAGTCATTGTCAAAGAGGGTTTTTCAGACTCATTTTCCTCCAACGTAAGAAAACTTACCGTTACGCCGAGGGCATTTGCAATTTTTATTAAGTTTTTGATATTGTAGTTGTTAGGTTCTTCCCGATTGAGCATTGTACGCATACTGATAATAGGAATATTAGTTTCGCGTGCAAGTTTTGAAACCGTCCAACCTTTTGCAATCCTTAATGTTTGAATTTTGTTTGTGATATTCATACGTCTTGACTTTTTGAGTATTAAAACGGTCAAAAGTAATAAAAAAATATGACACAAAAAAGTTTTTTCACAAAAATTATTCATTTGAAAAAACTCCGCGCAAAAAATCCAAGGCTTTTTGCGTGTTGTCAATAGAGTTAACCACAATACAAGCCTTTCCGCCGACTTGTTTCATCTGCGTATTTTTTTGATGTTTTTGGAGATAAAGCAAAATATTTCCGAAAATCTGCGACTGAAAATACGGTGAAGAATTCTCCGAAACAAAATAGCACAACATTTTTCCGCCTTTCATAGAAATACGTTCAATGCCGAGTTTTATCGCTACCCATCTGATTCTTACTATGTTAAAGAGGTCTCTTGTCTGCTTTGGAATTTTACCAAAACGGTCTTCAAGCCTTGAAGCGGTTTGTTGAAGTTCGTCTTCGTCCTTCACGTTGTCCAACTGACGATAAATTTTTACCCTTTCGGCAACGTTTTCCACATAATCCTCAGGCAAGAGAACTTCCATGTCGGTATCAATGCTGCAATCGCTGACATACTTTAAGTCGTCGGGGTTAATCTCCTGAGCACCAAGAGTTTTCATCTCCTCTTCTTTGATTTCTTCCAACGCCTCGTCAAGAATTTTTTGATAGGTTTCGATACCGATTTCCGTGATAAAACCGCTCTGCTCGCCGCCCAAAAGGTTGCCCGCGCCGCGGATGTCCAAATCCTGCATTGCGATATTGAAACCGCTGCCGAGTTCAGAAAAATTCTCAATGGCTTTCAACCGCTGACGAGCCTGAGGCGTAAGATTCTCCTCCGGCGGCGCAATCAGGTAACAAAATGCCTTTTTGTTTGAACGTCCTACCCTGCCCCTTAACTGGTGAAGTTCGCTGAGACCGAAATTCTGCGCGTCCAAAACGATTATCGTGTTTGCGTTTGAAATGTCCAAGCCGTTTTCTATAATCGTGGTGCTGATAAGCACGTCAGCCTCGTTGTTGATAAACGACAACATAATGTCTTCCAAGATGTTACCGTCCATTTGTCCATGACCTGTAAGACAAACAGCCTTCGGACAGAGTTTTTTTATCAGGGCTTCCGTCTTATATATTTCCTTGATTTTGTTCTGAATGACAAACACCTGACCGTGCCGTCCCATTTCGTACTCCAACGCCTCTTTTATAATGTTTTCGTTGAAAGTATGTACCTCTGTTACAACAGGATAACGGTTTGGTGGCGGAGTGTTGATAATCGACAAATCCCGCGCTCCAAGAAGCGAAAATTGCAAGGTTCTCGGAATCGGTGTCGCTGAAAGTGTCAGAGTGTCAACATTTAATTTAATTTGTTTCAACTTTTCCTTTACTGAAACACCGAATTTTTGCTCCTCGTCTATAATTAAAAGGCCTAAGTCCTTGAACTTTATGTCTTTACCTACTATTTTATGAGTACCGATAATAATGTCGATTTTTCCCTCTTCAAGTCTTTTGAGAATGTCTTTGACCTCTTTGTAAGTGCGCAGCCTCGACACGTATTCCACCGTGCAAGGCAAATCTTTCAAACGCTCTGAAAACGTCTTGTAATGTTGAAGTGCAAGAATCGTTGTCGGAACCAAAACTGCAACCTGTTTACCATCGGTTGCCGCCTTAAATGCCGCTCTTACAGCGATTTCCGTTTTACCGAATCCAACGTCGCCACAAATGAGACGATCCATCGGTTCGGGCTTTTCCATGTCGGCTTTAACAGCCGCTGTCGCCTTTTCTTGGTCAGGAGTGTCCTCGTAAATAAAAGAAGCCTCCAAAGCCTGCTGCAAATAAGAGTCAGGAGAAAAAGCAAAACCTTTTTCGTGCTTTCTCTGCGCATAAAGTTTTATTAACTTCGAGGCAATGTCCTTAACTTTGGCTTTTGTCTTCTGTTTCAGACGGTTCCAAGTGTTAGAGCCGAGTTTGTAAATCTTTGGTGGCTCTCCGTCGCCGGCTTTATATTTTGAAATTTTGTGCAAAGCATGAATGCTGACGTACAAAATGTCGTTGTCCTTATAAACAAGGCGTATAACTTCGTGCGGTTTGCCGCCGATTTCCTGAGTTTCGAGCCCGCCGAAAGTACCGATTCCGTGGTCTTGATGAACAACGTAATCGCCGGGTTTTAAAGTATTCATCTCGCTGATTGTCAAAGCATCGCGATTGCGCTTAATGCGAATTTCCTTCAACCTATACTTTAAGTAACGCTCAAAAATCTGATGGTCGGTATAGCAACAGAGTCTTAAATCGTTATCAATAAAACCCTGATTAACGCCTGCCATAAAAGCCTCAAAAGTTACGTGTTTTTTTACCGCCTCTGAGTGGAAAATATCGTTAAGACGGACAGTTTGACGGTCGTTAAGAACGGCGATAAAAACTTTATATCCAAGACTTTGATAATTATAAATATTCTCGGAAAGCATTTCAAAATTCTTCTTGAAAACCGGCTGCGCAAGAATATTAAAAGTTAAAGTATTGTTTTCGTCTTTTTTATCGACTATAAGCCCCGAATTAATTACGATTTTGTTTCCCAACGACTTTTCAAACACCTCAGCCTCAACAAATTGCGGTTTGTCAGGGTCGTCATCTTCACCATCATCATTAACCGAATTTTTAAGCGAAAAATCCTTGATTTGCTGTTTTGTAAAACTCAAATCGTCAAACCACAAAACACAATTTTCCGCGATGAAATCCAAAAACGGTATTTTTTCAAATTCTGATTCTTTTCGGCATATATCAGGAATTATCGTAATTGTATCTACTTTATTTATAGATAGTTGGTTGACAACATCAAAAGTTCTGATTGAATCTATTTCGTCGCCAAAAAAATCGATTCTGTACGGCTCGTCGTTAGAATAAGAATAAATGTCTATAATGCTGCCCCTTAGAGAATACTGTCCGGGTTCAGCAACAAAGTCCACGAGTTGAAAGCCGTAAGTATCAAGAACTTCCGTGATAAAATCCGTGCTGACTTTTTCGCCTTTTGAAAGTGTTAAAGTATTGTTTTCGAGTTCTTTTGCCGAGATAACGTTTTCGGCAAGAGCCTCAGGATAAGTAATTAACACATAATTACTTAACTTGGAAATCTTATCCAAAACCTCCGTTTTTGACAATAGTGATTCTGTACTTACTTCGTTTTCTTCACCAGTTTTAAGAACAGAATGTTTGTGTGAAAACGGATAATAAAATACCTCCCTTTTTTTTTCCGAAACCTGAAAGTCGTTATAAGTGTAAGCCGCCTCTTCGTCATTGTTCATAACAACGATTAACGGCTTAGATGCCAAGATTTTGTCTGAGGCTGCAAAAAAAGAAAATGCCGAAGTATTAAGCCCTTTGACAAAAATTTTGTCGGAAGTTTTCAAAATTTTTTCCAACGCACCATGATTAGGGTGCAATGAATACAATTCAGTAAGGGAAGTTTCCATTATATGCTAATTTTTTTATAAAGCAAATATAATAAAAAAACAGTTGCCGGAAAAAAACCTGCAACCGTTTTTTTATTAACAATTATAATTTTTTTACTATATGAAAAAAATACTATTATTATTCTGCAACAACTTCAAATTCGATGTTGGCTTTAATATCTTTGTAAAGTTTGATAGTCGCTTTATATTTGCCGACTTCTTTGATATTAGCCTCATCTTGAATTGAAATTTGCTTTCTGTCAACTTCGATGCCTTTCTTAGCCAAAGCCTCAGCAATCTGAATAGTGTTAACAGAGCCGAAAATTTTACCGGTTGTGCTGGTTTTAGCACCGATTTTAATTTCCTTATTTTCAATAAGTTTTGCTTTTTCAGCAGCGTCGTTGCGGAGTTTTTCTTCTTTGTGAGCCTGTTGCTTTTTGTTCTCGGCGAGGACTTTTTTAGCCGATTCGGTTGCAACGGTTGCAAATCCTTGCGGTATAAGATAATTGTTACCGTAACCTTTTTTTACGTTTACGATGTCATCTTTTGAACCGAGTTTTGCAATATCTTGTTTTAATATTACTTCCATTGTATTCTCTGTTTTATTATTTCAACAAATCGGTTACGTAAGGCAACAATGCCAAATGACGGGCGCGTTTAATCGCCACTGAGAGTTTTCTCTGAAATTTCAAAGAAGTTCCCGTAATACGGCGGGGAAGAATTTTACCCTGCTCGTTCAAGAATTTTTTCAAAAACTCGGGATCTTTATAATCGATGTATTTAATACCGTTTTTCTTGAAACGGCAATATTTTTTCTTTTTAATCTCCACCGTCGGGGGAGTCAAATATCTGATTTCGCTTTGTTCCGGCATTTTTTATTCCTCCTTATTATTTTCTTGTTCTACTGAAACTTGTTCTTGTTTAGGCTCTTCTGCCTTAGCCTCCTCAGCGGCCTTCTGTCCGCTTAATCTTTGAATACGTTTTGAAGCATATTCCAATGCGTGTTTATCCAAAGAAACGGTAAGCCAACGGATGATTCTTTCATCACGTTTGAGTTCGGTCTCAAATTTTTTGATCAACTCCGGGGCAGACTTAAATTGAAGCAACTGGTAAAAACCCGTAGATTTGTGGTTAACGGGATATGCAAGTTTCTTCAAACCCCAGTTTTCTTCGTGGACAATCTCTGCTCCGCCGTTGCTTAGAACAGTTTTAAATTTATCCACCGCTTCCTTCATCTGTTGGTCAGACAAAACGGGAGTCATAATGAAAACGGCTTCGTAATTGTTTTGCATAAAATTTAATTAAAAATTTGTTGTTAAAAATTTCGGTGCAAAAGTATAACTTTTTTTTTATCTGGCAAAATTTTTTTCAAAGTTTTTTTATTTTTTAGAAATGAATAAAAATGAATAAAATGAACAGCACACCCTTTGAAAAAAAATTCTTTACTTTGCACTCGGAAAATGGAAACAATAATACTCCGAAACAAAAATACGACTTAAAACTATTTACTTATATACTCAGTTTAAATTTTCCTGAAAAATACCATAGACTACATCGTCTATGGTATTATTTTTTTTTGTATTTTTGCGCATGAACAAACACACATAAAATATGCGTAAAAAAATTCTGATACTTTCTGCCGTGCTTTTGTCAAACAACTTTTCAAAAGCGCAGGAGACGGACACTTTAATAAATTCCGACGGGGCTTTTAGATTAGACGAATCGTCGTTTACCTTTACGGAATCTCAACTCGGTGAAGACGAGAGCGACAGCCGTCAGTCAACGGTTTTAAGTTCTTCCTCCAACGTTTTTTCTTCCAACGCTGGAATGAAGTTTTCACCAGCAAACTACCGTTACAGAGCCTTGGACAATAAGTACAACGACGTTTATATCAACGGCGTATTAATGAATGACATCGAAAGAGGTTATTTTCGCTTTTCACAAATAGGCGGACTTAACAACATTACTAAAAACAGCGACAACGCCCTGCCTTTTGAAAGCAACGTTTTTTGCTCTCCGGGACTTGCCGGGTCTGTCAACTACGACATACACCCCTCAAAAATTGCCCAAGGACATAAAATATCTGCCACGCTTGCCAACCGCACTTACACGGGGCGTCTGATGTATACTTACGGCAGCGGCGTTAACAAAAACGGCTGGTCTTTTGCCGGAAACCTTACCTGCCGTTACGCCTCGATAGAAGGCTTCAAAAACGTGGAAGGCGCGTTTTACAACTCCCTCTCCTATTATATAGGTGCTGAAAAAATCTTCAATTCTTCCCACACTATTTCTCTCAGCACTTTCGGAAACCCGACTATGAGAGGTTCAAGAGGCGCGTCAACAGACGAAGCATACTTTTTGGCAGGCTCCAACAATTACAATCCGTATCTCGGATATTTTATGGGCGAGGTCAGAAATTCAAGGGTTGTAAAAGATTTTGCACCGACAACAATTCTCACTTGGGACTATATTTATAACGACAGAATGAAAATTTCAACCTCGGCGTTTATTGTCTTTTCAAAATATTCCAGTACAAAATTGTCATACAACAACTCTACAAATCCTGCCCCCGATTATTACAGTAAACTTCCTTCCGGCTTTTTCAATACTTACAACCCAAATGACAGCGGACACCGAACGGAAGCAGATTTGCAAAACTGGAACACTGCATACGATTATTGGACTTCATCGGTCAACAACCGTTACATAAATTTCGATGCTTTATATTATTCCAACCTTTCGGCCAACTTATCGGGGCAGGACGCCTTTTATTATATGCCTGAGACCCATACAGACAGACTTTCCGGCGGTGTGGCAACAAACATAAAATACAGTATCGAAAAAAATTCCGCACTGAATTTCGGTGCAAGTCTTACCCGGAACAAGTCAATGCACTATCAAACAATGTACGATTTGCTCGGAGCAAAATATTTTCATAACACCAATAGTTTTGCCTTAGGCGATTATCCCTCTTACGCGATACAAATTCAGTACGATTACCGTTATCCGAACAAAGAAATAAAAGAAGGTGATATTTTTGGTTTCGATTACAATATTTTTTCTGACAATCTTTCGGGCTGGGCAGTATACACCCTTGACGAAGGCGGTGTTCACTATTACGTTTGCGCAAGAGCAAGTTATACGGATATGTTTAGAGAAGGTAAAATGCAAAACGGTTTTGACCCCAACAACTCATACGGACGTTCCAGAAAGGCTTATTTCGGCGATGGCGGCGGCAAAACGGGCGCAACTGTTAACCTTGGAAAAGGACATGCCATAGACTTAGGTGCAGGTTACGAATGGAAAGCCCCGACAGCAAATTCAGCATTTCTTTCGCCGGAGGTCAACAATAATTACGTTACGGGGCTCAAATGCGAAAACATCTTGTCAGCACAATTAAGTTACGCTTATTCCGGCTCTAAAATCAACGCAAACCTTACAACTTATTATGCGAAAATAGGTAAGGCTTCCAAATGGACGTGCTTTTACGACGACAATTCGCACTCGTTTTCATACGTGTCAATGACGGGTATTGAAAAGGAATATTTCGGCGCAGAATTGGGAATAAGGGTTAAAATACTTTCAAACCTTGAACTTTTAGCCTTAGGAACAATTTCGGAGGCAAAATACATCAGCGACTGCGATGCTGTATACATGATGTCAAATTCAGCAACGTATTCCTCTGATGGTGTCGCCTCAAAAGGCATGAGAGAAGACGGAACGCCGCTTTCTATCGGCTCGTTAGGCGTAAGTTACAACGTAAAAGGCTGGTTTATAGAGTTAACGGGTAATTATTACGACAGAATTTACCTTTCGTTTTCGCCTCTGACAAGATACAAAAACTCGGTTACAAACAAAGAGTTGATTGACCCGGCAGGCAATTTCCACACTCCTGACCAAGCAAGAGGCGAAGGCGGTTTTATGCTTGACGGCTCTTTGGGCAGAAATTTTAGGCTCAAAAAAGGCAGCCTTTATGCCGGTGTTATGTTAGCAAACATTCTCAACAACACAAATATTTGCACCGGCGGTTACGAACAAAACCGCACCGACCGTTCTTACAACGAAACCTCAAACACTACAAGCGACAAAGCATACGTTTTTTCAAAAAACCCGAAAAAATATTATGCTTGGGGCATTAACGGAATGTTGAACTTAGTTTACAAATTCTAAAAATGATGAAAAAAATTTTTACCATATTAACTATTGCAGCAACACTATTTTCGTGCGGTGAAAAGGATTGGGACTCTAATGACAATTATTTCCTTAAACCCGAAAACTTCCCATACGGCAACAATACGATTGTCTGTCATAACATAATATCAATCAAGAGTTTGAAAGAGAAATACGCGGACGTAATTTCTACAAGTAAATCTGCCGAAATCACTGACGACATTCAAATCCGCGGCATTATCACCGGCAACGACATAGAATCTAATCTGTCCAACCAAGTTTCGCTTCAAGACGAAACCGGCGGCATAATGCTGAGCATTCAGGAAACGGGTTTATGTACCTATCTTCCCGTCGGCGAGGAAATCGTTGTTAACTTAAAAAATCTCCACATCGGCGGTTACGGCAAAATGCCGCAAATAGGTGCTCCGTACAACAATTCAATCGGCAGAATGAGCAAACTGTTATGGAAAGATCATTTCAGAATTTTGTTCTTTGCTGATACCTCAAAAGTAAAAGCAAAAGAAGTAACCTCGGCATCTCAGTTGTCAGAAGATGATTTAGGAACGCTTGTTACGCTAAAAAACGTATCTTTCAAAGACGCTGACGGAAAAGCAGTTTTTGCCCCGACCGATAGTTATGAAAACAGATACTTAAACGAAGACCAATATTCTTCAAAGTACGTTATCAGGACAAGCGGACTTTACGCCAAATTCGCTAAGGA
>JAEEGK010017430.1_pt1 | contig 15665 bp, 14 predicted proteins | sample 8958771 | NCBI WGS metagenome assembly JAEEGK01 (sample SAMN16246547, study PRJNA631951) | gut metagenome | biome: gut microbiome; feature: rumen; material: SC-attached | host: Bos | place: Iran: Karaj | collected 2018-10
TAACTGCGAAGCGATTTTGGAAGATTAACGCAATCTAGCCTGAAATAAAGGCAATACGGAGAAGAACGAGGAAGTACAAAAACTAGGGTAACGCAATAATAGGAAGATTGGTGAAGGAGTTAGGTTGCCTAATCGTAAGCCAAGAAATGGTTTTTTAAGCGGGTTAATCGATTAAGCAAATAGGGGCAGAATGACGCATTTTTCACAGCCTGTTCACCGCCCGTTCCTTATTCCGCAAACTGCTACATTTTGCATAGCGATGAATGCCTAAAAAGATCGTAGTTTATCAGCGCAACCGACAAACCCTGTGGGGAGGGTGTACGGCTTTTACCCCAAAACTGTTGCTAAACGATACATGAAGAAGGGGATGTCTCTGACTCCTTTCACTTGTGCTCGGAAGCATTTGATCTTTGAGTTTAGTGATTCTGCTGAAGCATTTGTCTGACGTTTGATGAAGTAATTCAGTATCTCGTCTTCATAGAACTTGATAGTATCACGTACGGACTTGATTTCTCGCAGCGTGCATGCAGCAACTTTCTTATACCATTCTCCCAACTTCTCCTTTGCCATTTCCTTTGTGAGTTTCTTGTTGCGGAATACGGCTCTGAGGGAATTGATCAGGTTATATGCTTCTTCAAGCTTTGGATATAGTTCAAAGAGAATCTTCGCACGCTTTTCCTGCGTTGTGCTCCATTTCTCCCGACTCATGGCCAATTGCTTTCGACACCGGGTCAATGCCTCTACGAGTGTCTCTCCATTCTTAAGCTTAGGGGGTTCAAAACGCGTGTTCAGCCTTTTGGGCTTTTTCCCACGCTTGCTTTTCCTCCAATTCTTTCCATGCTTTGCCATCATCCTGTTTCGATATGATTTTCTCTGCGCAGCCAGTCTCTCGAGATATTTGCGGAACTCAGCCTTCTGCCTGTTCATGTCCTTTACAGCCTCACGTTTCAGGCGCAGACGTATCTCCTCGCATCCTTCGCCCCCTCGCTTGACGACATGGAAGCAATCACGGATAGCTGTGGCTTTAGGAAATGCTTCTCTTGCTATGGCACGCATGCAGTCAGAAAGGTCCATCGTGATACTCTCTGTCATTTCACGCTTGTCTTCAGGCAGTTGCATGAGTACTCTCAGTACATCGGCAGGATTCGTCCCCTTGACAACTGCAATGATTGCGCCTTTGCGACCATGCGCATCCTTGTTGTGGATAATGGTGTACAACTCGCCTTGCAGGGAAGTCTCGTCTATGCCATAATCCTTACCTACGTTTTGCGGCAGAAGTATCCATTCGGCGGCATGTCCTTTCTGTTCCCACGTCTCGAAGTCACTCAATGTGTCTTTGTATCTCTTCGCAAACGTGGAACTGTTAATCATGTATGTATAGCCTATCTGACGAGCGGTTATCGTCTCATTGTCCATCCGCTTTCTTTAAAAAAAGAGCGAAGTCTTTCGAGTATCGCGTGCCAGGATGCTTCAGTTGTATTTTCTTGTCGAGATCCACTGACTTGGTTGTGCCGTCTGGCATTGTCCAGCGACGCCTGCGCACATGGAGGACGGTTTTCTTGTCACGTGTCGGGAAATCCAGAAGACACGATTCATCACCGAAACCATCACTTACAGAGCCACTCATGTCAGCAGTGCGATTGTCGCGTTCATCAAGATAAATGTGAAGCTCGGTTGTGTACAGGACCTCTTTGTCCTGCGTTGGAACCTCTGCGAAATCTGTCACTTCAAAGTACTCCAGTACACCTGTAGGAAGAAAATACAAGGCAAGGCCTTCGTACATATTTATGTTGTTGTTACGATTCATAACGCAAAGGTAATAACTTTTCTGCAATCATGTATCGTTTAGCAACAGTTTTGGGGGTAAAAGCCGTACACCCTCCCCACAGGGTTTGTCGGTTGCGCCGTAATGGGAAATACGATATTTTTACAGGCTAAATAATGCATGAAACAGGACTTGCTAAAACAGGAAGTAGATCGGGCGTTTGGCCACCAATTGAAAGAGGCACGTGACTTTGAACAACTGAGCCACCTATTGTTATCGCATACGCGTGAGAGGTTGTCACTCACAACTCTGAAACGCTTAAAATGTGTAAGTCCTTTTCTGTCCTTTTCGCCTCATTTGATAGAACCATTGAGCAATTATACAAAAAAGCATTACGCAAATTTCTATAATCTGTTATATACTTACAATATACTTAAAAACGAGACTGTGGGGGATGCATTAATTGTTTTTCCCAATTAAAAGCTATATCTTTGTACTCGTGTTTTTCAAATGGAACGCTTCCACTCGTGCTGCTACCAACGAGTGAATGACATTTTGATGATGAATAATTGGCAATACATTTGGCGGATTCAAAAGAAATGTTTACCTTTGCCGAATCAACCATCAACCATATGCTGAAGCTACTCATTAAACTCTGGGCAGACCAGAAGCGCAGGAACTTCAAGTGGGGCCGTTTCTTTGGCCAGACTTACTTCTTTGTGCTGATCATGATCATCAGTGTGATTTTCACCTTTGCGACGTATGAGGATGTCGGAGACGAAAGTGCAGAAATAGTGGTGCCTTTCTTGGCCGCCTGCATCATTATTCCCGACTTTCTGCACAAACTGCTGATGAAGCACGACGAGACAGTGATGGACCACTACCTGAAGAGCAAGCCCATTCCCGAACGTAGCTGGAACCGCTTCCTGCTCATCACCAATCTTGTGAACTTCTGGAACTGGTCCATTCCCATTCTTTTTTTGCCATTCTGTCTGGTATTTCTGAAATGGACCGTCATGTTTCCATCGTTTCTGTTGCTGGTGGCGGTGTCGATGGTGGGCGGCGTGGCTATTACGGCTTTTCGCAGAGCAAAAGGCTGGACCAACAAATGGCCTGTGCTGGTGGCAATGGCCATATGGGCTCTTTTTGCGTTCATGTACTCACTCCTTGCCTTCCTTTTGCCGTGGGGTTTACATATGGTGGGATTCTTCCTGCTCTGCCTAGGGGCGGTAGCCGTGTTCTACAGCTATCTGTGCGAGTTGCACCGCTACGACGAGTCACAGTCCAAAGCTGGCAAGCTGTTTTTGACAGGTGCCTCGTCGCTGTTCTCGATGGAATACATTGGCGTGCTGCGCTCCAAACGGCTTCGCATGGCAACACTCATCTTGCCCGTGGTGTTTGTGTTCAACACCTATTCGTTGGTTAGCCAGGAAGAAGACTTCATGCTCTATATGATGCTGATGTTTGCCATCTTTACGCCCTCTATGATGCTGGGACAGTGGGTATTCGGCATCGAAGGCAACTATTTCGACGGTCTTTGGACGAAACCTGTCAATATCCGCACTATCCTGAAGAACAAATTCCGGTTTTTCTCCCTGCTCAACATCTTCCCCACCCTGCTGATACTGCCGCTCATCTGGATGGCCGACCTGTCACCCTGGCTACTTGTTGTCACCTGGCTGTTCACTGCAGGACTGGCAAACCTGACACTGATGCCCACCGCTCTAATTTCGTCGAGGATAGAACTGTTCCAATCGGCTTTCTTCAACTATCAAGGAGCTTCGTTGGCGGTCTACATCTACGGCATGATAGCCATCATCCCACTGGCCGTCTATGTGGTTTGTCTGAGTCTGCTACCCCTGACCACTGCCATGATTGTGCTGGCAGCGGCAGGCATCGTCGGTTTTTCCCTGCATCAGGCTGTCATCAACATAATAGCCAGTAAATATGAGAAAAACAGATACAAGAACTTTGAAAGATACAGGAGTTGAAGGTGGAAGGATTTTAAAAAGTTCAAGAAGTTTGAGAAGTTTGAGAAGTTCAAGGAGTTCAAAAAGTTCAAGAAGTTCAAGGAGTTTAAGAAGTTTAAGAAGTTAAGATAAAAATGGAAATCAAGATACAAAACCTCATTAAGCAGTACGGGAACAACACCGTACTCGACATTCCCGAACTGACCATCGGTTCGGGCGAACTGGTAGGACTGGTTGGCAACAATGGTGCAGGAAAGACCACGCTGATGCGCCTTATATTGGATCTCATAGAGGCGACGGAAGGCTATGTCGAGAGTAACGGTCTCCGGGTAAACGAAGATGAGACATGGAAGGTGTTCACCGGCTCGTTTATCGATGGCCGTTTCCTCATCGATTTCTATACACCTGAAGAGTATTTCGGCTTCATTGCCCATGTCTACGGTATTGATAAAGAAACACTCAACAGCCGACTGGAGCACTATCAGGCACTCATGCACGACGAGATACTGGGCACAAAGAAATACCTGCACCAGTTCTCTGAGGGTAATCGGCAGAAGACTGGCATCATAGGAGCCATGATCATCAATCCCAAAGTACTGATTCTCGATGAGCCGTTCAATTACCTCGACCCGTCATCACAGATCATCGTGGCTAAGCTCATCCGTCAGATGAACGAGCAGTTTGGCACCACTGTCATCATCTCCAGCCACAACCTTAGTTTCGTATCGGAAATATCAACACGCATCCTGCTGCTAGAGAAAGGACACATCATCAAAGACCTACCTAACCACGATGGCAGCGCCACGGCAGAACTTGAAGAATATTTCAATACGGCAGAATAAAAACAAAGTCCCTATGGGAGCATACAGCTGCTGCCCCTTCAGTGCACACTTGCGGCTGTCGAGTAAAACTTATTTCAGATACTTGGCCAGTTCTGACTTGTTCTGGCGCAGTCCTTTGGCGAAGTTCTGGACATTCGCCTGTGCACCCAGCTTCGAGGAGTGGGTATGGTCTTTCTTGAAATACTTGCCAGCCTTCTCCTTCAGCTTTTCCACCATGGCACGGGCTTTCTCCTTGTCGGCAGGCAACTGCTTGACAGCGAATTTCTTGTCGAGGAAATCAGCACTGATATTATGCAGGTCGATGAACTCCACACCCGTAGCCTCTACCACCTCACGATACCAACGGCCGTAGCTGTCGTTGCGACGCTCAATGTGCCCGCCAGGCCACTCATTGCGTGGCGTCAGCGAAACGAGGATTGGAGTGGCCCCCTTCTCACGGACATCATCAATCATCTTGCGCAGATACCAACCGAAGGAATATACCACTTGGTAACTACCATCATCCATGTGGTAGACATGGCAGGAATCCGCAGTACTGGCTATCACCCCTCGAGCCTTACGGTCGGTAATGGGGCATATGTCGTTATGACCGAAGGCGATGGTGACGAAGTCGCCCGGCTGCAGCGTATTGACAACAGCATCCCACTTGCCCTCATTAATAAAGGTACGCGTGGAACGCCCGGCATGGGCAGCATTGTCGAGGGTGATCTTTGACTCGTCAAACACGGTCTTCGCCAGCGAGGCCCAGCCCCACATGCCATTGTCATCACGGTCCCTGTTGCGCACCGTACTGTCGCCGGTGAAGAACACCACAGGCTTACCCTTCTCACGTTTCACCATACGCATAGGCTGCACCACGTTCTGCATCATCTGCTGAAGAGGTTTCAACTGCGGGTTCTTGCTGTACCAAATTCCCTCGGCAGCAGAGCGGGCGTTAAGCTCGGCACCAAACTTCGAAGTATGGATATGGTCGCCAAAGAAGTGGTATTTCTCTTTCCAAGGACTCATGCGGTCAAGCTTCTGGCCTGAGATCTCGTTCAGGTCGACAAAAGGTACGCCCTCAACGGCAGCTATATAGGCAGCCCACTCAGTCTGAGGCTTACGGACAATACGTCCTTTATTGTCATAGGCATCACGCGGGGTCAGCGACATCAGGATGGGGTTGGCACCGGCATCACGTATCTCCTTGACATAACGGCGCAGGTAGTTGCCATAGCTGTAGACCGTGTCCTGACGCTGGGTGCGCTGATTGAAACCGATCAGCATGGTATCGGGATCTACACCGGGAATAACGGCACGTGCCCGACGTTGGTCAAAATACTCGCCACCATCGTTGTGGCCTATGCTGACGATGACCCAGTCTCCCGGTTTCAGTGCCTGCCGAACTGCAGGCCACAGATCTGTATAAAAGGTACGTGTGGACATTCCGCCCAGAGCCTGGTTCTCCACGGAAATGAGCCTTCCATCAAAATACTGGTTAGCATAGTAACCCCATCCCCACTGTCCATTGGAACCGTCCCCGCGTGTTCCGTTGCGCATCGTGGAGTTGCCTATGAGGAAGAGCACAGGTCTGTTTCCCTGGCGGGTACTGCCCGGTGCGGGTCGCGACATCAGTGCCTTTGCTATGGAGTCAGGGGTATTGTCCACCACCTTGTTAACATCTTCGGTAGGATCGGGCAGATTGTCGAAGCCCTGTGCCTGTGCTCCACTAAAAGACAGCAGGCAAATGACTGACAAGACTGCAATTCTCACGTTCATTTTTGTTTTCATATTCTCTTCAAACGTTGTTATGGTATCCAAATTCCCTGCAAAGTTACGAAAAGTCAAGTGCAAAACAAAAGAATTTATTCTTTTTTTTGCCGAGACGGAATAACTTCGTGACATTTATGCCACAAAGTTACGAAAAGTCGAGTGCAAAACAAAAGAATTTATTCTTTTTTGGGTGCCCATCAGCATACTAGGCAACCACCACAAACTGCGAGCGGTCGATGCTACTCCCTCCTCGGCGCTTGCGCTGACACATCAGGTAGTTCATTATGTGAAGTAAGAAGTGATGCCACTCACCCCCTGACATTTGTTCGCTTACGTTCTCTCTGCCGTTAACATCCCTTGTGAACCGAGGAGAGAACGGGAGTGAACGAGGTTCAGTGCCTGAGCGAATTCGCATAAGATTCTTTTTGGAATAAACGGGGTCTGACTAACAGCTCGATTCCATGTTACGGCTGGTTTATTGACCTCTATAACGAACTCATCTTTTTGTAATATGTAACTTTGTACCGCCAAAATTTCGTAATTTAAAACCACCAGAAATTGGCAAAGTTAAATAACCAACTATGGTAAGTAAAAATGAGGTTTATAGGTATAGGTACTACTTCTTTTCAAAGTTTTTCCGTATATTTGGCTTTGCCGAAGTTTCATATGCTTGGAAATACTCAAATAAATTTGGTTATTCGCTCGCTTAATTGTAACTTTGCAGCAAACTTTTCGGCAGACTGAAAGCAGAGGCGTTCTATAATACTTTGCAGAGGTTAGTGACAGAAGCATAATTTCAAGACTTATGAAGATACTACATACTAGCGACTGGCACCTTGGTCATACTTTATACAACTATGACAGGACAGAAGAGCAACGGGCTATGTTGGAACAGATGGTTAGCATCGTAGAAGAGCAGAAGCCTGATGTGTTCCTATTGTGCGGAGACGTTTATCATACGCCACAGCCATCGGCTGCAGTACAAACCATGCTGTCTGACGGACTCGTAAGAATTCATGAGGCAAACCCTCAGATGACGATAGTGATGACTGCTGGCAACCACGATAGCGGTACAAAGCACGAGATATTCCAGACTCCCTGGAAAGCGCTGAAAGTGTATGCCATCGGTCAACTGGAAAAGGAAGACCTGGATGAGCATATCATCGAAGTGTCTGGAAAAGGGTGGATTGTTGCTGTTCCATATGCCAATGAACGAAACATCCCTGAAGGTTTCTTCCAACAGTTGCTGGATAGAGTAGCAGAAAAGAATACCGAGAATCTTCCTGTGGTGATGACAGCCCATACGACTGTGAAAGGCTGTGACTTTACGGGACATGACCATGCAACGGAATATACGGTAGGCGGTATCGACTCACTGGAACTTGAAGAAATGGGAGAGGGTTACGACTATCTGGCTCTCGGACACATTCACCATGAGCAGTTCGTACATAGTGGGAAGCACAACGTGCGATACAGCGGCACCCCGCTGCCTGTCAGCTTCGACGAGAATTTCACTCACTCAGTGAGTATCGTGGAGATAGGCCAGCATGGAGAGACACCAGCGGTCAAGGAGATTGAGATTCAGAACCCGCATCCTCTGGTGACGCTGCCGACTGACGGACTGGCTACGTGGGAAGAGGCAAAGGTACTATTGAGTAAATTCCCTGACGATATTCCTGCCTATATACGTCTGAACGTGGAGATTGAGGATTTCCTGCCTGTAGAAGCCAACGCTGAAGCCGCAAGCCTAGCGGAGGGGAAACAATGTCGGTTCTGCTGTATCAATGCCAAGAGAAAGGCTGTCAGACAAGACGATGTACAGGTATTGACCGTACAAGAGTTCCAGGAGGAGAAACCCATCGAGATTGCCAGACGTTATGCAGAATACGAGGGCATCAGTTTCGATGAGGAGATGCAGACTATGTTTAATGAGGTCATGGATATGGTGGCCGAAGAATCACGTAATGATTAAATGAAGGAGGACCGTCACGATGAAGTTACAAAAACTGATCATACACAATATTGCATCTATTGAGGATGCCGTCATTGACTTCGAGGCACAGCCATTGGCTGGCAGTGAGGTATTCCTGATAACGGGTAAAACAGGTGCGGGTAAATCAACAATTCTGGATGCTATCTGTCTGGCACTCTTTGCCGACACTCCAAGACTGGAGAACACGCAGATGCAAGGAAAAACCAAGGATGTGGATAGTAAACTGGAATTAGATGACACCCGCCAGCTGATGCGCAGAAATACTGGAGAAGCGTATGTTTCTCTGACCTTTACTGGCAGCAATGCCATTCACTATGAAGCACAATGGAAGGTATGGCGCTCCAGGAACAAACCCACGGGTAATCTTCAAGGAAAATCGTGGAGTCTGAAGAATCTCGATACGGGCTACACCATCGATAAAGACGTTCAAATCAGGGCTGAGATGAAGGCTGCCATTGGTCTCGACTTCAACCAGTTCTGCCGTACCACGTTGCTGGCCCAGGGAGAATTTACCAAGTTCCTGAATAGTAAGGATGATGAAAAAGCTGCTATCCTGGAGAAAATAACCGGCGTGGATATCTATGCGAAGGTCGGTAAGAAGGTTTTTGAAGTGACAGGCCAGAAGGAACAATTGTGGAAAGATGCCAAGCAGCAGGTGGAGGGTATTCGAACGCTCTCAGATGGCGAGGTCGCTGCCAAAAAAGAAGAAATTGCAGGCATTGATGCACAGTATAAAGTTCTCAAGGATAGTGTCGATGTGGACAGAGCCAAACTCCAGTGGATAAAAACTGATTGGGACCTAGCAAAGGCCATCGACAAGGCTACCGAAGAGCACAAACAGGCTCAGTCTGTAGTGGACAGTGATGACTTCAAGACAAAGGAGTTGTTGGTCAGGCAATGGAACACCACAATTGATGCCCGCAGCTGGTTGACAGCGAAGAAAGGTGCTGAAAGCAGCAAGGTACAACAGCAGAAGGCTCTGTCAGCATTGGAATCGGATTATGTCGGTGTGCTTGGCGGGTATGCCTTTTCAGAGCAGGAGAAGCAACAGACGGAGGCGGACATCAAGGCCATAACTGCTCTTATTGAGACTGAGAAGGACAAGCACAAGGTTTATGAGAATGCCCAAACTATTGCTGGCTATATGAGCACGATTGCTGATGGCCGGAAGAAGATTGCAGCGAGCCAAACGGCTATCGCTAACGAAAACAAGGCCCTGACGGAAGAACTGAAACCTGCATTTGACAAGGCCCAAGAGATCTTGAAAGAGGCACAAGAGACCTATAGAAAACAAGAGGCAGAGATAAACGAACAGGAAAAAGCTCTTGTTGCACTCAATCTTGGTGGGTTGCGTACACAGCGTGACAAGAACAAAGAACTGATCCAAAACATTGGCATCGCTTTCGACCGTATAGACTTGCTTGACAAAGAGAGGAAACGCAAACAAGAAACTTCAGCGTCTCTTGAAGGAACCCGTGTCGAAACAGAGAAGAAACAGAAAGCCTTGGAGCTGATGGAACCACAGATCCATGATGCCAAGGTGAAGATGGATGACCGTAAGGAGATGCTTGACAAGCAGAGCGACACCATCAACAAGTTTGCCAAGACATTGCGCCAAAAACTACATATAGGCGACATCTGTCCTGTTTGCCGACAGAAAATCAAGAGTGAACTGCCTCATGAAGATGAACTGGCCAAACTTGTTCGTGGCCTCAGTGATGCATTCAATGAAGCAGAGACAGCGTACAAGAAACTGGTAGATGAGAGAAATAGGTTGGAGGCCGAGGTAAAGACAGCGGCTAAGAATTATCAGACCTCCAAAGAGGCTTTTGATAAAGACAAGTCTGTTGAGACTGCCGAACAGAGGGTTGTGGCTGCATGTAAGGCTTGTGGCATTGGTGAGTATGATGATGCTACTCCTGCGGCTCTGAATGAGTTGAAGGGAAAGGCTGATGCAACAATAAAGGAAGTGGAAGCCAAAATCGCTGAAGGTGAAGGTAAGGATTTGGCCATCAAAGAACAGCGGAAGGCGCATGATAAGTTCAGGGTTGAAATCTTAGATTTGAGAGCAAAAGATGCTCAGAAATCCGAAAAAGCTATCAACGACTGTAAAGGAAGAATCTCTACTCATGAGGAACTGGTGAGAACCAAAAAGGAAGATGTGTCCAAAGCAGAAGAGAATGCAGCATCGTTCATTGTTGGCCAGTGGACTATCGACTGGAGGGATAAACCGAAAGATTTCGCTGAACTATTGAAGGAACAGGCAGAAACCTATCAGAAGAACGTCAAGCGTAGTCAGACACTCGCGAATAGCCTATCTGAGATGACTAACAGTTGCCAGATGGTGAAGGATGTTATTGATGAAATCGTACAGTTAATGCCTGCTTGGAAAGAGTTTACTGCATCGGATAAGACAAAACAGACAGGCCTCTTGAAGAAAGCCAATGACGTAAAGAGCAAGACATCGACAGCTCTTGCCGGGCTGCAGCAGGCAGAAGAGACTGCCAAAGTGAACAGTCAGCAACTGGATAGTTTTCTTGCTGACCATAAGGATATCAGCATCGAAAGGCTAAATGTCCTAAATGACTATACTGCAACCCAAATCAGTGAGGTTAATACACTGCTCGATACGGATAGAAAAAAGATGCTGGCGAAAGAAACGCTGATGAAGGATGCTGTCAGAAAACAGAATGAGCATCTGAAAGAAAAGCCTGAACTGCAGGATGGTGACACCATTGAAACTCTGGATGCTCGTATCAAGGAACAGGAGCCAAAGCTGATTGAGTTTGCGGAGAAAAAGGGTGCCATCAGTCAGGAGCTGAAAGCAGATGAAGAAAACAAGAAAAACAGAGGCAAACTGATTGAAGAGGTGGAAAAGAAATCTGCTGAGTATCAGAAGTGGTCACGAATGAACCAACTTATTGGTGATGCTACAGGCAATAAGTTCAGAAAAATAGCCCAGAGCTATGTTCTGACCAGCCTAATTCATTCGGCCAACTGCTATATGAAGACGCTGACAGACCGCTATACGCTGAAAGTGGCACCAGGCACTTTCGTCATCTCACTCGAAGATGCCTATCAGGGCTATGTCAGCAGAGCTGCCAGTACGATTTCCGGAGGCGAAAGTTTCCTCGTGTCGCTGTCACTGGCCTTGGCACTTAGTGACATCGGTCAGCAGTTGGCGGTAGACACACTGTTTATCGACGAAGGTTTCGGTACTCTCAGTGGCGAGCCCTTACAGAATGCCATCAACACATTACGTTCGCTGCATACCAAATCTGGCCGACATGTGGGAATTATCAGTCACGTGGAAGAACTGCAGGAACGCATCCCCATTCAGATTCAGGTAATACAGGAAGGAAATAATTCGAGCAGTAAAGTGAATATCATCCCGGATGTACCACGAAATGAGACAACCTGATCGGATTTTTGCAAAGTGAATAATAATAATGAAGATATGAATTATGGAAGATGTTGAAAAAATCGCTCGTGCCCTTAGAGAACTTGGTAAAATCGAGGATGAAAAAGAGGCAAAAAGAGAAGAAGAGCGGAAGCATAAAAAGGAAGTTGAAGGAAGGCGCAACCGTCTTAGGAAACTCTATTATGAACAAGCGCCTCCTATTTCATTTCATATACCCCCACACTCCTCATTGTTAAATATGGACGATGAGGAATAAAGCAATAGAGCATAAAAACAAAATGTTATGTTAGGAGCAATAATTGGTGATATTGTTGGTAGCAGATGGGAGTTTAACCCCACGAATGACTACGACTTCGAGTGGTTGTCTGATGAAAACGGCTTTACGGATGACACCATCTGTACGGTCGCTGTAGCTGATGCGTTATTAAAAGGGCGCGACTTTGGGGAAAGCATCCATGAGTGGTGTAACCGCTATCCGCATCCAATGGGAGGCTACGGTGGCAGGTTTGCCCAGTGGGTACGAAGTGAAAATCCTCAGCCATATAACTCGTTTGGCAATGGGGCTGCTATGCGTGTAAGTCCTGTGGCACACTGGTTTGATACTCTCGATGAAGTCTTGGATGCTGCTGCCGCCACGGCAAGACCTTCACACAATCACGATGAAGGTATCAAGGGCGCACAGACGGTAGCTTTAGCCATCTTCAAGGCACAAGTCTATAGGACATATGCCTGTAAGGATGCGTCAGTTTTTATTGATCAAATTCTGGAAGAATGCGTTGAGTTCTCGGGGTATGACATCAATATGCCGAAAGCATCGGTGCTGAACCGTTTTGATGAGACCTGTCAGGGAACCGTTCCTGTGGCTCTTAAAGTCATCAGTATGGCTACAAATTATGAGGACGCAGTTCGTATGGCTGTCTGCCTCGGTGCTGATGCAGATACTTTGGGAGCCATTGTTGGCAGTATTGCTGAAGCCATCTGGGGTATTCCATTGGAAAGACGTATGGAGATAAAGAAGTTCTTGCCCGATGAGATGCAGGATGTTATTGCAGCCTTCTTTCATGCGTGTCCACGTGCATTTAAGCCTCTTATAGATACATCATTCAGTGAAACAGCCTATAATGAAGTAGCTCAGGACGTCTTGGAACATGAAGAGGCGCAAGAGCTGAGAAGTGAAATGGAAAGGAATAGAGACGAGAAGCGTGAACGAATGGCTGAACGTGGTAAGGCACGTGAACAATGGTGAATGAAGCATGACTAAGCCATACCATTAATGCCCAATATCAAAATGGGTATTCAAACCCGTGAGACTCGTAATAGTCCTTGAAGATATGATCTAATTTCCTCTCTTTATAATATTGTATATCTTTGGGAGGAACATTGGCGGGTACTTTGTGCTTACTAAAGTCAAACTTTGCCTTTCCATCCAAGACATCATTTTCCGTCTGCCTATCTGCACCCCAAGCAATCAAAATCTCCTGGATAGTTGCTTCTGTCTGAATATCTACGTAATCCCAGTCATAGTGTACAAACGCTCCAGTCTCATAGAAATGCTTGAATTTGGCTAAAACTACCCAACTATAGTGACGATTCCATATATCATGAAACCAAAGGGCAGTTTCTCCTTTGCCAAGGTCACGCTCGAAACAAGCAAAAAAATCGTCATCGCTCATTGTAATGGTCTTTAACCATGGAAACTTCTTGCTGTCTTCATCATAGAAAGCCTGCTCTCCAGCTGTCATATCTCGTAATATCTTTCCCATATCCTTTTCTTTTTACCATTTCGACATACAAAGGTAATGCTTTTATTTCGAATAAACAAAAGATAAAGCAGAAAAGAGTGATTTATACGGATAACTCTGACATAAGAGTCGTAACCAGGTCATGAATCGTCTTCCCATATGAAAGATTCTTCTTTAGACGCAATGAGCCGTCTTCCATGTACGTTTTTTTGTTGACTTCCAACATCATGGACTGATATATGAAAGGACATTCAGGCGTCTCAGAGTTGCTGTATGGCTCGTTTATGCCTACTTTGTAACCGCAGTCTTCAAAGAGGTTGACTGCCAGCTCTATGGTTTCTTTATTAGGCTTTGACCAGTCTTCATTATAACCAATACAGATATCGACATCGCTCATTTCACTGGGGAAAGAGTGACAATCCAGCAGAAGTGCTTCAGGACAAAGATTGTTCTTAAGCCGCTCTTGGTGATTTTGCCATAGATTCAGCAAATACTCTTCATATTCTTGGGGAATCATTCGCAAATAACCATCAAACTGTTTATATAGGATTCCTTGGCCTTCTGCCTCCAGAGGATCATTCCAAAGACGCTCCGCGTCAACAATGAAGCGTGAATAAGGGAATCTGACTGTTCTGATATTCTCTTTCCTATAGCCATGAAAGAGATAGTCAGTGTGCCAGTCAGTCCACTTCAGCACAATGTCATTGACGAACTTCTCGTCAATGTTCCAAAAACTCAGATGTTCGTCATAAAGCCCCTCGATGGAGGCATGCGGTTCATTAAGAACAATTCGGGTGTATTGCATACCGTTATCATTTTAGTTAATACTCACTTAACTCGCATCTTCTTACCACCGTGGCATAACGAAAGCTCGGTTGGTGTGAACCTAATCACTCTTGATGCTTATTCGGATGCAAAAGTAGTGATAAAGTAGAGAATAAACAAATTTTGAAGGGAATTTTTGAAGATAATGTAGATAATTAGCCAAAAATCGAATAGAAATTTGTAAATTTGCAAGCAATAACAATAGTTTTTATTCGTACATAGAGTTTATGAGACATCGTATAAAAGCAGGTAAGGTTGGCTCCTTCACACCTGAGAAGCAAAAGGTGGAAGTAGAGCAATTGGAGGACAGAGAAGTCGCTGAGGACGTAGAAGAATTCTTCGAGGAAGATTCGGAATTCAGCAATGATGATGAAGCCCTGGCAGCAATGGAGTTTTATGATAGTCCTGACGTGGTTGAATAGAACATTATCATAGGAATGAAAAGGGTTATATATGTGATAGGTGGTCTGCTACTCATGGTATCATGTACCAGCAGGAAGAACTCAAACGGCGTTTACGTCAGCGACATGGATAGTGTTGCTGTTATGGACTCTATGCGTCCAGACATGCCGCCGCCACCACCAGACAGTGGCAGGCTTGATGGTCATCGGCCACCGCCACCGCCTGATGGTATGCGGCCTGACGGGCCGCCACCTCCACCGCCCCACGGGAAAGGTCGTCCTCCCCACAAGCCGGACAATATGCGTGGCTTTGATCCTGCATCGGAAGATGATATGGAGGACAATGGTATGAGTCGTTACATGGAAAATAATGATGAAGAAGGTTGGGACTGATTCGAAAAAGGTGCGTAAATACGCAAAATAATCGGACGATACGGATTTACAGAGCTAAAATGACGCAAGAAGAAAGATGGCAACAGCAGTATGAGCAGATGATGTCGTTCATGGAAACGAATCAGCGACGCCCTTCCAAGTACAGACTTGAAGAGCACGATATGCTTAACTGGTTCAAGGCTACCAAAAAGCGAATAGCTAAAGGAGAGCTATCGGAAGAGAGACTGAAGAAGTTCAACATCCTACTTGAAGTGGCAGAAAAATATCGAAGACTGAATCAATATAAGTAGTATTTTGGCATTATGACAGACCAAAAAGAAGTAATATTGAAGGCGATTATATATGAGATCGTAATCGCAGCAGGTGATGAAGGGACAAAGGCGCTTCTGACGGCAGACAACTTGCTGGCAGACATGGCTGTTCCCGTGACGCAATATGACTTCACCTATGCTGACAGGGCAAAAATGAAGAAGTTGTTTCGTGCTGTTGAACGCTTCCTGAAGTCATCAAAGATGAAAGTAAACAGCTTTACCAAGGCTGGGCTTCAGGCTAAGTTCGAGA
>JAEEGK010017431.1_pt1 | contig 15665 bp, 11 predicted proteins | sample 8958771 | NCBI WGS metagenome assembly JAEEGK01 (sample SAMN16246547, study PRJNA631951) | gut metagenome | biome: gut microbiome; feature: rumen; material: SC-attached | host: Bos | place: Iran: Karaj | collected 2018-10
TCGGCTTTCGTCTTCTTCATGAAGAAGGAGATTCCCGACAGGATGCAGAAGACGCTGCTGGGGTTCGCCAGCGGGGTGATGGTGGCCGCCAGCGTGTGGTCGCTGCTGATACCGTCGATCGAGATGGCGGGCGAGCGTGTGCTGCCGGCCGCCATAGGCTTCCTGGCCGGTATCGCGTTCCTCCTGCTGATTGACGAACTGACGCCGCACCTGCACAACGGTGCCCTGAAAGCCGAGGGACCGAAATCAAAGCTCTCGCGCACGGCAATGTTGGCATTGGCCGTCACCATCCACAACCTGCCCGAGGGCATGGCCGTGGGTGTGGTCTTCGCCGGCGAAGCGCAAGGACTGACCCTCAGCGCCGCCCTCGCGGTAAGCATCGGCATCGCCATACAGAATATCCCCGAAGGCGCCATCATCTCCATGCCCATGCACGCGGAAGGCAACTCCCGTATGAAGTCGTTCCTCATCGGCACCCTGAGCGGCGTGGTGGAACCCATCGGAGCCGTGGCCATTCTGCTGCTGGTCGGTGTGCTCGGCGTGGCACTCCCCTACCTGCTGGCCTTCGCCGCCGGCGCCATGATGTATGTGGTCGTGGAGGAGCTCATCCCCGAGACCGCCCAAGGCGCCCACACCAACCTCTCCACGATCGGCTTTGCCATCGGCTTCGTCCTGATGATGGTGATGGACGTGATGCTGGGGTAGTCCGGATATTGAACCTCAATAGTTTCATATCTTGACATTTACTCCAAGATATACACTTCTCGGCTGTTTCGGGCCATAGATGTAACCCGCGTCGCGGAGGACACCGTAGTCTAGGTCGGGCTGGTAGGCATTGGTGATGTTCTGCACGCCTGCGGTCAGGCGTAGCACCACCACGTTGTAGCCCACTTCAGACGGGTGCTGTATCATAGGATCCTCCGCTTTCCGCTGGACCTTGAAATGGAAGTCGTAGGAAACCTGCGCGTTGAGGACGAAAAACGACTGCGTCTTCATCAATACGGGCGGTTCGGTCTCGTGGGGCACCAGCATCGGGCCGGTGAAATTGCCTGTGACGTTCAGGGTCAGGTGCCGCCAGGGGTTGCTCTCCAGAATCAGATAGCCATAGACATTCGGTGTTCTGAGCATCCGGATTTCGGGGGCGGCGTCCTCGCTCCATTCCACCGGTTCAGTGTAGCGGCTCACCTGCCAGGTGGCACCGAGCTGACCGGAAATCCACCGGTTCCAGCTTACCTTCACCGCACCATGCACGCCCGCCACATACCCGCGACCAGCGTTGTAACGCTCGGACATCTCATTCCCTGCGGTATCCTCATACCGCCTTTCCGCGAAAATGTCCTTCAGGTAGGTATAAAAGCCCTCGCCCGTCAAATCCACATCCACGCCACCCTTGTAAAGACAATAGTCGGCTGAGAGAGACACACTGTGCGAACGTTCCTCCTTGAGATCCGGCGCGAGGGTACTGATGATGCGTTCGCCACCCGCCAGGGAGACGTGCAGGTCTTCATCGTAGGTTTGCGGAGCGCGGAATCCAGTGGCGTAACTCACTCGCAATGAAAGTCTTCGAATCGGGTTATAACGGATATTCACCCTCGGGGAGATAATCGGACGGCGGATGAGCGAGTGCTTGTCCATGCGTACACCGGCCAACAGCGACCATTTCTCATTTTTCCACTCGTTCTGCGCATAGACACTGCCGATATGCACGTCTTGGTGCAGATACTGTGCGTAACCTGGAATCGAGTCGGTCAGGTGGTCGAAATTGTATTCCGCGCCCACGGTTAGGGAGGCGGGCATAAACCACAGTTTGTCAAAGTGATAACGCCACAGGGCTCCGGTAGCGAGGGTGAAATTGGTGGTGTAGCCGTAGGCCTTCAACGCGTCTATGCGCTCTTCGGGCGTGCCCTCGCCAATGCCGCCGTAGTAGCTGGTGCGGCGGATGTGCTGCAGGGCGGTGTAGGCCTCCACGTGCTGGTGTCCGAAGTCGATATGATAGTCGAGGTGCCAGCTGTGGATGAGATGCCCCGCGCCTTCGGAAATGTTCGACTCATGGGGCTGCAGACCGAGATTGTTGCCGCCCCGGTGCTCGTCATTGACGATATTGTAACGAACACTCAGTTTCGACAGTCGCGTGGGCCGTACAAACGCGTTCACCCCGACAGAGAGGTTTCGCAGTTTCGGAAGGTCGCTGTAACTGTCGCCATTGCGGTCGTATGGGTCGCGGTGACGATCCTGCGCAAAAAGGTAAACGCCCGCGTTGCGGTTTCGGGTGACGGCGGAGACATACGCGTGTGTGGTGTTTTCGAAGGTGCGCGTAAAGTCGTAATTGCTAAACGTGTGGCCGAAGCCGCCGCCGTTTTCCGTGGCCTCCTTGGTGATGATGTTGATGATACCCGCCACCGCCGATGCGCCGAAGAGGGCACTGCCGCCGCCGCGCATCACCTCGATGCGGTCAATCATCTCCGATGGAATCTGCTCAAGACCGTAAACGCCGTTCAACGAGGAGAATATCGGCTTCGAGTCAATGAGGATTTGCGAATAGTGACCGTCCAGACCGTTGATGCGCACCTGCGTGAAACCGCAGTTCTGGCAGTTGTTCTCCACACGCAACCCCGGCATGAAGTCGAGGGTCTGCGCCAAACAGACGGCGTTGGTGGCGATCATCGTACGCGGCGTGGCGATGTCAATTAGCGCCGGCGCCTCCCGCCTGAGAGTTTGTTCTCGGTTTGAAGATATAGTGATTTCGTCCACGTGCAGCGTGTCGTGCCCGTGGTCATGGTGCGGTAAATCCTGGGCCCCCACACCAAAGGCCAGCACCCCGAACAGAAGTGTCAGGGCGTAGTTTATACGTCTTTTCATTATTTGTTTGCTTGTTTGTTAGTGAACAGTGATCAGTGAATTGTGATCAGTGATTAGAAAACAGGGTGAAAGGATAGTTCACGGCAAGGTCAACATTGCCGCAAACTACTAACTACTAACTGCTAACTTCTAACTACTAACTGGGCTGGCGGTGCCCGTAACAAGCTTACTCCCTTGACTGAAAGAATTTCGCAGGGGGTGGAAACAAAATGATGAAGGAATAGGGTGAACGCTCCACTGGAGAGGTGTTGGCTCTCCGAAAGAACAACTTTCGAGATGGTAAAATGGCAGATGGCGCAATCGCTGTCATCATCCTCATCAACAGATTGCAGGATGGTATGTGCGAGCGTGTGGTGCGACATTGCAATGCCATCTAACGGACAGACAATGTCCTCCACCGCCTTCCAGTGGTGGTGGTGAAAGGCCTTGGTGCCGGTCATACCGCAGAACGCGAGAAGCAGCACCCATGCGGTTATCTGTCTAAGTCGTGCGCTCATTGCGGCGGCAAAAGTACAAAAAAACCAACATTGTCATCCGACTGAATGTTTTTCCCGCAAAAATAACCATTTATAGGGATTCCCATCTGGCAGAAAATGTGCATTTTTGCGGCTTGAAAGATTAAGGATATGAAAAAAACAGCCGTATTACTCCTATTACTGACATTTGCCGTCGGCCTCAAAGCGCAGAAAAAACAACTGTTTGACGGGGGGATGATGGTCCACACGGGTTACCTCATCGACAATATCCCTGCACTGGATTACAAAACCAACGGGATGTCTTTCGGGCTTGGCGGCGTGCTGCGCTTCCACATTGGCAATCATGTGCGCTTAGGTGGCGAAGGCTATGTCTCCACGCTCCCCCAGAAGCGCAACGGCAGCTATGTCCGCATGGGCTGGGGCGGAGTTGTGGCCGATTTCTACTGGCCGGTAAAACGGTGGAGTCCGTATGCCGGTGTATGCGTAGGGGGCGGCAAAGCATCAACACTGCTCGTACTCGACGGTTCCGACTGCGACTGGGAAGCCGAGACAAACGCGGTGGTACACAAAGAGCACTTTTTCTTCGTCAACCCATACCTCGGAGTGGAGTTCGCGCTCACCGAAGCAGTCCACCTCACGCTCAAGGCCGACCACCTCTTCCCCTTCAAAGGCGAAGCCGTGCCCAAAGGAGTGCGCATTTATTTCGGATTCGTGTTTGCGCATTAGCGGTAATCAGGATTGGGGTGCCTGCCGCTGCATTTCCCCCTTCTTATTTCACCCCTTTGAACTCGAAGCCCGCCTGCTCCACGGCCTTGCGGATATCGTTCTCGCTTGCGGTGCCCGTGACCACAAGCGTGTTGGCGGCCGGGGTGGCCTCGCAGGTCTCAACGCCTTTCAACTTGCCCACCGACTGCTCGACGGCGGCCTTGCAGTGGTTGCAGTGCATACCCTCGACGGTATAAACCACCGTCCCGGCTTCGGTTTCCTGTTTCTTGAATTTGTCAAAGAATTTCATACCCAATGCAATTATGATGAATAAAACTAATAATGACGAACATACGATTTGGAACACGCTGGGTGCGGCGGCCTCTGCGTGACAACAGGCACCGTGCATTCCGCAACTCTCGGACATGCCGACGATATTGATGCCGAAAGCATTGATCAGCAGTCCGAAAAGGATGGAGAAGCCCACGATGGTGAGCAGATAGATCCACGTGAAACGGCTGCCCATCGACTTTTTCACCACGAGGATGGAGGCGATGTTGACCGCCGGACCGGCCATCAGCATCACCAAGGCGGCGCCGGGCGAGAGACCTTTCATCATCAGGGCCGCAGCCACGGGGATGCTGCCGGTGGAGCAGATGTACATCGGCACCGCCACCACCAAGATGACCAGCATCTGCAACAGCGGCTGGCTCCCGAAGGAGAGGAAGAACTCGTCGGGCACGGCCACATTGATGAGGGCGGCCACCAACAGCCCGATGACCAATCGCAGCCCGATGTCCTGAATCATGTCGAAGTAGGCGTACTTGAGCACGCGCCACAGTCGGTTGCCGCCTTCCACCTTGCAGGATGTCTCGGAAACCCGTCCGCCCTCGTCGGCTTTCACGAAACGGTTCACCAGGAAGCCGCCGCAGATGCCGGTGACCAGTGCGGCCACTGGGCGCACGATAGCGAAACCCAAGCCCATCAGCGAAAAGGTGGCCAAGATGGAGTCGATGCCCGTCTGCGGCGTGGCAATGAGGAACGAGGCCACCGCCCCTTTCGAGGCACCCTCGTTCTTGAGCCCGACGGCCGTAGGGATAACCCCGCATGAGCAGAGCGGCAACGGGATGCCCAGCAATGCCGCCCACAGCACGGAAAGCTTGTTGTCGCGCGACAGATACTTGGCATAGAACCGCTTCGGCACGAACACGTGCAGGATTCCGGCGATGAGGAATCCCAGCAGCAGATAGGGGCTCATGGCGTTGAGCACCGCCAGAAACGCATTGCAAAATTCTCCCGCAGTCATTTTATTGTCAAAGGGTTAGATGAAATTACACCGATTCTTGTTTTTGTGGCAAAGATACATGAAATTCGATTACACTTAAACAAATAGAAATATCTTTAGAGATGTTGTACGCAACGTCTCTATGGTGTGTTGAGGGCAAGCAAATGTTTATCGCAACTTCCACCCATTCTCCCCGTGGTAAATCATCTGGCGGGTCATGCCGCCGTCGTAGCTGATAGCAAGGCGGATTGCGTCCTCCTAGTTTTTATGCTGCAAAAATACACATTATTTAAAACTCAAACCCCGTCAGGGGTTCCCTGTCTGTAGCCGTTGGCGATGCGGCATCCCCCACAACCCCGTATGGGGTTGCATATCGGGAACAACAATATTCTGGCAACATGTTGAAAATGAATCTCCTACGGAGATTTAAAACCGCACATGGGCATCCGTTTTTTTCTACAGAGATGCATCCCCTGACGGGGACGAGTCACCCCCCCTCACGCTGGATCCTTCCCTCGCACCTTCGACCGCGCCTGCAGCACCACCGAGACGATGATGAGCGCAATGCCGCATCTCTTTTCTGAGGGCAAGAAACAACGCCATCAAGGCCGGCCGTGTTCTATCGTCATCCTGACGTTTTGCTTTTCGACTTCTCCTTCGGCAGACAATATCTCTGCGCCTTGAACTGCGTTGCCTGTGACAGTCAATTTATATTCAATATGTGAGCCGGCTTGACTTACTCCATCCACTGTGATGTTGTCACCCTGCCAAGTACCTTCCACATTGATAGGCACGCAATAGTCACATCGCGTGACGACACCCGTCACGTCGTTGCCGTTCTTATCCAGTACCATGCTGGCTTTGTCTTCACCAATGGTGCCCGTCAGACGGTAACTTTGGGGATGACTTGCTGACGAGTCCGTTTCTTCCGGAGCCATCACTTCCGTTGAATCAGCGACGGCCGCGCCAGAACTTTCCGACTGCGTTTGCCTGTTATGACAAGCTGAAAGCATTATCAAGGCAAAGATTATCAAAACATTTTTTCTCATATTCATATCATCTCTTGAGGCGACAAAAGTAAAAAAAATTCCGCAGACCCGAAACCTCTCTTTCGGAGTGCGGAATGCGCTTGCAAAACTCCACGAATATCAACCACTTACAAGCCAATCGTAAAAAATTCATTTTCAATGTAACGAAATCGATTTTTTTTGCGACTAATAGGGTTGAAGTGGGTTAATAAATCAATTAATCAAGACAATTAAAACAGTATTCAAAATGAAAGCAATCAAGAGAATCCTTCTGCTGGCGGTGTTCGTCGTGTTGTCCCTCGCCGCCCATGCCCAACATTTCGACTGGGTGAAATCCTATTCCGGCCAGGAGCCGTCGGGCAAGTACTGGAACTACATCGTCAGTTCTGTCACCGATTCGCAGGGAAACCTTTATGTCGCCGGACAGTTCGCCAACGGGGCTTCCATCGACGGGCAAGACCTGCTGCCGTTCTCTCCTCACGGCGGGCAAACCGAAAATGCCAACTCGTGCATCATGAAAATCACCCCGCAAGGGGATGTTGTCTGGCGGAAGATACTTCATGCAAACTATGGGCAGCCGTCGCAAATCTACGGCCTGCAACTGGTCGGCGACACGGCCCTCTTCGCGAATGTCCTTTTCGCCCTGCCCAAAGAGAATAATGAATACCTGTATTTCTACGATACGTTGATAACGAAAGACAATGTAGATTATCTTTTGTATAGGGACAGTCTCGCTTCCACAGGCATATCGACGGCGATTTCCGTCTTCGACCTTGACGGGAACCTGACAGAGAACTACATTTTCCATACGGCATATAAGGACAGCAAGGGCAATCTGATAACACTTGACAGACAGAGCAACAACAGTTTCGACTCGGTGTATATTTACAACCAGCAGTTCAAGCCGGGCGATTTCCATGTGGACAACCAGGGCAACATCTATTTCGGACACCTTGCCACCGATGCGTTGTGGCTTTATTGCGACACTTGCGAATACCAATCGCAGCGCTATGACCTGGAAAACGGGTTGATAAGTGAGGTTGTCGTTATGGTGAACGGTCGTCAGCGTTTTTTCGATGCGCCGGTCTTTCACCCTAGTCCCTACAATTACAGATTGTTCAAGTTCTCTCCTCATTTCAACGACATGTTGGCTTGCCGGTACATATTCGATGAATCCAACAGCAGCTGGAGCTATTGGGATTATGGTGCGCGTGAACTTACTACCGATAACGACAACAATGTTTTGCTCCTTTGCAACATCGAGTCCGACATTGGAAGACTGCCATTGTCTGGCGACACAACCCTGGCGGTCCGTCTCGACAATTTCACAGAAGGGATGGTGATAAAGTTTGATGAGGAGTTGATGCCTTTAAGCGTGACGCAACTAACCATCGGCAGTAGCGAACCGGGCCTGTCGATGACCATCAACCTTTTTAACCAATGCATTGTTGAACCCGATTCCAACTCCATAATAATTCTGGGATCGATAGGCCGCATCCCGCAGGACTATGGCTACCCTGTGTTCTTCGGTCAGGACACATTGGATATTCAGGATAATTGTGCCTGGTTCGTGAGGATTGACAATCAAACGGGAGCATTGCAATCCTACGGATACATCCCCTCCTCGTCGCAGACGACATTCCTGACGAATCATTCTATAATGCGGTCTATTGCACAGAAGAACAGAATCATAACACAAGTCGGATACAAGGAAAACATTCAAACCGGCAACAGCACGATTTCGATTACTCCCTACCGCTTCGGTGCTGGACTCTATATCTGCGACTATAACGGCAACTACATAGACTTCATAGACTACAGCATCGATGCTCCCAGCGTTCTCCTTTCGGGGTGTCTGTCATTGCACGACAGCATCCTGTACATCATGGGTGGCTCGCGGTTCGACCTCACGCTGAACAACACCCAGCTTTCCCCCACGGGTAACAGCGTGGCGTATATTGCCAAATATGTCGATACCGCATTCATGTCTCCTTATGTCCATACGGGCGACACAGGCAGTGTGAGCATTACCGTAATGGGCGACAAAGGGACTTTCGTAGCCTATCCGAATCCCTTCCGGCAGCATGTCACCATCGAGAGCAGCGAGACCTTGACAGAGACCGCCTGGCTCACCGACCTCACAGGTCGCCGCGAGCAGGTGCGCCTAACAGCCGATGGCCCCGGCCGCTACAGTCTCGACCTTACCTCGCGCCCACAGGCTACCTACCTGTTGACATTGATCACCAATGACGGAAAACAGCATACGATAAAATTATTGAAGCGATAGGACATCTTTTCACGGTAATTATCAAAACCTTATTCAACATGAAAGCAATCAAGAGAACTATCCTTCTGGCGGTGTGCATTGCGGTTTCGCTTGTCGCAAATGCCCAGTCGGAGCAGTGGAAGGCTTATTTGGACATCTGCAAGCAGTCCCGTGCTGACATGACACCCTGCGAGATGATGACACTATATGCGCGAACAGATTCCCTGTTTGATGGGTACATTCCTGTGCGCCGTGTGGAAATGAACTACATGGAGGCAGCCCTGCAGTGCGGTGACACGGCGACGTTCAAAAAGATGGCCTTTCGTGTGGTCAGGTGGAAGGGGTGGAATCCTCTTGTATTCTACTACAAAGACCAATACAAGTTCTTGAAAGACTGCGACTATTGGCCTGTATTGGACTCCATTCAGCAGGCCATCCACAGCAAGAAGGACTACCAATACGCCGAAACGCTATATCAGATGGAACTGGAAGACCAAGCGGTACGGCGTGCCTTCCACGACCCTGATCACACTCATACGAAGGCCGTCGAGGATTCGCTTTCGAGACGAATGCACGAAGTGGATTCGGTCAACCTCGCCAAGCTAATACGGTTGATAGATACTCTGGGATTCCCCTCATGGGATCGGGTGTGTTCCTACGGTTCACGCTCAGCCTGGCTCATCGCACAGCATGCACACCCATGGTTCCAGTACGGCTACGTCAAACAGATGCGACAAGCGGTGGCGGACACCAACGCCGACCCGTCAAATTTGGCCTACCTTGAAGACCGTCTGCGCACAGGGCGCGGTCTGCCACAGATTTATGGCACACAGTTCACTTCCACAGGCGAGAACAACCGGACGGTGTGGCAATGCCCCACCGCCGACATCAAGAACATCAATCTCCGTCGTGAGCAAATGCTTCTGTCGCCTCTGGAGGAGTATCTCGAGGGTTATCTAAAAACCGAGACCGAACAGGGGCTGCTCGACAGCGACACCCCACTGACAGAGATTGGGGACAACTATGTGCGATACTATTACATCGGCGACCAGTATTCGCTTCAGCCTATAGATAAGCAGGAGGGAGTGACAGATGCTGTGGCATACGCGACCACAGGCGATTACTGCGCTGCAGTTCCCATCTTCTGCTCACGACTCTCGAACCTCTACCCCTTTGTGCGCGACCTGAAGCACTACCTGGAATGCCTTCTGCGTAGCGAGTGCGTAGGGGACCAATACTGCTACATCAGCCATTATGAGGTGCTGGAGCGCATGGTGCTCTGCGGCTACGAGCTAGACGCATGGCTCGACTCGCTGCCCGACACGCTCTCTGTGCCCCTGCTGACCGATTACGCCAACCTGCGCGAGGAATACCTGCGCTACCTCAACCACGAGGACGACAACGAGCTCACCGCCGCCCTCTCCAGCCGCGCCGACTTCGAGGCTCTGCTTCGAAGCGGAAAGAACTACCACCGCTACGAACTCGACGCATGGAACCACGCCTATCCCTTGTTGCAGAAGATGACCGACGATTTGACCAAAGGCGACTATGAGGAGTTCTTTGCTCTTCTTTGGCGCGAAGTGGAGCGTGGCAACCTCCACGCCGAAGATTACGCCTCGCTCTACGACCATACCTACTATCGACTTTATGGCAAAGACTGGTACGGAACCCTTGCCGCAACCGACAAGCATATCCGTACCGCCGAACCGAAGACTCTCAACGAGCGCCGCCGCGCAGCATGTCTGCCGTCAGCAAGATAGAATTTATTCGTAGCGAATTCCGCAAAGCCGCTCACTGAGTTTAAACAGCCGTGTGGCATTTTCCGTCGTCACCTGTTTATTGTACTTTTTTGGCTTGCCATGATGAAAATACAAACCGGCCGGGGGCTCGCATTGCTCGCACAGGTACAGATAGTCCTGTGCAGAGACGGATGGATGCACTCCGAAGCGTTTGCGGAATTTCCACACAAAATCCACGATTCCTGTTGTTTTGTTTCCGATGTCCGTGTTCACAAGGCCTGGATCCACACCGTATGCATGTAGCCCCTTGGCCCCGTAGCGGTCGCTCAGTCCCAGGGCGAAAAGCATGTTGCAAAGTTTTGACTGTTTGTAGGCGAGAAGCGGATTGTAGTGCTTTCTCATCATCACATCACTCCAACGGACTTTCATATTCTTGTGGGATTCGCTGCTTGTCATGATTACGCGCCCTCCTTCCTTCAGAAGGTAAGGCAGCAGTTCATGGGTGAGCCGGAATCCGGCAAGATGATTTAAGGCAAATTGCTGCTCATAGCCATCTTCGGTGGTCATATACCAGCTTCGGGTGCATCCGGCATTATTGATGAGTGCGTACAACGATTCGGTGCCGTTCTCATTCAGCCGTCTTTTTATCTCACCGGCCACGCGAACGACCTCCCGCTGCTGCATCAAGTCTCCAGCGAACCAAGAGATATCGGCATCAGGTATGCCGAACCTGATATCCCGGTCGGCTTTTTCACAATTGGCGGTGCTGTGGCCTACGGCGAGAATGCAATAGCCCTTGCCCGCCAGAAGACGGGTGGTTTCAAGCCCTATTCCAGAGGTGGCACCGGTGATGATGATGGTCTTCTTCATAATGGCGGCAAAAGTACTTTTTTTCCGCAATGATTTGAGCCGATTCTCAGCGGGTTCTTCATTCGCGCCAGCATCTCACCAGTTGGGGTGCCGTGCAAAAAAATGCTGAAGAAATACTAAAATGGCTAAATCAATTGATTTTTTCAGAAAGCAATTTATTGTATCAGTTTGTATATCAACCAGTTATTGGTTGCGAATATTAGCAGGCCGTTAGGTCTGCCGGGCTCGGTAGCACAGGCGTGTACGGACGTGTTTCCGCAGGCCGTCAGGTCTGCGGGCAAAATCGAATCCAACGCCGTTTTCCAAAAATCCCCGCACACCTACGGCGTGCGGAAAAACTGAACCGCCATCCTTATCCTCCCATTCCTCCGATGATCGGTGCCATCCAGGTCATCGGGTTAGGCGCATGTTTCTTTTTGTATTCTTCACAAGCTTTTCTTCTTGCATAGCCGAATGCTGTTATGAAGTCGTCCTCTGTTTTTTCATTGAGAATGAATTTGTATTCGCCGGTTTCGATTCCTTTGCCTACAATGTTGCCGTCATTGTCTTCTATTTCCAGCAATTCGCTGTAAAAACTATTAAATGTGCTGAGTTCGTACCATGCAAGGCCCCTGAAGTTTCCTTCTTTTTCGATGGAATCTTTTATGTCGTTATACATGTATTTTTCAAGTTCCAATCGCTCATCAACATTCATCGGACCGTCTATGATTTGCTTTTCCATAATACATTTTTACTGCCGCAAAAATACACATTATCTAATACTTATGGCTTCTTTACGTTGAAATATTATTGTATCGGCCGTAGCGTGCGTTTGCGTGAAACAATGAAAGCAAGATATAAGGCAAAAATCATCTATCGGAAATCCGTGCAGATCCGCGTGATCCGTGGAAATCCCCTCCTCACGCCGGATTCTTCACCCTGACCTTCGACCACGTCTGCAGCACCACCGAGACGATGATGAGCGCGATGCCGAGGACAAACGAGAAGTTCAGCTCGTGGTATTCCTGGAAAATCAACATCGCGAGGATGATGCTATAGACGGGCTCCAGATTGTAGGTGAGGTTGACCGTGAAAGCGTCAATCTTCTGCAGGACAATGATTTGCAACAAACAGAGTCCGATGGTGCAAACCACCACCATAAAGGTCATATAGGGATAGTCCATGTCCGTCGGAAGGAACTTCCCGATAGGCAGGAAGGCGTTGTAAACTGGCAGGATGACGCTGAGGACGACAATGCCGCCGACCATCTCCCAAAAGAGCATATTCTTGGCTTCGTAGTGCTTGCCGACGTGCTGGTTAGCGATGGCGAACAGGGCGTACAAGGCCGAAGAGACAATTCCCAAGGCAATGCCCAAACGATATCGGGTGTCGAATTGGAAGATGAGATAGACGCCGCATACCGTGAGGATGCTGAACAGAAACTCGCGCACGGAGAATCGATGCCGGTTGATGATCGGCTCGAGAAGCGCGGTGAAGAATCCGACCAAGGAGAAGCAGACCACCCCGATGGAGACGTTCGATGCCTTGATGCTGGCGTAGAAGAAGATCCAGTGCAGGCACAGCAGCACGCCCACGCCGCCCATCCGCGCCATATCCTTGAAACGGAAATGCCGCATCTCTTTTCTGAGGACAAGAAACACCGCCATCAGGGCAGCGGCCCACGTCATCCGATGCCAAACGAGCACCACGGGATCCAGCTCGATGAGACGTCCCAGCACCCCGGTGAACCCCGCGATGAACACGGAGAGGTGTAGCAGCAGGAATCCTTTATGGTCTTTTATTGTTGCCACGATTGAATTTTTCTTATTCATTCCAATCCCTCGATTTTGTCCAAATATCCATGTCGTGGTACCGTATTCATTTTTGTACGTTTTTATCTTTATAAAAGAGATTTTCTGCAAAAATAAGAATTATATCTTTTATAGAAGATAAAACATAAAAATATTTTTCATCTAAAGCTAAAATAGGCCACCTTTCAAGAAAATATTTCCTTGGGTTTTACCATATTATGATAATTTATCTCTTTGGATAAAAGAATTTTTCTGTTTTTAAAACGACAGATTTTCTATCTTTGCATCTTAAACAAGCGATTTCAAGTAATCACAAGTTAAAATATAATCCATTATGAAACAACCGATTAAAACAACCGAAGCCATTTTCCCGATGCCCGTTTTGCTCGTCGCCACCTACAACGAGGACGGCACCGTTGACGTGATGAACGCCGCCTGGGGCACGATGCTCGACCGCGACCGCGTGGCCCTCAACCTCACCGAAACCCACAAGACGGTTGAGAACATCAAGAAACGCAAGGGCTTTGTGGTCCATATCGCTGACGCCGCCCACGTGGTGGAGGCCGACTATTTCGGCGTGGTGTCGGGCCACAAGGAGAAAGACAAATTCGCCAAGAGCGGTCTCACCGCCACCAAATCCTCATTGGTGGATGCTCCCGTCATCAACGAGCTGCCCATCGCGATGGAGTGCGAATTTATTGAATACCAGGGTGATGATACAGGATTGGGTGTCATCGGCAAGGTGCTGCAGACCTCCGTGGAGGCCGACAAGATGAAGGACGGCAAAGTGGATATTGACGCCCTGAAGGCCATCGCCTTCGACCCCTACACGCATGGCTACTATCTTGTCTCCCAGCGCGTTGGCGAAGCCTTCAAGGATGGGATGAAGCTGAAATAGCCTGTTGAGAAAAGATATTTCCTTGGATTTTATCATAATCCGACAGTTTATTTCTTTGGATTTTATCGAATTTTGGCGATTTATTTCCTTGGATAATATTAATTTTGTGTTTTTGTAGTCAATAATATAAGGTTGCGATTTTATGTATTATCCAAGATTCATAGACAGAAGAATTCACACTGGACTGCTTAAGGCAATTAGAAAAATGGAAACATTTGATCTCCCTTGCGGACGAAGCTACTCAAATGTTTTAACCAATCCTTGAAATTCGTTCATCATAATGAACAAAAATCAAAAATTTTTCATTTTGTTCATTATAGTGAACAAAAATAATTAACCCAACGTATAATAGGAAAATCATTTTAATCCCCCAAAAATATGACAACCAACAACATCAATACCGACCGCGTTTTCAGCATCTTCCGCGAGCTGAACCGGATTCCGCGTCCCTCGCACCACGAGGAGCGCATCGCCGACTACCTTTGCCAGTTCGCCGAGCGGCTGCATCTGGAGTACGAGCGCGACAAAGAGAACTGCGTGGTGATTCGCAAGCCCGCCACCCCCGGGCACGAGACGGCCGAGCCCATCGTGCTGCTCAACCACATGGATATGGTCTGCGTGGGTATGAGCGACCCTCTCAACGACCCCATCGAGGCTTACGAGGAGAACGGCTGGATGAAGGCCCGCGGCACCTCCCTGGGCGCTGACAACGGCATCGGACTGTCGATGGCCCTCGCCGTGCTCGAAGACGACCGCATCGTGCACCCCGCCTTGGAGGTCATCACCACGACCAACGAGGAGGACGGCATGTCGGGTGCCTCACAGCTCAGCAAGGACTTCCTCAAAGGTCGCAAGGTCATCAACCTCGACTCGGAGGACTACGACACCATTACCACCGGGGCTGCTGGCGCCTGCCTGCAGTTCCATCGCATCCCCGTGAAAAGGCTGCCGGCGCCCAAGGACGGCCAGTGGCACCGTATCCGCATCGCCGGCGGATTAGGCGGCCACTCCGGCGTCGATATCAACAAAGGACGCTGCAGCGCGGTAGAGCAGACCAAAATCATCCTGAAGGTAATCAACAAGGAAGAAGATATCGAAGTTGCTGACATTCAGATCGGTGAGGCCAACGCCTCGATTGCGTCGTCGGGCGAGATGGTAATTTGGACCGAAAATAAAGGGGCTTCCGAGTTCGTGAAAGAGCTGTTGGACAACATCAACCAGACGTTTCACAGACAATATGCCGGCACTGACCCGCGCATCACCTGCAGTATAGAGGCGTGCGAGAAGCGGGAGACGGTCATCCCCAAAGAGACAGTCGCGGCGTTGGTCCGTAGTTTGGAGAAGGTGCCGCAGGGCGTGGTGAAGATGAGTGAGGCGATGCCCGGCACGGTGGAGACCTCCAACAATGTGGGGCGCATCGTGGCGGAAGAAGACCACCTTTTCGTCTCCACCCACACCCGCAGCTTCGTTGATGACGACATGGCCGCGTTGAGCAAGACGATTGCCGCGACCTTTGCCGAAGCAGGCGCCGTTTCCGAGGTCGTGATGTCGGCCCCGGCGTGGCAAGAGGACCAGCACTCGCCGTTCCTGCAGCGGGTCAGCGACACGTTCCAGGACGTGCTGGGCTGGCGTCCCCGCATGGTGGCGATGCACTTCGTGCTGGAGGCGGGCTTCTTCGTGCAGCACTACCCTGGCATCCAGATCGCCAGCATCGGTCCGCGCATCGTGGAGCCGCACTCCACCAGCGAG
>JAEEGK010017435.1_pt1 | contig 15662 bp, 9 predicted proteins | sample 8958771 | NCBI WGS metagenome assembly JAEEGK01 (sample SAMN16246547, study PRJNA631951) | gut metagenome | biome: gut microbiome; feature: rumen; material: SC-attached | host: Bos | place: Iran: Karaj | collected 2018-10
CAATCACCTCTTTGTTCTCTTTTTTTTCTTTCTTTTTCTTCTTTTTCTTCTCTTTTCTTTTTTATTTCTGATAATTTTTTTGGTTGTTTTGCTATTCCACATCTATTACATTTATTTCTTGTTTCATAATTAAAATTATTACATTGATTACATATCCAACCTGTTCTTCCAAACATTTCTAATAAATATTCACTTTTATCTAAAACTTCTGGTTTCTTAATATTTTGATTTTGAAGACTTAAACTTAAATTAAAGTTTGAATTAGTATTATTATTAATATTATCGTTATTATCATTAATGTTTATTTTATTATTAATATTATCATTGTTATTAATGATTATTTTATTATTAAAATTCTTGTTGTTATTTAAGTTATTGTTATTATTAAAAAAGGTATTACTTGTTATGTTTGAATTTGGAAATAGTAATATTTTATTATTCGAGATGTTATTTAATCCTGAAAGATTATTTGTAGTTTTTATTTCTTCTTTTTGATTAACTAATGGTAATATATTCATTGAAATTTGTTGTTTTGGAGTTTTTATTTCATTTTCAATAGATGATTTTCGGAAAGAATTTTGATTTTTATTCATTGAAAAATTTACAGGGTTAAAATTAGTATTATAATTTATATTTATATTTTGATTAATATTTATTTGATTATTTACATTTGAATAAAAATCACAATTACTATTATTATTATCACTATAATTATTAAATTGACTATTATTATCTTTAACTCTTTTAGGACTTTCAATATAATTATAGTAATTATTACTTTCATTATTTTGAGAAGAAATTGTATTATCAAAATTAAAATTATTTTGATTTTCTTCATCTTTTTGTAATTTTTTTTGCAAAATATTATTATAAAAATTAAAATAATTATTAGCATTAAATCTACTAATATCATTATTAGAATTTTGATTTAAAAACTGATTATTATCATATTGACAATCAGAATTTAAATTATCATATTTTTGATACATATCATTAGAATAAGATAAATTATTATTATAACTATTATTATTATTATATAAATTCATTGATTTAAAATCAATGATATTACTATTATTATTCATACTTGAATTATTAATTAAATTTTTAGGAATATAATTATGAGAATTATTTAAACTATCATAAAACTTTTTATCTTCTTGACTTAAATATTCTCTAGTAGAATTATAATAATAATAAATTTGACTTTTATTTTGATTATTCCCAATTACACTTCTATTACAATTCCAATCTTTTTCAATATAAAATTCTTTATTAAAAGTTTTATTTAAGTTTTTTTCATTAAATTGATTATTAGAATGATGAATATTATTTTTAAATTGAACTTTCTTTCTTTTATAATCAATTTCATTTAAAGCACTTTCTCCAATAGTAATTTTCATATTATCTTTATCTCTTTGAACAATAATGTTATTTTCATCTTTAATTTGAATATCACTTGAAGAAGAATCAGGGGAAAAATTATCTTCATCATCACAATTAATTAAACATATATCACTCATTTTTTTTTTTGGAGGATTATTTGAACGAATTGGACTTAATTGATCTATTTTATTTATTAAATCTTCTGATAATAAATCATTTAATATTGAATCTCCTTGAATTGCACTTGAACTATTATTTAATCTTTGCTGATTTTCTAATTCAGAATCTGGAATTGAATTCTGAAATTGAGATAAATTTAAGAGTAATGCTGTACTAAATAATTTTTCTGTTTTTGTACTTTTTTGAGATGGGGTTTTTTCTTTTTTGGAATTTGACATTTTTTTTATTAGAAATGTAAATTTTTTTTGTTTTTTATTTAATTCATTTTTTTTTATATTTTATATTTATTTTGAAAGTGAGTTTTTTTGATTTTTTGAAAATTGGATTTTTATCTTTTATTTATATAAAAAATTTATTGAAAATAATTATTTATTAAATTATTTTTTTATGTGAACAACTTTTATTAAATAAACAATAATAAATTATGAATTATAAAAACAAGATTTTTATCAAATTATCAAAATAAAAAATTAATTATTAAAAAAAATAAATTTTTATGACAGATTATCAAGAAAAAAATGAAAACAACCCAAATGACTATTTAAATAGCTTTATTCCTGAAAGTGAAAATTATAAAGAGCCAAAAGGAATATTATTAATTCAAAACCCAAATGAAGTAGAAGACACAGAAAAAAAAGAAACTAAAAATGGAATAGCTAAAATAAGTGAAAGAAAATCTTCAATTTTTTCTGGTCAAAGAAATTCAAATTTCTTTGATAATTCACCTTTTAATAGAAATGCAAAAAATAAAGAAATCAAAGGAATTACAAGCTTTTTAAATCATATTGGTAAAGATGATTATGAAAGAAATTCAAAATTATTTTCTAATTATATTATCAAGAAAAAATCAAAAGAAAGTAATTTAAATGGGAAAAATAATAAAAATGATAATGATAAGAATGAAAATGAAAATAATAATAATAATAATAATAATAATATTAATAATAATAATAATACTATTAATAATATTAATAATACTATTAATAATCAAGATAATATGTTAACTTTAATAAGTAACAATAATAATGAAGAAAATTTCACTAATTCCTTTTTAAATAAATTATTGCCTTCAAATAATGAATTAAATACTAAAAGAGGGAATTTAAAAGTAAAAGGACCAAAAGGAGTAAAAAATAGTTTATATTCTTATAGGAGTACTGTAAATACAGGACAATTAGATAAATATGATGATAAAATTAATAATAAAATAACTGATGAAGTTAGAGAATTATTAAAAAGTGAAGGTACTACAACAAAAAATATAAAATCATTAACTAATGAAAAAAAAATTAATGAATCTATTGTTGCTGTTATGTCATTTTTAAGTATTATATTATGTTTTTTTCAATTATATGAATTAATTGATTCTAGTTATGAAATGACTTCTGTTATTTTAACAATAAGAACTTTAATTTTAATTTTATCAATACCAAATTTAATTTTCATATATAGGAGGTTTAATATTAATATAGATATAAGAAAATATAATTTAAAATTAAGAGAATCAAATTTATGGTCAAGTGGTTATTATAAAGTATTTTTTGTGGAAATATTATTAAATATAATTCAGCCATTTCCTTATGTAGAATTTACATTTAAATACAATCAAGGAAAAACAAAAAATATAAAATTATCTTTTTCTCATATATGTACAATATTAATGATAATTAGAATATATTTAACATTAAAACTATTAGATTATTATACAATATGGACAAATGCTAGAAGTAAAAGAATAGGAAAATTACAAGGAATAGAAGTAGATAGTGCCTTTGCTATTAAAGTTATATTAAAACAATCTCCAGTAACTTTAATAATAATAATAAGTGTTTTTTTCATTATAATATTTTCATTCTTATTAAGAGGTTTTGAATACTTTGATATTAATATTGAAAGTGATTTTCATACTTTATGGAATACAATATGGTTAAATTTTATTACTATGAGTACAGTTGGTTATGGTGATTATTCCCCAACTACAATATTTGGAAAAATTTTTTCTATTATTACTTGTTTAATGGGTAATTTTTTATTATCAATGTTAGTCGCAGTTTTATCTATTCATGTTTATTTTAATAATGATGAATTAAAAGCTTATAGAAAATTAATTGAAAAAGAAATTATATATACAGAATTGCCTTTAGAAATCAAAGAAGTTTTTAATATTATTTGTGATATGTTTAAAGAATTTATGTATATGAAAGATAAGAATAATAATAATGAAAATTGTATGACTGAAGAAAAATCACTTGAAACATTATTATTAAGATTTAAATTAAAGAAATTAAATGAAAAGAAAAAATTAGTCTTACAAGAAGAAGGAGATTCAACAGAGAAATTATTAGAAAAATTTGATAGACATTTAGATTTAGATTTTGCAGAATGTTCAAATAAGACAATTTCAATAATAAAGAATGAAAAAAAATTATTTGAAATAGCTAAATTTCAACCAAATTTAGCAGCAAAAGTTTTTGATAGTAAAGATTATGCTAATAGAACTGCAAATTTAGCTAATTTAATGAGAGTTATTGGTACTTGTGGTAAAATCGAAAATATTTATGATATTGAAGGTGGAAGATTATTTAATAGATTAGAATTAGTTGAATATCAAAGATATTTTTATTATAACACTGTTTTAAAAAATAAATTCGGTGATGAGAAAAAAGGAAAAAAAAATTTCAGTCATTCTAATAGTTTTTTATGCTGATGTTTTTTATTACTTGTTTTATTGGAATAATAGTTATTTAATTTTAATTTTAATTTTGATTTATTTGTTGTATATTAGTTTAGGTTTTATATTGTATAAATTATATTTATTTTTTTAAATATGAAAAATTATATTATAATTATTTATTAATTTTCATTTAAAGATAAATAAAATTCTTCATTTACTTCTTTACCTAAATATCTCATTGAATGTAAAAATCCCCAATGACGTCTTAATTCTGTTTCATTATATATTAATTCTTCATCTTTTGATTTGTGTATTATTTTACATAATCTATCAAAACATTTTGAAATTTCTGTAAAATCAAAATTTAACATTATTACTAATTGCTTTAAAAGAGTATCTTTATAAACATCCCATAATTTTAAATTTGATTTTAATACATCTTTATTTTCAATTATATGTTCACAATAATATTTTATTTTATTTTCTTCTTTTTCTGAATTTTGTTCTGGAACATTCATTTTATATAATTTTAAAAATAATTATTTATTTAAATATTTAAACCCAAAATTCCACATTTTAAATATTTTAATTATTTAAAAATTTTAAATAATAATTAATTAAACATTAAATAAATAAATTATATATTTTTTATTTTATTTATGCAACCAAGCATCACTTCCTAAAGAAACAGGATTAATTTTATATATATCATATATAACATTCATTTTATTATCAAATTTCTCATTAATTTTATCTACTCTTTCATGATTAATATCAACATTAGAATAATCTTCATTCATTTCAACATCTTTAATAAAATCTCTAACTTCTTTACATTTATCATTTTTTAATCTAAATATAATTTCTTTCATATCTTTATTATTTAAAATCCAATTATGTTCCTCTTTATTCTTTTTTATTATTTTATTTAAAATTTTACTTAAAGTCATTCTAACAGATTCTATTTTATCAAAGGATAAATCATAAAATAAAGGAAAAATAACTTCAATAAATATACTTTCATCAACCATAAAATCAATAGAAATATAAACAAATAATTGTCTATAATGATAATGAATACAAGTTGCAAAAGTTTCTAATAAAATTAAAGCTTTAATTTTATATTCATCATTTGTTTTTGTAAATTTAAATAAATATTTTGATAATTCTTTAGCTGCTCTTATTCTTACTTTATTTACTGTTTCAAAATTCATTTTTAATATTATTGGAAAAATATCATTTAATATTATTTCTATATTATATATATCTTTTAATTTACCTAAAACCTTTAAAAATTTTATTTTTTCTCTCCATTTTTTTTCATTATTTAAAGTAAAACATTTTAAAAAATTTATTTTTATTTTTTCATCTTTTATTGTGTTTAAATAATCAGGAAGTACATTTAATATAGTATTTTTAATTTGAATATTATTATTATCATATAAATTTAATATATGAGGAGCAATATCTATTTCACTATTTTCACTTCCTATTATTTTAGAAATTTGAGCAAAAGAAGAACAAATTGTATTTTTAATTTTATAATCTTTTTCATTAAAAAAAGAAAGATAAACTTTTTTAATTTCATTCCAATAATCAATTGAAATTTTTTGACAATAAACTAAAATAACTCCTGGTAAAGAAAAAGCAATTTTATATAATACATCTAAATATTCTGATTTTTTATTTTTAAATAATTCTAATGTTGACATAATATAAAATTCAAGAAGATATTTATTATTTTCTAAATCACTTTTTTGAAGAAAATTAATAAATTCAGCAAAAATTGATAAAATAGTCAATTTAACTTGTTGATCTTTACTTCCTTCAATAAATAAATTTATTAACTTCTCAGAAATAAAATCACTTTTACATCTTTTACAAATTTCAGGTAAAATTTCATAAGAATATTTTTTAATTATATAAAAATTATTTTTACATAAAATCACATAATAAGGGTAAATTTTTTGGATAAAACAATCATAAGAAATAACATTACATATATTAATAAAATTTTTAATAGTACAAATCTTAATTTCATCTCTTGAATCTTCACAGAAAGATTGAATATGAGGAACAATATAACTTTCAGTTATTATTTCTCCTAAATCATATGCAATAGAATTAAATATTTCAATAGATAATAATTGTCCTTTTATATTTAAATCATCATGAGATAAAGAAATTAATATTGGAAGTAAAATAGAACAATTTTCTTCTTCTTTTGAATTTTTTATTATTAATATTAATGCTTTTGATGCTGCTTTTAATAAATTTTCATCTTTTTTATATAATATTATTTCTTTTATTAATGGAACTATATTATCTATTATTATTTTATATCCTTCTATTTCATTATTTTTTAAAAGGAAATTTTGAAATTTTTCATATCCTTCAAAAAAAGATAATATTATTTTTGGTTTTATATTCTTCCGAAATGTTAATTCTTTTACTAAAGGAAATAAACATCCTATTGTATTTTCAAAACCAATTTCTTCTGAATATGAATATAAATTTTTCATGAATGTACAATTAAAATCAACATCTTTGTAAGTTAAATATTTTATTATTTTTGGGTTTAATATATTTAAATATTGATCTGTTTTTATTATTTCTATTTCATTACTATCAATTATCGTATTTTCTGCAAATATATTTCGGGATAATATTGTTAACGGTTTTTTTTTTTCTTTTTTATTAATAACACAAAATTTTCGAACTCCAAATAAATTATGCATAAATATTATATCTTCTTCTAAATTATCTATTTCAAGAGAAATTCTTTTATCTATTGGAATTGATGTATTTATTTCTTCATTTATATTTCTATCCATTAATTATTTAAAAAAAAATTATATAATATTTATAAATAATTTGTTTATAAATTAAACATAGTATAAATGAATGTTTTTTTCCAAAATATAAAACTATAATTATCACCATGTTAATAGTAATATAAATAATATTTATGTAATTTACATATCTTTTGAAATTAAAGAAATAAAAATTTGATATAAAATGAATAATATAAATTTATAAAGTTTCTTTCAAATAATACCAATATTTATAATATATTTTATCAGAAACAAAAATTTTATAATTGATTAACTTTAAAAATTGAATTTCTAAATCTTGTAATTCATCCATAAAAACACCTACAATTAAAGAATAAAATTTATGAGAAAAATTTTTATCTTCATTAAATTTTAAACTGATAAAAATACTAGATAATATAATTCTATGAATATTATATTCATTTAAAATTATTTTAGAAATAGAACAAATTCGATCAATTAATATTATAGATATTATTAAAGTTGATTCTTCAGGAAATAAGTGATAATTTATTCTTTTTAAATAATTTTTTATTGATACATTTGGTTTTTCAATACAAAAAAATGATAAAGTACTTTGTTCTTCCATTATTTTTACATAATTTTCGATTTTGTGATTTTCTTCTATTATCTTTTCTAAAATAGAAGAAATAGTGATTATTATTTCATTATTATTATCTAAATATTTTCTTTTAATCATATCTTTTTCGATAATATCACTTTCTTCGAATAATGAATAATCGATAAAATCAGACTCATCCATAGCAAAAAATAAGTTATATTAAAAATAATAAAAAATCTTATCTAAATAAATACTCGAAAACAAATAAAATAAAAAAGAAAAAAAAATAAAAAATATTAAAAAAAAATAATAAATAAATTATATATAAAAAATGTCAAGTACAATAAAAGATATTTTAAACAATGAAAAAAAATTAAATGAAGTGGCAAAAGTAGCTTTTGATAGTGTAGATACAGATAAATCAGGACAAATAGATGAGAGTGAATTAGAAAAAGTAATGGCTCAAATTTCTAATGATATGGGAGCTGAACCTCCTTCAAAAGAAGATGTTAAAGAAGTTCTTGAACATTTAGATACTGATCATTCTGGAAAAATTGATTTTGAAGAATTTAAAGTACTTATTAAAGATGTTTTAACAGCTATGATTGAAGATAATTAAATTTATTTTTTCTTATTTAAATTAAAAAGAAAAAGAATTTTTAAGGGTTATAATTTTTTTTCATTTTTTTTTTTTCAGAGTTTTTTTTGAAATCATTTTTCAAGTTTTTTTTGTTTGTCTTCAATACTATTTTTCTTTTATTTTAAGGAATATGGTTTTTATTGATTTTAAATTTATTTATTTTTTTTATTCAAAATAAAATAAAAAGAAAATTGAAATTATTGAAAATAAAGAAATGGAAGGAGAATTAATAATTCCTGTATCTCCAAAAATAATATTAGAATTAAATGCATATAAATGGGGAAGTATAATATCAGGTTGGAAGAAAAGGATATTAATGTTAGATGAATATTCCATTCATATAATTAAATCAAAAACAGATGTAAAAAGACATAATAATATAACAATTTTAAGTTTAAAAACAGTAAAAATTATAGATGAAGATAAAAAAAAGCAATTTTTAATTAAAAATGATAAAAAAAAAATATCTATTAAAGTAAATAATGAAGATGATAAATATTTATTTATAGAAAAAGTAACTTTAGCAAAAGAAAATTTAAAAAAAAAGAATAATTCAAGTTTATTATCATCAAAAAATGACGTAACAAACAATGATAAAACAGCATATACTTTAATTAATAAAGAATCACTTTTCAATTTTCAGAAAAAAATAGATAAAATAAATGAAAACTTAATTCAATTACAAACAATAGAATTAGAAATAAAATCAAAATCAAAAGAAAAATATAAATCAATATTATCAAACATATTTTTAATAAATGAAGATTTAAAAAAAGAAATAGAAAAATTAATATTAACTCAAAAAGAAAATATAGATAGTTTTCTAAGAGACAATAATCAAAGTTCTTATATATCAAAATTAAATAATGAAACAGAAAAAAAAACAGAATTAGATTCTATATATTCTGATGCTAGAGAATTTCCAATTGAAACAGAAGAAAATAAAAAGGAAAATTTAAATGAAGAAGAAGAAGAAGAAGAAGAAGAAACAATAGATATGAGAAGTTTAAGTTCAGATGAAGATGATAATGAAAAATTAGATGAAATTAAAAATATTCAAGATTTAATTATTCAAAGTGATTTTAAAGAAAGAAGATTTAAAAAATCTCTTAGTAAAAAATTAGATGATTTTATAGATTTTAATTATAATGAAATTAATAGAAAAAATCTTCCTTATAAATTACATTGTCCTGATTCAATGATAAAAGATTTAATTAAAAGTTTAACAAGTAAAAAAATATCTTTTCCAATAAATTATAATGAACCAATATCAATGTTACAAAAGCAATGTGAGAAATTTTTATATAGTGATTTATTAGAAAAAGCATCAGAAGAAACAATATCAAATGAAAAAAAAATAATATATATAATAGGTTTTATTGCAGGTGAATTATCTCAAAATATTAATAGATATTTAAAGCCTTTTAATCCTATATTAGGAGAAACTTTTGAATATTATAATAATGATAAGAGATATCGTTTTTTTAGTGAACAAGTTTCTCATAATCCTGCAATAACTGCTTATGTTGGTGAAAGTAAAAATTTTTGTTATTATGGTGATACTAGATTTAAAAATTCTTATAAATTTTTTAAAGGGGCTATGGAAATTAAATTCACTAATAAAACTCATGTTATTTTTAAAAAAACTAATGATAAATTTGTTTTTAATAAACCTACTGTTTATTTAGTTGATTTAATGAGTGGTACTCCTAAATATGATTATGATGGTGTTATATATATTGAAGATGTTAATAATAAAGATATTAAAGGAGAAGTTAAATTTATTGAAGGAAAAAAAAATGATAATGATATTAATATTGAAGGTAATATTTATAAAGGAGGTAATGTTGTTTATAAAGTAAAAGGTAATTGGAGACATCATTTATATTATTATACTAAAAAAGATGAAAGTGATAAAAATATTATTTGGAACATTCATAATGATCCTTCTTTAAATAATACTTTAGATAATTACGTTTTACCTAATTATTCTTTAAATTTAAATTATATTAATGATGATTTAAAAAGAATTTTACCTAAAACAGATTCTAGATTAAGACCTGATCAAAGAGAATATGAAAATGGAAATATTGAAGAAGCTACTAAATTAAGAAAAATTATTGAAGATAATCAAAGAAATAGACATAAGAAATTTGATGAAGATAAAATTATTTATGAACCTGTTTATTTTAGTAATTTATATAGTCAAGATAGTAGTGATTTTGTTTATATGTTTAATGGAAATTATTTTAATGAAAGAATGAAAGGGAATTTTAGTGAGAAATTAGTTGATATTTTTGCTATTAAATAAATTATATTTTGGAATAATAATTGTATAAATTATTTGAAAAAATAAAAAAAAAAAAAAAAAACTATTTTAAATAAGATAAAATGAATAAAAGTATTTTAAATTTATTTACTAATAAAATTTTATATAAGTTTAATCAAATATGACTAAATAATTATTCTATAAAATACAAAAGGTAATAACTAAATTTAATATAATTATAAATGGACAAGAACAAATAAAATAATTAATTTAGATAAAATAGATAAAATAAAAATGAAAGAATTCAAAAATTTAAAAATTCATCCTAATATCAAATTCATAATAGTATTAGATAAGCTTTTCTCTTTTCCTAATTTTTCAATTTCTTTCAAAAAATTATTTTTTTCTTCTTTATTTAATCTAGATACTAATTTTTCAATAACGAAATTACCATAAGTATTATTTAATAAAACTTCAAGTTTATCTTCAGAAAGAAGAGATTTGTAAATTTTAGAAACAATAATATCACTTCCATATTTAATGCAATTTTCAACAACATTAGAAGAGAATTTTTTTAATGAAAGAATATAGAAATTATCAACAATAACTTTAATAATTTCATTACAATAAATAATATCATTTTGATTAAATAAACTTTGAACAGCATAATTAGCATAAGGATGTTGAATAAAACTTAAAGGATTATTATCTGAAATATATTGAGATATTTTTTGTTTAATTTTCTTATCATTAGTATATTTAATTAATTTAATTAGAACACAAACTCCAAAAGGATCATTAATTAATTTAGGTAAAATTTCTAATAAATTTTGATTAATAGATAATCTTTCTTCATCATTTGTACAAGAAATAAATTTTTGTAAAACATGAGTTCCTCTTGAATCTAAACTTAAATTTAATTCATTATTTTCAATACTTTTCAACACTACTTCTTTTTCTTTATTTGTACATATTTGTTCAATTAATAATTGTAAAGGATGAGTTCCAAAAGAATTATTTGCTATTTCTACAAAATTATCTTTTATACTTAATAATAAGAAATGTCTTTGTTTTGGAGTACAAAATTCTATTAATTTTTGAAAGAAATAATTCCCATATTTATCTATCATTATTTCACTTGATTTATTTTTTATTTTTTGTAATATTATATCTATTTCACTTTCATTCGCATTTATTAATATATTTTGTATTGCTCTACTTCCTTTTTGGGTTGTTATAAAAGAATAAAATTCCATTTCATTAAAAAGAAAAAGAGAATTCATTGTTATATTTTCATTATTTTTTTCATTTTGATTATTTTTATTTTTCTTATTTATATTATTTTTTTTTTGTTGATTATAACTTTCATTTTTATTATTATTATTAAGAATATTATTATTATTATTGTTATTATTATTATTATTATTTATATTTAATATCATTTGATTAATACAATAATTATTCATTATTTGGAATTGAGGATTAATTTGAGGAAAATTAGTTTGCATTTGAAAAAATTGTTGATATAATCTATTAACATTAGAATTTTTATTATTAAAAGAATATTGCTTAGAATTAGAAATTTGATTATTAAAAATAGAATTATTTGAAGTAATAAATTGATGATTTGGAGCAAAATTAAAATTATTATTATTAAATTGGAAATTTTTGATTTTTTTTGAATCATCAAAAGAATGCATTTTATAATTAAAATCCATATTATATATTTGATTATTTTGTTTAGGTGTATTTTTTTCATTTTCTTTCACTTTTGAATTTAATGAATCTATTGAATTTCTTTCTTCTGTTGAATTTTCTTGATCATCATCTTTAAAATAATCATCTTCACATTCATTTAATGATTCAATTAAAAAAGAAGGTAAAAAGCTATTTTCTTCTTTGTTTTGATGATTTAATTCTAAATTTAAAAGATTTTTTGGATTGTAAAGTTCGCTTTCTTCTATTTCATCTTTAGAGTTATTTATACTCATTTTATATTTAATTATAAATTAATGTTATGTATATTACAAAAAGAACTTAATATCATTATTTGCCTCATTTGGTTTTAAAAATAATTGGAAATTTCTTTATTTTTTTAAATTTTTTCACAAGGATATTAATTTCTTATTCCTTTAAAACAAAGTTTTTTTGGATTTTTTTATGGATTTTTTTGTTTGTTAATTTAATAATGTATCTTTTTGATTATACTGTATTTAAAATATATAAATTAATATTATTTTTATTCAAATTTTGTGTGAAATAATTAAGACCGATTGAATCTAATTAAAAAAATTAATTTTAATATTTATTGGAAAAAAAAATAAAATAATGTATAAAAGGAAAAAAATAATTAAAAAAAATTTAAAAATGGAATCACAAATAAGTTTCCCAAAATCAGATTATTCATTTTTTGACATAGCAACAAATTTATGTGATGATCAATTTAAAGGAATATATCATGGAAAAAAATATCATGAAGAAGATTATGAAGAAGTATTAGAAAGAGCAAAAAATATAGGAGTAAAAAAATTTATTTTTTCAGCAGGTTCAATAGAAGATATTAATATATCATATGATTTATCTTTAAAAGGAAATAATTATTATATTACTTCTGGAATTCATCCTACAAGAGCAAGTGAAGAATTAAATAAAGAAAATAATATAAATTTAATTTTTGAAAATTTAAATAATTTAATTTTAAAATATAAAGAAAAAATAATCGCTATTGGTGAATGTGGTTTAGATTATGATAGATTACATTATTCTAAAAAAGAAGATCAATTAAAAATATTTTTACCTCATTTTGATTTAAGTGAAAAATATAATTTACCAATGTATTTACATAGTAGAAATTGTTGTGAAGATTTTTATAATATTATAAAAGAAAATAGAAATAAGTTTAATAAAGGAGTTGTTCATTCTTTTACTGGAAATGAAGATGAATTAAATAAATATATAAGTTTAAATTTATTTATTGGAATTAATGGTTGTTCTTTAAAAACAAAAGATAATATTGAAGTTGTTAAAAAAATACCTTTAGATAAATTATTAATTGAAACTGATTGTCCTTATTGTGAAATTAAAAGTTCAAGTGCTTCTTTTAAATTAATTGATACTGTTTTTAAAGGAAAAGTTAAAAAAGATAAAATGAAAAAAGGTTTAATTTGCAAAGATAGAAATGAACCTTGTAGTATTATCCAAGTTCTTGAAGTTATTAGTAAAATTAAAAATGTTGATAAAAAAGAGTTATCTGATATTTGCTATAAAAATAGTTTAGATTGTTTTGGTTTAATGGAATAAAAATTATTTAAATGTTTATTATATCATTAAATTTTTAACAAGTTTTAATTTTTTTCAAAAAAATTAAAACAATAATAATTAATATCTTTAAATTTAATCACTCATTAATAAATTTAAGGTATTCATTTAATCATTTTAATATATTTATCTAATTTTGATAACACAAATTGTATTTATAAAAAATTATAATATAATATAAATAAAGTCAAAAAATAGAAGAAATACAATAAAATAATCACATAAGCTTTGCTAATAAAATATTATTAAACCTTTTTTTCAATTTTCAAAATTTTTTTACCTATTTTAATATAATCTTCATATTTATTATTTATAATATCAATTTTATCATTAACTACAAGCCAAGTTCCATTTGTAGAATATTTATTATTAAATCCATCTTTCATAATAAAATTATTATTATCATAATCATAAATTATATTGCAATGGATTTTACTTAATAAATTTGAACTAATATGAATATTACATTTACTACTTCTTCCTAATAATATAGGTTTATTTTTCTTTGGCTTTTTAAAAATATAACTTAAAGAATTATTTTGATTATCTAAATCTTCGATAATAATTCTTATATCATTATTATTTTCTCCTATTTCAACACTAAAAAAATTATTTCCAATTTGAAAACGGTCTTTATTTTTTATCTTATAACCAATTTCAATAGGAATTTTATAATAAATTTGTTCATTTGAATGAGTAATAAAAGATTGTAAAAAATATTTATTCTCATTTTTTTGGAAATAAATAGCAAATATAGTTCCAATGATTTTATTTTTATGAAAAATAATTTTTTGTAAATTTAATATAAAATCATTTTTATTTGTTTCATTCATATTATTAATTCCAAAAAAGGAAATTCCATCTTTTTGATTTCTTAAAGAATATTTTAATCCTGCTGCATTAATTTTTAATATTTTTCCTTCTAATAAATCTCCTTCAAAATCAGATAAAATTAATTTATAATTATTTTCTATTTCTTCATTTGAAAAAGAATTTTTGTTTGAAAACAAAAGAGAATTTTCATTTTCTGAAATTTCAGTTTTTTTACAAGAAGATAAATTTGGATTATTATCTGAAGGAGAAATAATGATATTTTGTTTTTTTATTTTCGATAATTTTAAATTTGAAAATTCAAAATTTATTTTAGGAGATTGAATTTTTTCATTATATTGTTTTGCTTCTTCTATTTTTAATTCTTGTTTTACTTGACAATTATTTGATGAACAAAAATTAAAAGAATCAATTATTGTTTGTAACATTTTATTGAATTCAATCTTATTATTATTATTTTTTACTTTTTATTTAATAATGTTTTTTTTTTATTTTTTTGTATAGATAATAATTGAATAATGATATAAAAAACTTTTTAATTTTAATTTTTTTTATTTTTTTATATATATTTAATTAATTAATTGTTTTATTTTTGAGAATAAGATCTTAATTGTTCAAGACTTCTTTTTTTTCCTAATTTATTTTTTAAATAATTTCTTAGTTGATCTTCAAGTTTTTGAACTTTATTTATTAAAGAATTATTTTCTGTCTCAATTGTAGATATTATATATTCAGGATTATCATTATTAAAATTATTATTTAATTTTTTATTTTTTTTAGGCACCAAAACAGAATTTATTCTTTTTGGTAAATTTGATTTTTTAAATAAAGGTTTTATTATTTGAAATTTATTTGTATTTATTTCAAAAGAAAAATTAGAAATTGAAAAAGGAATTATTATATTTATTTTATTGTCAATATAATTTTTTAATTTGAATATTTCTTTATTTAAATTTTCATTTCTTTTTAAT
>JAEEGK010017436.1_pt1 | contig 15661 bp, 15 predicted proteins | sample 8958771 | NCBI WGS metagenome assembly JAEEGK01 (sample SAMN16246547, study PRJNA631951) | gut metagenome | biome: gut microbiome; feature: rumen; material: SC-attached | host: Bos | place: Iran: Karaj | collected 2018-10
CATATAATGTAGTAGAGGTAGATTATATGACTACATTAAATAAAATGCCTCTAAACAGTATTGGAGAAATTATTTCTCTTGATTTTACAGGAAATCTTAGAAGAAGATTCTTAGATTTAGGTTTTACAGTTGGTTCAAAAGTATATCCGGCTTTTAAAAGTCCAGCAGGAGACCCAATTGCATATATTGTTAGAGGAACAGTAATTGCATTACGAAATAGTGATGCAGAAAAAATAAAAGTAAAATAAAAATCATAAATATGTGTAGCTAAAAAATACGCATATTTATGATTTTTTTGTATGTAAATATATTTGACAATGCAAGGTATATGTTATAAACTACATTTTAGAGTTATCTATGAAAGGAAATGAAAATGGATAAAAATGTTGAAATTTGTTTGCTTTTAGATTTTTATGGAAAATTATTAACAGATAGACAAAGAGAAATAATGACTTTGTATTATGAAGATAATTTATCTTTAACAGAAGTAGCAGAAGAACTTAATATAAGTAAACAAGGAGTTTCAGATAGTTTAAAAAGATCTGAAAAAATTTTGTATGAGACTGAAGAAAAACTTCAGTTATTAAAGCAACATATGGAGAGTAATAAAGAATAATTGGAGGAAATATAGATGGTATTTGAAGGTTTTTCAGAAAAAATACAGGGAATTATGAAAAAAATACGAGGTAAATCTCGTGTAACGGAAGAGGATATAAAGGCAATTTCAAGAGAATTAAAATTAGCTCTTCTTGAAGCAGACGTTAACTTTAAAGTAGTAAAAGATTTTATAGCTAAAATATCTGAAAAAGCTATGGGGCAAGATGTATTAAAAAGTCTTACTCCAGGTCAACAGATAGTTAAAATTGTGAATGAAGAATTAATAGAGTTATTAGGAAAAGAACCTAGTAAGTTAAATTTTAATCCTAATGGAATTACTGTAATTTTAATGGCAGGTTTACAAGGTTCTGGTAAAACCACAGCTAGTGCAAAAATTGCTAATTTTGTTAGAAAAAATGGCAAAAAGCCTATGATGATTGCTTGTGATGTTTATCGTCCTGCTGCTATTGATCAACTAGAGGTTTTAGGGAAGCAATTAGATATACCTGTTTTTTCAATAAGAGATGAAAAAGACGTTGTAAAAATTGCAACGGCTGGAATAAAAGAGGCTCGTCAAAAAGGAAATAATGTTGTAATAGTAGATACCGCAGGCCGACTTCATGTAGATGAAGATCTTATGAATGAGTTAATTAACTTAAAAAATGCAATTAATCCTACTGAAGTATTATTAGTAATTGATGCTATGACTGGTCAAGATGCGTTAAACGTTGCAACGTCGTTTAATGAGAAGTTAGAGATAGACGGTATTGTTATGAGTAAGCTAGATGGTGATACTCGTGGAGGAGCTGCACTTTCTGCAAAAGCTGTTACCGGAAAGCCTATAAAATTTGCTAGTGTTGGAGAAAAATTAAGTGATTTAGAACCGTTTTACCCAGATAGAATGGCTTCTCGTATATTAGGAATGGGCGATGTCCTTTCTTTAATAGAAAAGGCACAAGAGAATTTTGAGGAAGAAGAAGCAATTGCTTTAGAGAAAAAAATAAGAGAAGCAACTTTTACATTAGAAGACTTTTTAACTCAGATGCGTCAAATAAAAAAAATGGGGCCTATTAGTCAGTTGATTGGTATGATACCTGGAATGGGTGCTGAATTAAAAAATATTCAAATAGACGACAAGCAAGTAAATAGAGTTGAGGCTATAGTTTTATCTATGACGCCACTTGAAAGACGTAAACCTGAAATTATAAACGCAAGTAGGAAAAAGAGGATTGCTGCAGGGTGTGGTATGCAAGTTCAAGATGTAAATAGATTGCTTAAGCAATTTGAAGATATGAAAAAAATGATGAAACAATTAAAAAATAATAAAAGATTTAAATTTTAAGAATTGGTGATATAAAGTTGAGTAAAGAGAGATTAGATGTTATTTTAGTTGAAAAAGGTTTTTTTGAATCACGCGAAAAAGCAAAAGCTTCAATCATGGCGGGGATTGTTTTTGTTGATGAACAAAAAGCAGAAAAAGCTGGGGATATGGTGTCGTCAGATGCTAAAATTGAAGTTAGAGGAAACGCTTGCCCATACGTAAGTCGCGGAGGGTTAAAACTAGAAAAAGCAATTAATGAGTTTAACATTGATTTAACAGATAAAGTTTGTATGGATATAGGAGCATCGACCGGTGGTTTTACCGATTGTATGCTTCAAAATAACGCAAAAAAAGTTTTTTCGGTTGATGTTGGATATGGTCAATTTGCATGGAAACTACGTCAAGATGAAAGAGTAGTTTGTATGGAGAGAACGAATATCCGCTATGTTACGAAGGAAGATATAGGAGAAGAATTAGATTTCGCTTCTATTGATGTTTCGTTTATTTCTCTTACAAAAGTATTACCAGTAGCGTTTATGCTAACGAAAGATAGTGGCGAAGTAGTTGCTCTTATAAAGCCACAATTTGAAGCAGGACGTGAGCAAGTAGGCAAAAAAGGTGTTGTAAGAGATAGCAACGTTCATAAAGAGGTTATTGAGAAAGTTATAGAGTTTTCAAATTCTATTGGTTTTGGAGTAAAGGGACTTAGTTTCTCGCCTATTAAAGGACCAGAGGGAAATATTGAGTTCTTGGTTTATTTATATAAAGGTGAAAATTTAAGTTACGATGTAGATGCGGTGATTTCTCAAACAGAAATACTTAAATAAAAGATGGGGCAAAAAGTTTGCTCCATTTTTTATTTTTTAAAAAACTAAAATTGCAAATATTTTTATATAATTTTATTGACAAATTATTAAATTGTGATAAAATATAATACGAGGTGGAGAAAATGGGTAAAAGTGTATATAGTTTAGTACTTATTGATGAATTAGTCGAGAAAATAGATAAGGAGGCGTATTTACTAAATACGAATAGATCTAACTTAATAAATAGAATAATTGCAGAGCATTTTTCTGTCGCTACACCTGAGCAAGAATTAAAAGAAATCTTTGATATAGTAGAAAATACGTTTAGAGATACGGAGGATTTAAAAGTAAAAGCAAAGCAGTCTGATGCTACTATGGCTCTTCATAGCGCATTAAAATACAAGTATAACCCTACTATTCGTTATGCACTTGAATTATATAAAGAAAGAGAAGAAACGGTAGGAGAATTAAAGGTATCTTTTAGAACGCAAAATCAACATTTAATAAGCGATATAACTACGTTCTTTATGATATGGGCTAAGATGGAGAAAAAGTATATTGAAAAATATTTCCCTGAAAAGAAGGTACTTCTTCAAATAAAAGATGGAAAATTAGTTAGAAAATTTATTGTACCTAAGGAAGAAAAGAATAGAACTAATGATAAAATTGGAAAGGCAATAACAAGATATATTGAATCCTTAGATAGAATAATTAAGCTATATTTTAGAAATATAGATGATTTAAATCTTGCAAAAGAGGAGATGGAAAAAGCATATATTGAATATTTGAATAAAGAGAAAATTGTTATTTAGAAAGGATGATGTTTTATGAATGAACAAAAGTTTACACAAAAAACTATTGAAGTTATAAAGAATGCTCAAAGTTTAGCTATAGAACATCAAAATGTCCAAATAGAAGAAGAGCATTTGTTATATGCTTTAATAGATCAAGAAGATGGTTTAATTCCTGAACTTATTAAGAAGATTGGAATTGATTTTGTTGTTTTTTCAAATGCAGTTAAAAAATTGGTTGAAGATATGCCAGGGGTAAGTGGCCCAGGCCGTGAAGCTGGTAAGGTATATATCTCGCAAGACGCAGATAAGGTCTTAGTTTCTGCTGAAAAGACTGCAGATAAAATGAAGGATGAATATGTTTCTGTTGAGCATATTATGCTTGGCTTGTTAGATGTTCCTAATTCTCATCTAAAAGATTTGTTTAGAACATTTAATTTAACAAAAGATAATTTCTTAAGTGTTTTAATGAGTGTAAGAGGTAATACTCGTGTTACTAACGATAATCCTGAAGACACATATAACGTACTTCAAAAGTATGGCTCTGAATTAGTAGAACTCGCAAGAAAACAGAAGTTAGATCCAGTTATAGGAAGAGACGAAGAAATTCGTAATGTTATAAGAATATTGTCTAGAAAAACTAAGAATAACCCTGTTTTAATAGGTGAACCTGGTGTTGGTAAAACCGCTATTGCTGAAGGGTTAGCTTTAAGAATTGTACGAGGAGATGTACCTGAGAATTTAAAAAATCGCAAGATATTTTCACTAGATATGGGTGCGTTAGTTGCGGGTGCTAAATACAGAGGAGAGTTTGAAGAGAGATTAAAAGCAGTTTTGCAAGAAGTTAAAAAGAGTGAAGGAGAAATAATCTTATTTATAGATGAACTTCATACGATAGTTGGAGCTGGTAAAACTGAAGGTTCAATGGATGCGGGTAACTTGTTAAAACCTATGCTTGCACGTGGTGAACTTCATTGTATCGGTGCGACAACATTAAATGAATATAGAAAATATATTGAAAAAGACCCAGCACTTGAAAGAAGATTCCAACCGGTTTTAGTTAATGAGCCGTCTGTTGAAGATACAATATCTATTTTAAGAGGTATAAAGGAAAGATATGAAGTCTTCCATGGAGTAAAAATTCATGATAGTGCTTTAATTACAGCAGCAGTTTTATCTAATAGGTATATATCAGATAGATTTTTACCAGATAAGGCAATAGACTTAGTTGATGAGGCATGTGCGATGATACGTACAGAAATGGATTCTATGCCACTTGAACTAGATGAAATTTCTAGAAAAATAATGCAACATGAAATAGAAGAGGCTGCGTTAAAGAAGGAAACAGATAAGTTATCTCAAGAACATTTGGCTGAAATTCAAAAAGAATTAGCAGAAATGCGTGAAAAATTTAATAAGATGAAGGCTAAATGGGAAAATGAGAAGAACTCTATTGGAAAAGTTCAAAAACTTCGTGAAGAAGTTGAGAAGGTAAATGCAGAAATAGAAATGGCAGAGAGAAGTTACGATTTAAATAAGGCTGCTGAGTTAAAATATAGTACGTTGCCTAACTTAAAAAAAGAACTTCAAGAGCAAGAAAAACTTGCAGAAGAGGCTGAAAGCGGTACGACTCTTTTAAGAGATAAAGTAACCGATGAGGAAATTGCTAAAATTGTTGCAAGATGGACTGGTATTCCTGTTGCAAAACTTATGGAAGGTGAAAAAGAGAAGTTATTAGGATTAGAAAATATATTGCACAAGAGAGTTATTGGTCAAGATGAGGCTGTAACTAAAGTTGCTGAAGCAATATTACGTTCTCGTGCAGGAATACAAGACCCAAATAGACCTATAGGTTCATTCTTATTCTTAGGACCTACCGGTGTTGGTAAGACAGAACTTGCCAAAGCATTATCTGAAGCATTATTTGATGATGAGAAGAATATTATAAGAATAGATATGACTGAGTATATGGAAAAACATTCTGTATCTCGTTTAATTGGCGCACCTCCGGGATATGTTGGATATGATGAAGGCGGTCAACTTACAGAGGCAGTTCGTCGTAAACCTTATTCGGTAGTATTGTTTGATGAAGTAGAAAAGGCCCATCCTGATGTATTTAATATTTTACTTCAAGTTTTAGATGATGGAAGAATTACAGATTCGCAAGGTAGAACGGTTGACTTTAAAAATACAATAATAATCTTAACTTCTAATTTGGGTTCTCAATATATACTAGAAGGTATAAATGATAAAGGAGAAATAAGTGACGAAGCAAGAGACGAGGTTAATAAATTATTAAAAGTTTCATTTAAGCCAGAATTCTTAAATAGATTAGATGAAATTGTATTCTATAAACCTTTAGCTAAAGAGGAAATTAAGAAAATAGTTGACTTGATGTTAAATGATTTAAGTAGAAGACTAGCAGATAAGCAACTAAAATTAGAAGTAACAGATAAGGCTAAAGATTATATAATAGATACTGCGTATGATCCAATTTTCGGTGCAAGACCTCTTAAGAGATTTATTCAACAAAAAGTAGAAACACTTGTTGCTAAAAAGATAATCGAGGGAGATATTGAAACAGATAGTACGTTGGTTATTGATTATATAGATAATGAATTAAAAATAACGATTAAGTAAAGAAATCCCCCATATATGCGGTAAAATTGCATATATGGGGGATTTTTTAGTATTTCCAAATGATTTGAAATTTGGAGAGGTCTTCAGGAGTCGCCGAGTAAGTGTAATTAAGAATGTTGATGGGAGACAAATAAGCTGGCGAAACTACTGTTTCTTCTTCTATACGTAAGTACCAGGCCCAAAATACGAGATTTTTGAAGTGTTTGAGTGGATAGATACTGGCTTCGTAATAGCAGTTTGCAAACGTTGGGAGCAGAAGTTTTTTAATTTGTTTGTTTAAACGTTTTTTGAAAGTTCCTAAGCGTTCTAATCCATTAGAATGAAAGAATGCGATAAAACTTTCGTCAGAAATTGGCACCCATCTGTTAAAATCAACTTTGATATGAGAAGCTGCTATTGTATTCTCGTCAATAACTTGAATATCGTCTGTTTCTTCAGGATAAGGCACTTTTGTATTAGTGCCTTTTGCGAAAATCTTTACGGCACTTAGATAATACATTTTGCAGCCTCCCATTTTTTATTTCCACTCGATTTCGAATTCGCAGATATCTTCAGGAATAATCGACTTGGCGTACGCAACTTTGGGAGCGAAAATTTCGATAGTTTTGGAATTGCCAAAAGTCACTCCGTAGCCTTGGGGGACGTTGTTGAGCATTTCCTGAATTTCACTCAAAGTGTCAAACTGGTAGATGCTGGCTTCGTAGGTGCAGGATGATGCAGAAGAGAAGAGGCGCTCTCTTGTGTATTTGCTTACATATTTTTTGAAATCGTCGAGGCTGTCTTTTGAAATCAATTGATACCTCACAGTTTCTTGCAGGTCAACAGCATTCAGTCCTTCTTCAGCAGAGTAATAGGTTCCTATAGGAGATTTTTTCCCGGTAATTTCTACGACACTCAGATAGTACATTTTCATTCTCCTTTTCTTTTGGGGTCATTTGATTTCACGAAGCAGTTATTGCAATAGTGCCCATGCCAAATCCTTGGGCTCACCGTTTCTCTTGATGGCATTACAAATTGCTTCATCATGGAGAAAATTCAAATCGGTTTCTGTAGCACCCATTTTTTTCATGCATTCTTCAACTTGAGCTCTGAAGGAACGAATCTGCTCAGGAGAAATGTCGGAATAAAGTTTGTCGTCTGTGGATTTAAGCTTCATATACTGTCCCTCCTTTTACGTCAATTCCCCAACTGATTTTGAAATTTGAGATATCTTCAGGGATAACTGATTTTGCGTTTGCGACTTTGGGAGCGGGTACCTCGACATCTTTCATGTCCTTATAATTCATAAAGAAGATAAGGAGAAATTTTTTGATGTCGATTAACATTTCGAATTCGTAGATGTCCACTTCGTAAGGATCATTTGGTTTCGCAAGAGTAGTAAGAGGTTTCATTCTTTCATTTACAAGTTTTTTAAAAGCCTCGAGGGTTAGTGTACCATTAGAATAAAAGGGCTTGGTTATATTTGCTCTTGAGCGAATTTTTACAAATGCGAGATAATACAACGTATCCAATTTTGTTATACCTCCGGTTATTATTTTACGACTTTTCATTCAATAGAGAATGAAATTAAAAATTATTTGTCGAAACTTTATAATTATATCATTGATATGGAAACAATTCAACATTTATGTAAACAAAATATTACTTATATATTTTTCTAGACTTTTTAAATGGTAGATGATATATTAAAAGCGGTGATGATTCTATGTATAAAATAGTGAAAAAAGAAACATTGAATAATAACGTAAAAAGAATGACTATACTTGCACCTTTTGTTGCTAAAAAAGCAGAACCAGGTCAGTTTATTATAGTTCGAGCTTTTGAAGATAGCGAGAGAATTCCTTTAACAATCTCTGAGTACGATAGAGAAAAAGGAACTATAGCTTTTATCTATCAACTTGTAGGTGCTTCTACTATGGAATTAGATAAACTAAACGAAGGCGAAAGTGTTTGTGATTTTGTTGGTCCGCTTGGTAATAAGACTGAACTTGAAGGGCTAAAAAAAGTAGCAGTTGTAGGTGGAGGAGTTGGAACTGCTATTGCTTTACCTATTGTAAAAAAATTAAGTGAGATGGGTGCTACTGTTCATACAATAGTAGGATTTAGAAATAAAGATTTAATAATACTTGAAGACGAATTAAAATCGGCTAGTGATAAATTAGTTGTAATGACGGATGACGGAAGTTATGGAGAAAAAGGTCTTGTAACTAATGCATTAGAAAACCTTATATTAGACGGAAATAAATATGATATGGTATTTGCAATTGGACCACTTATTATGATGAAGTTTGTAACAGAAGTTGCAAAAAAATATGATACAAAAATTACAGTTAGTATGAACCCTATTATGATTGACGGTACTGGAATGTGTGGTTGTTGTAGGCTTACAGTTGGTGGAAAAACGAAGTTTGCCTGTGTCGATGGACCTGACTTTGATGGTACTTTGGTCGATTTTGATGAAACAATGAGTAGGGGAAGTATGTATAAAGAGTTTGAAGTACATATGCGTGAAAAAGAATGTAATTTGCTTAATAAGGAGGTAAAATAATGCCTAATATGGAGCTTAATAAAACAAAAATGGCTGTGCAAGAACCTAATATTAGAAATAGTAATTTTGATGAAGTAGCTTTAGGTTATACATATGAAGAAGCCGTAAATGAGGCTAAGAGATGTTTAAATTGCAAAAATAAACCTTGTGTTTCTGCTTGCCCAGTTGCAATAGACATTCCTGCATTTATTCAAAAAATTGTAGAGGAAGATATTGAAGGGGCGTATAAAATAATTTCAGATTCAAGTTCACTACCTGCGGTTTGTGGAAGAGTTTGCCCTCAAGAAAATCAATGTGAAGGAAAATGTGCAAGAGGAATAAAAGGTGAGCCTGTTGCAATAGGTAGGCTTGAAAGGTTTGTAGCAGATTATCATAGAGAAAATGCTAAAAAGGAAGTTAAAGAAATAAAGAAAAATGGTCACAAAGTAGCTATAGTTGGAGCTGGTCCGTCTGGGTTAACTGCTGCTGGAGATTTAGCTAAAATGGGTTTTGATGTAACTATATATGAGGCTTTACATGTTGCTGGTGGTGTACTTATGTACGGAATACCAGAGTTTAGGTTGCCTAAAAATATTGTTCAAGAAGAAATTTCAAATTTAAAAGAGTTGGGGGGAGATATAAAAACAAATGTGGTTGTTGGGAAGTCTATTACTATTGATGATTTACTTGATGAAGGAAACGAGGCTATATATATAGCTTCTGGTGCCGGACTTCCTAAATTTATGGGAATACCAGGTGAATCTTTAAAAGGAGTATATTCTGCAAATGAGTATCTTACTAGAATTAACTTGATGAAGGCTTATAAAGAAGATTCAAAGACCCCTATAAGACGCGGAAAAAATGTTGCTGTTATTGGTGGCGGAAATGTTGCAATGGATGCAGCAAGGTGTGCAAAACGTCTTGGAGCAGAGAATGTGTATATTGTTTATAGACGTGGTATGGAGGAATTACCAGCAAGACTTGAAGAAGTAGAACATGCTAAAGAAGAAGGAATTATATTTAAAATATTAAGTAACCCAGTTGAAATTTTGGGTGATGAAAATAAAAATGTTAATAAAATAAAGTGTATTGAAATGGAGTTAGGAGAGCCAGATGCTAGCGGAAGAAGGAGCCCTGTTCCAAAAGAAAATTTTGAGTTTGAAATTGATGTAGATGTTGTAATTATGGCTCTTGGCACAAGTCCAAATCCATTAATAAGTAATACAACGAAAGGTTTAGAAACAGATAGACGTGGTTGTATTGTTACAAATGGTGAAGCAGGACTTACAACTAAAGAGCACGTTTATGCTGGAGGAGATGCAGTAACCGGAGCTGCTACAGTTATTCTTGCGATGGGAGCGGGTAAGAAGGCTGCAAAAGCTATAGCGGAGTTTGTCAAATAATTGGTACTTTAACTTACAATTAGTTGACGATTAATAATCAACAATGGTACAATATGCGCAAGAAGAAATATTTGTTAATCAGTTAAAATTTTAACTGAAGATGTGTAAAGGAGAGATGGAAATGCGCATAGACCCCCTTAAGAAAAAGCGGTGGAATAATCCTACTCAAGAAGAAATCGTGAGTTTGGACTCACTTGGAGTTCCGCCGGCACCGCCGACACCAGTAACTGAAGAATTTTGGGAAAAAGAGGAGGGTTATAAGCAAGTAGAAAAAGCTGTAATAGAAGCAAATCGTAAAAAATATTATAAGGAGTGAAAATTAAGAGGGGCTTCCTAAGATTTATGGAAGTCCCTCTTTTAAATTTATGTAAATTGCAATATTTTACTTGATTATTTTTCAATTTTGGTATATATTAGTTGAGTAAAGACAATGATGGAAACAGTAGAATAGTTTTGATGTTTTAGAGAGTCGGGTATTGGTGAAAGCCTGATACGGAGAAATTATTTGAAAATCATTCCGGAGTTCCTAAGTGAAACTAAGTAGCTTTTGGCGGAAGTTCACCGTTATATGAACGCCATATATAAGTATGTAGCGAGTGGTTAGCGAATTCAGTTCGTCTCGATATGAGGCGAACTTTTTTGTTCTCTCTATATACGCGTAAGGAGGAAAGAAAATGTATAAAAAAGTTAGTACAAGTTTGAATTTCGTAGAAAACGAACTAGCAACAGAAAAATTTTGGAAGGAAAATAATATTTTCAAAAAGAGTATTGAAAATAGAGAAGGGGCACCTTCATATACTTTTTTTGATGGACCACCAACAGCAAACGGAAAGCCACATATTGGCCATGTTTTAACAAGGTCTATAAAAGATTTAATTCCAAGATATAGAACAATGAAAGGTTATAAGGTTTTAAGAAAAGCCGGTTGGGATACTCATGGACTTCCAGTTGAACTTGAAGTAGAAAAAGCTTTAGGACTAGACGGTAAACCACAAATAGAGAAGTATGGTATTGAGCCTTTTATTGCAAAATGTAAAGAAAGTGTTTGGAAATATAAAACTGAATGGGAAAAGATGAGTGACAGAGTAGGATTCTGGGCAGATATGGAAGATCCATACGTTACTTATCACGACAATTATATAGAATCTGAATGGTGGGCAATTAAACAAATTCAAGATAAAGGCTTACTATATAAAGGTCATAAAATTGTACCTTATTGCCCAAGATGTGGAACTTCTTTATCTAGCCACGAAGTAGCTCAAGGATATAAAGATGTAAAGGAAAAATCTGCAGTTGTAAGATTTAAAGTCCCAAGTCAAGAAAAAACATATATTATGGCATGGACAACAACACCTTGGACTTTACCTTCTAACGTAGCATTAGCTGTTAATCCAGATGAAAATTACGTAAAGGTAAAATATCCTACTGGAATTGGACATGATGGAGAATTTGCAATTTTAGCTGAAGCGCTAGTTGAAAGCATATTTAAATGCGAGTGCGAAGTCGTAGAAAAATGGACTGGTACTGAATTAAAAGGGTTAGAGTACGAGCCGTTATTTAGCTTTGCAAAATTAAATAAAAAAGCATATTACGTTGTTGCAGATGGGTATGTAACTTTAACAGATGGTACTGGTATAGTTCATATAGCTCCAGCATTTGGTGAAGACGATGCAAGAGTTGGTAGAGATAATAATTTACCATTCTTACAATTAGTAGATGAACAAGGAAAGTTAACAGCTGAAACTGGTGAATGGGCTGGAACATTTGTAAAAGATGCAGATAAGTTAGTATTAAAAGATTTAGAGGAAAGAGGATTACTTGTTGATGCCCCTGAGTTTGAGCACTCTTATCCTTTCTGCTGGAGATGCGATACGCCGCTTATTTACTATGCAAGAGAAACATGGTTTATTAAGATGACAGCAGTAAAAGATAGCTTGGTTAGAAATAATCAAAAAGTAAACTGGTTACCTGAAAGTATAAAAGACGGAAGAATGGGTAACTTCCTTGAAAATGTTGTAGATTGGGGACTTAGCCGTTCTAGATATTGGGGAACACCACTTCCAGTTTGGGAATGCGAATGTGGCCATTATCACGTAATTGGAAGTAGAAAAGAATTAAAAGAATTGGCTATTGAAGATGTTCCAGATGATTTGGAACTTCATAAACCATATATAGATAAGTATCACTTAAAATGCGAAAAATGCGGTAAAGAAATGAAACGTGTTTCAGACGTTTTAGACTGCTGGTTTGACTCTGGCTCAATGCCTTTTGCACAATGGCATTATCCATTTGAAAATAAAGAGAAATTTGAAGAGAATTTCCCTGCACAATTTATTAGTGAAGCAGTTGACCAAACAAGAGGATGGTTCTACACACTACTTGCAATTTCTACCTTGTTATTCGATACAAACCCATTTGAAAATTGTATAGTTTTAGGACTTGTACAAGATAAAGATGGTCAAAAAATGAGTAAGCACAAGGGAAATGTAGTTGATGTTTGGAGTGTATTAGATAAACAAGGTGCAGATGCTGTACGTTGGTTCTTCTACACAAATAGTGCACCATGGCTACCTAATAGATTTTACGAAGAAGCAATTTCTGAATCTCAACGTAAGTTTATGGGTACTTTGTGGAATACTTATGCGTTCTATGTGCTTTATGCAGATATAGACAATTTTGATCCAAGTAAATATAGCTTAGACTACAATACTTTGACAGAATTAGACAAATGGGTATTATCTAAACTTAACACGGTGGTTAAAACTGTTGATGAAAATCTTGCTAATTACAGAATTACAGAAGCCGGTCGTGCTGCAAGTGAGTTTGTAGATGAACTTAGCAACTGGTATGTAAGATGTAATCGTGAAAGATATTGGGGAAATGGAATGGAGCAAGATAAGGTAAACGCATATATGACGTTATATACTGTTTTATCTACATTAGTAAAGACAGTAGCACCATTTATTCCATATATGACTGAAGAGATTTACCAAAATATCGAAAGACCATTCTTTAAAGATGCAAAGGAAAGTGTTCATTTATGCGATTTCCCTGTTTGCGACGAAAAGATGATAGATAAAGAATTAGAAGAAGATATGGACTTAATATTAAAGATTGTAACTCAAGGTAGAGCTGCAAGAAATGGAGCTAATATTAAGAATCGTCAACCTTTATCTAAGTTATATGTAAAAGCAAATAAATCGTTAACAGAAGATCATAAGAAAATTGTCGAAAATGAGCTTAATGTAAAAGAAGTAGAATTTACGGATAATATTGATCAATTTGTAAATTATAGTATTAAACCTAATTTGAAAACTGTTGGACCAAAGTATGGTAAATTACTTAATGCAATACGTGAAGAATTGCCTAAAGCTGATGGATCTAAGATTGTGAAGGAGCTAAACGAAAAAGGCGAAGTAAGTGTTACAATTGCAAACGAAAAATTGACATTTGTAGCAGAAGACTTGCTAATTGAAACTGCAAAAGGAAGTAGATATTTCACAGTTCAAGAAGGCGAAACAACAGTTGTATTAGATACAGAGCTTACTCCAGAATTAATTGAAGAAGGGTACGTTAGAGAGCTTGTAAGCAAGATTCAGAATATGAGAAAAGAAGCTGGTTTTGAAGTTCAAGATTATATTGATGTTTATTACGAAACGGACAATAAATTGGCTGAAGTTATTAAGAAGTATGAAAAAGATATTGCAGCTGATGTACTTGGAAGAACAATTAATAGCGGAAAAGGCGAAGGCTTTACAAAAGAATTAGATATTAATGGTCTTAAAGTTAGTGTTACTGTTAAAAAATAATTAATGCATTTTTAACAATTACAAGCTTATTCACATATTATAGGGTGTGAAGAAATTCACAAAATATAAATAGGAGTGAATAGAAATGGCTTGTGGAGAAGGAAATGGAAATGGCAATAATGCTGTAGGAAATTGCTCAAGATTTTTTCCAGATAATATAGAGGAATTACTAAGAAAGTTAGTATGCGAATGTGTAGTTTTAACTTATAGAAATGGAAACAAAGAAAGAGTAAAAATTGAGTGTATTTCCGGAGACTTATTAGTAGCTAAAGAAGAAGGAAATCTTAAATTTATAGATATGGGTTGCATTTGCGGAGTAACAGCTTCTAGAGAAACTGTACTAGATGCAATTATAAGCCCATTCGATTGCGACTAATTTAAAATTTTACCAATGTTTCATTTATGTACCTCACATATTTTCGATTCATAAGTAGATAATAATACTATCAACTATAGTTGACTGAAGAGAAAAATATAGGAGGGTGTTCAAATGAGCAACAATTCAACATTAATTCCTGGTGCAAAGGAAGCATTAAACAAGCTTAAATTTGAAACAGCAAGTGAAGTTGGTGTTAACTTAAAAAATGGTTACAACGGTGATATCAAAGCAAGAGATGCTGGTATGGTCGGAGGAACTATGGTTCGTAAGTTAATTGGAATGGCAGAACAAAGTTTATCAAGATAAGTTTATTAGTGACGATTGATCTCGATGTGTTTCGGGAGATAGCAAGAAGGAAAAAAGGCATAGTGCATAGGCACTGTGCCTTTTTTACATAATTTGATATTTACAAGAAAAATAACTCATAATATGTAAAAAATATTTACATATTATGGAATATATGATATATATAAAGTGCAAAGTTAACTATAAGGTAAAGTTTACATTATTTTATTTAGTAGAAATTTGTTTAGAAAGTAAGATATGCCAAGTAATTTAATAAAATTTTCTGATGAATACTCTAAAAATTATAGAGAGAAGGTCGCCAATATGAAAAAAAGCGAGAAGAAAGCAATACTAGATAGCGAAGTAAATTTAAAGAGGGCAGAAAAATTTAATGTTACGCAGGATTTTGAATATAAAATGGCCGCCTTCTTAAAAGGACATTTATATGTGGATGAAATTAATAAATTGTGGTGTATACCATGTTTAGTAGCAGAGTTGTTTAAATACAAATTTAAAAGAGAAGCAACTATTTTTAATAGTTTTGATGAAATTATAGATATTGAGATCCAAGATAAGAGCACTTCGAAGACAGTAAGTTATTCTAAAACTAAAGGTGGTTTAGGAAGTGCGGTGGCAGGAGGTATATTATTTGGAGCTCCGGGAGCCGTAATAGGTGGAATGACAGGGAATAGAAAGACAGTTACTAAAGCGGATACATCTTTTGTAAATTGTTATATAGTTCATATTACATTGAATAATATGAACAACCCATACGTCGATATTTATATAGATAATATTGAGGATTTAAACAAAATAACCTCTGTTTTTCAACTAATGATAACAAAAAAACAAGAAAATATAGGAAATAATGATGAAATAGATATATTATTAAAGTTTAAAGAATTATTAAACATCGGAGCAATAACCAAAGAAGAATTTGAGATAAAGAGAAGTCAATTGTTAAATAATATAGAACAAATTTCCTTAAGCAATAAAGATAATGCACCGAAAAATTCAACAACATCTATATTAGAAGATGAAATTCAGTTAGAAAGTGCAAAAGAATTAGCCAAGCAACAGCTGAGAGTGTATTTCAATAATTA
>JAEEGK010017438.1_pt1 | contig 15660 bp, 10 predicted proteins | sample 8958771 | NCBI WGS metagenome assembly JAEEGK01 (sample SAMN16246547, study PRJNA631951) | gut metagenome | biome: gut microbiome; feature: rumen; material: SC-attached | host: Bos | place: Iran: Karaj | collected 2018-10
CCCCAACATATTGATTCAATTTATATGTTAAAAAAATTTTTTAAATAAATATTTTTTTTTCTATCTATTAATTAAATATAGATAATTAAAAAAATGAAAAATAAGAAATAATTTTATTTGAATATCTTTTATAATTTTTTTATTTGATTAATTTTTTTCTCTTTAATTTTTTTAATTTTAAATAAAATAAATATTAATATAATAATATATTGTTAAATATTAACTTTAAATGAACTATTATTTCTTTTTTTGCATATTATCAAAATCTTGATAAAACTTCTTAATAGTAAAATTATGATTAACAACTTTATCAAATTGTGAAATAGTATTTTTAGTATTAAGAATATTAGTAGTAACAATAATAAACTTTAAATCTTTATTAATCATATTTAAAAATCTAATTCCAGCAATTTCATTATAAGTAATGCCACCAATAAATAAAACAAAAACAACATTTTTTTCTTTTTTATTCCTAAATAACTCATCTTCATTTTGTGGATAATCAAAATAAAATCCAGTGTTTTTAAAAGCATCATTATAATTTTTCAAACCTCCTTTACTGAAAGCTTCAATAATTTTTAAAGTAAATGGACAATAACCTCCTAAAACATAAGAACAATCATTTATTTTATCAAAATCAAAATTATCATTTATTAATTGAAATTTAGTTAATATTGTATTATAAAGATTTGATATTGATTTACCAAACATTGAAGAATATTTTTCTTTTAATAAATTTACTTTTTCTAAATTATTTAATAAAAATATTTTTTCATATCCATAAATATTAATTAAATCTCTTTTTATTTCTTTATAATTTAATATACCATCTTGAGTTAAATTTTCTAAAATCATTAATCTTAATAATTCATAAATATCTCTTTTTTTACATATCATTTGATCATAAATATTATGTAAATTAGAAGGTAATTCGCCAGCAAGTAATATTTGTTCTTTTTCAATTAAAGATAATACTCTAAAATTTTTTCTTTGTTTATCAATATAATTTGCAATATTTAAACACATATTTGTACAATCTCTTTCTTTTATAACTTCTAAAATATTAATTTTACCAAATTCTCTTAATCCAGAAAGTTCATTTAAATTTTTTCCTCTTTGAACAATATCTAAAAAATATTTTAATCTCTTATCAATATAAATATTAGCATGTATAATATGCATAGAGCGAATTTGAGGAAAACATAAATTAAAAGGATATTCATTTAATACAAAATTATTTGGTTCTTTTCCTTTTCTAAAACCTTCTTTAAGTATATTTTCTTTAGATAAAACTTTACCAAAATTAATACCAAAATATTCTTCAAATGCTCCTTCAAAAGTAAAATTAGTACATAATGGTGTAATATAATCACATGATCTATCTATTATAATACTTGAAAATATTTTTCCTAAATTTGGATTTAAATTATCTTCTTCTTCATTTCTTTCAATTAAATTTTTTAATATTTTACTTTTTTCACCTATTAAATAATAAGATTGTATTTTTCCATAACATGATTCTAATTTTACAATTGCTTCTGCAAAATAATTTAATATTGTATTATTATTTTCTAAAAATAATTCTTTTAAAGAATCATTTTGAGATAATGTAATTAAATCATAATTTAATGGAATTAAATCAATATAAAAGTTTTGAATATGAAAAATTTCTACTGGAATTTTTCTTAAATGTTGAGTTATTTCATAATTTTGACCTGGAACAAAAACAACTTCAAGAGAATCTAATTTAAATTTATCATTATATTTATAAAAGAAATCAATACATATATCAACATATTGTGCTAAAGGTCTTATAAAAAAAATAGGAATTTCATTTGTTTTAAAATTAAAAGTTTTATTTATTATGTCATTATTTATTTCAAATTTAACTATTCTTGATTTATCTCCAATTTGGAAATCTGAAGTTAAATATGATAATAATTGTAATGTTTGAGTATCACAAAATATTTTAAATTTTTTTTCTTTTCCAAATGAATTTAATAATCTTTTAAAAGTATCTAAATAATAACCTTTTAATATCATTACATCTATTTCTCCATAATCTTCTGGTGTTGGAACTTCTAAAGGAAAAGGAAATTCTTGTTCCATTATTTTTAATGAAAGAAATATATTATTATTAATCAAAAAATAAAAAAATAAAAAAAATATTAAAAAAATAAAAAAAAATTTTTTTATATTATTTATTTATTTAAAAAATATTTAACTATTTTCATTTAATTCTTTATAAACATCTTTAAAATGTTCAATTAATAAATGATTGACAAATTTTTTTTGATCTGAAAATTTATTATTACAAATTTTACAAATAAAAAAATGATGACAGCAAATTTCTAAATGTTTATCATAATCAATATAATTATTAAATTTTTTTTGACAATAACCACAAATAGGAGGAAATTCATTATTTCTTATCATTCTTTGTATAGCTTCATTTCTTTTTATTTCTAATTTTTTATTATCTTTTTGACATGATTCACTTAAACATATTTTTAACAATTTAGCACAATTATTACAATATGTACTATAACAAGCTTTACATTCTACAGGTTCATTACAAAATTTCCCACAATATTGACAATTTAATTGATCTTTTATTATTACTATTTCATCTTCATCCATTATTTAATTAATAAAAAAAATTTAAAAAAATAATAAATAAAATTAAAAAAATGACTTTCAAAAAATTCTATTTAACAATTATAACAATTACTTTAATTTCATATTCAAAAACAGTAAAAGAAACACCATCATCATCATGTACAATAACATCATCTGAACCAAATAATGTAAAAAAAATAAAATAAAAATATATATAATTTAATAAAAAAATAGCCATATCCAAACCTAAAAAAATGTTATAGATATAAAGACTTATCATGTTGTAATATAAATAATGATGAATATATAAGAGAAAAAACATTTGAAATAATACCACAATCTTGTTTAAGAAAATATCCAGAATTAGAAGATTTATTTTGTTTATCATGTTCACCTTATGAAGGAAATTATATAACAAAAGCAACTGAAACTTCAACAGTGAAAACAATTAATATTTGTCAAAGTTTTGCAGAAAAATTATGGAATGTTACAAAAAATGGAAATATTTCTTTAAATACTTCTACTAATAGATTTGATGGTTGTGGTTTTTTAGTTAATTCTGCTATTTCTAGTAGAGTTTCTGGTGATGAAGAATTTATTTATCCTAGTCAAGTTTTTACTAGTTTTAATGATTTTATTACTACTATTGGTATTCCTTATTATGATAGTTCTAGTTATGTTTTTCAAGTTATTGAAGGAAATGGAACTAATTGTTTTAATTTTGATTATAAGGTTAAATATGGATTTTTAACTCTTTTGATTACTATATTTGGAATATTATTTTAAAAACTTTTGATGTTTATTATTTTATATATTTTATTATATGTTTTTTAATAATTATTTCTAAATATTATTGTTTTTTTTATTTTTATATTTGAGATATTTATTTTTTTTACACATATTTTAATTAGATCATTTCATATAAAATAAATTTATTTTCATAAAAAAATTTTTATCTTTAATAATATAATTGTCATTAAATAATTAATAATAACAATTAATAAAAAGGAAAAATATTAATTATTTTAATTTGATATATTTTATTTTAAAATGTCAAATGTTCAGTTGATAGAAGATATAAATAAAAAAGATTTTCAATGTAGTAATGAAATGAATAATGAATCATTCAATAGTGAAATTTCAACAACTTCTATTGAAATTGAACCAGAAGATTTAATAGACCAAAATATCTTTTCATTTAATAAAAATGTAAAATTAATTCAATCAATAATATTTGCCATAGAAAAATTAATTGTAAATAAACCAAATATTGATATTAATAATTCATCTATTATTTTATTTAATAATGATGAAATTCCAAATATTTTAATATATAATTATGTAAATCGTATTGTAGAATATACAAATTGTGAAGATAATACATTAATATTAAGTTTAATATATTTAAATCAAATAATCAAAAAAAATATTAATTTAACTGTATATAATATTCATAAATTTTTATTTGCAAGTATATTACTTGCTTTAAAAATTAATGAAGATAAAATTTATAAAAATGAATATTATTCCTCAATTGCAGGAATTTCTTTGAAAGAATTAAATTTAATTGAATATCATTTTCTTACTATTCTTGATTTTCAAATTTTTATTCCTGAAAATATATTTAATTATTATAAAAATGAATTGTAAAAATAATTCTTGCCATAATATATTTTAATTATTAAAAAATCTAATATTATCATTAAAGGTATTAATAGTTTTTATTATTATTATTATTATTATTATATTGATTTAAAATAATAAATTAAAATTTAAAAACAGTTAAAAAATGCTTAATATTTATTATTAATTTAAAAAAATTATTTTAATTATTTTTCATATATAAATAAATTTTCATTATTTTTATTTTTCATTTAATTTTTTAATGTAATAATTTAGATACAACTTTTTGTTTAAATAAAATGATGAAATATATTCTTTCTGAAATGAAAGAAAAATATTATAAACCTATAAAACTTTTTAGATCAACATTAATAACAGATTTTTACCCAAATACAAATACAAAAAAAACAATGAATAAAAGAATAAAAAATAATATAAATGAAAAAAGACCAAAGAGTGCAATCCAAAATATAAATGATTCAAATTCCAATAGATATACTATAAGTTCAGAAATTGAAGTAAGAAAAAAAATATTATTTACTGATTCAGATTATCCTTTATCAATAAATAATACTGAAGAAAACTTTGGTTTGAATACAACAAAAAGTTTTTATTTTCCTTTAAGTGAAGTAAATAAAAATATTATTGAATATATTAATAATACTGAAGCAATGGCAAATTTTCTTCCTAATTATTATCATCGAATTATTGAAGAACGATTTGAATATAAAAATTATAATAATTATTTTAGAATAATGAATATTTTAAATGATAAAATAACCAATTATGAAGATTCGAATATATCAAGTTTAACTAAAGGGTTCAAATTAAAAAAATATGAAAAAGAAAATATTTTTTTAACTCTTAAATCAATTAAATTAAAAATAATAAATCAAAAAATAAATGATAAAATTGAATTTTATTTACCTTTTAATTTATTACCTTTTTATTATGCATTTTCAATTGATATATTTATTATATTTTTATCAATGATAATTGAAATAACAGATGATAATAAAATAAAAGTAAAAAAGGAAGAAATAAAAAAAGTTGAAATTCAAATTGGAAAATCATATGATTTATTTAAAGAAAATTGTTTATTTTTTAATCATAAAAGTCAAGAAATCAAAAAATTTCCATTTTTATATAATAAAACAATTTATTTATTTGAAATTATTCCTCCTAAATTTGAATTAAGAAAAAATAAAGGAGCAAAAATTATTAAAAATGCGGGAAAAGGTTTATTAATTTATTTAATTGAAAATGATTTTTTTAATTGGTATAATTATGCTTTATGTTATTTGAGTTCTATAAAAAGTTTTCGTGAACAAGTTAATTTTATTTTTCAATTAAAAAAAAATGTTAATATTATTAATATTGATAAATATAAAATTAATTTTTCTTTTTGTTATGAAAAAAAAAATTATATTGATTATATTAATAATAAAAAAGAATTTTCTTTTTTAATTCAATTAAAATATGATAACCAAGATAAAATTTATTTATTACATTTCTATTGTTATATTATTGAAATTCATTTTGATACAATAATAAGAAACTTTCATTTAACATTTTATCAAATGAAATTACTATTTAATTTAATACAAAAAGGTTACAATCCAAAAGAAATAATTTATAAATGTTTAATTATAAATGAAAAAGAAAATGATTTTACTTTTTCAATAGAATTATTAAAAGATTTTGATGTTCAAAAATTTGATAATTTCTTTTATAAAAGTAAAAACAATGATATTTTAAACAAATTAAAAATAATTATACATTCTCCTAAAATTGAATATTCTCAATTTGAAGATAGAAATAAATCAGGTATAATTGAGGAAATAAAATATAATTTTATTGTTACACATTCTCTTTTAGGTAAACTTCTTTATTCTGATTTTGAATATTGGGGAAATATATTATATGATATTAGTAGTATAATATTGAATCCTAATAACGATGTTAATGCAAAAAAAACTATAACTCAAGAAGATTTTAGTAAAAATAAAAATAAAAAAAATCCTATAAAAAGAAAAACAAGAGTTTTTAAATTTATTAAAACTAATATTTAAACTTATTTTGCTGTATTTATAAAATTCTATTTTATTTTTGAAATATAAATTTATTCTTTTATTTTTATATTAATTTAATAAAAAATAATGTAAAATTATAATTATTATAAAAATGGACTATTTAAATATTATTTCAGAAAATAAAACATTATTAAAAAATTCAGAATTTCATTTAAAAGAGTTATTTCAATTATTAGAATTCTTTAAATTACATCTTTATTATTATAAAGAGACTGCTTCAACTTATAAGAATAAATTTCAAATACTTGAAAAAAAATTTAATCCATTAAATTCAATTCTTTTTAATAATATACAAAAAATAAAACAAACAATTGAAAAGAGTTTTGAAAAAACATTTGAAATTTCAAATAAAATGGAAAAAGAAGTAATTTTTCCATTAGAAGATTTTGGTAAATCTCAACAAACAACTTACCAACAACAAATAAATCAATTAAATAAAATAACATATGATATATTAAAATATAAAAAATTCCTTGATTTATCAAAAAAAGAATATTATAATTGTAATTATTTATTAAATGAAATAAATAATAAAGCAAAAACAATAAAAGGTAATTTTCAACAAAAAGAATTATATAATGATAAAATTATAAAAGTAAGTGCTGAAGTAAAAAATGATGAATTTATATATAAAAGTGAAATTGAAAGGTATAATAAACAAATATTAAATTATAATCAAAGATATTTTGAAATTAAAAATGAGATAAAACAAAATGAAGAAATTAGAATTAATTTAATTAAAACTATGATGGATAAATATAAAAATTTTATGATTGAATTTCAAAAAAATAGTCAAGAATATATAGATATAATTAATAAATTAATTTCTCCTGAAATAATAGAAAAAGATAAATTTTTAATATATGATGAAATAAATAAATATGAAAAAAACAATGAAAGATTACCAAAAGAAAATTTTATTTCTTTTTCTGATTTTATAAAGAAAAATGGACAAATTAATATTCAAAATTTACAATTGAATGAAAAAGATTTAATTACAAAATTTAATAATGTAGAATTAAATCATTATTTAAATAAAATATTTACACAATTAAAAAGTGAAATTAATTATCCAATCGATGATATTTCAGTTTTAATTGAATTAATTAAATATCAAAATAATGATTATGATAAACAATTTTTAGCGTTAATTATAGAGAAAACAAAAAAAGGATATACTGAATTTTTAAATTTAAACAATTTAGAATTATTAGGTGAAATTTTTAGTTTACTTGCTATAAATAATAGTTCAATAATGTCAAATAAATTTGATTTAAATTTTGCAATTATTTTTATTGCACAAAAAACTTATTATTATGATAAAGAAACAAATAAAAAAATTTTCCTTTGTGCAATATTAAGTAAAAATAAATATTTTAGAACAAAAACTTTTTGGAAAAACATATGTGAAGTAAAATTATCTTATAAAATAAATGAATTAGTATTAAAAATTAATGACATGGATTTTCCAAAAGAAAAAGAAAATGATAATTTTTTTTCTAAGTTTATGTATATATTTAATGATGATATTTATAAAGCTTCTTTAATTGGTAAAAGTAGAATTTATCCTTTAATTAAAAATTATACTTCAGTTGAAACTTCAAAAATTAATCTTTGTGATCAATTAACAAGTCAAGAAATGAGTTTAATAATTAAAGAATTTATTCCAAGTTTTTCTTGTTTTAATGTATCTTTTGAAGATTCTTTGAATATGATTTCTGAATTAATAGAAGATTATAAAATTAATAAAAATTATTTATATTATTATCAAATCAATAATAATATTTCTAATCATACAATTAAGAGATTTTTAAAAAATGAAATTAAGACTTATTTTAATTTTACTAAAGTTGTTACTGAAAAAAAAAATATTAAATTATTAAGTTCGACATTAAAATTTTTGGATAAAAAAGACTATATAAACTTATTATTACTTTCAAAAAATATAGGAAAATCTTTAAAGAAAAAAATATATAATTTAATATTAAAAGATTCAAAAACAGACAATAAATTAAGATTAAAATTATGGGAAAATTATTTAAATATATCATCATTAAAGAAAAAATATAATTATGAAGAAATATTAAAAAGTGTTAATGATGATAAATTAAAAAATAAAATTAAAAAAGATGTTTTAAGAACAAGAATAAATGATAATGAAAAAATAGAAGAAAAAAGAAATCAAATGTTAAATATTTTATATTGTGTTTCAACTTTAAATGGTGATATTAAATATTATCAAGGAATGAATTATATTGTAGAATTATTATTAGAAATAACAAATGAAGAAAATTCTTTTTATATCTTTTTATCGTTTTTTTTTAATACACAATATAATAAAATATTTAATAAAGATTTGAATAAATTAAAAGCTTTTTATTATATTTTTAATAGACTAATTTCATTATTTGAACCTGAATTATATTATAATTTATATAATAAATCAATTGATTCTCAATTATTTGCTTCTCCATGGTTTATTACTTTATTTTTAACATCAAGACAGTTTATTTTAGAAAAAGAAATTCCTAAAACTTTATTTAGAATTTTAGATAATTTTATTTTAGATGGTTGGAAATCATTAATGAAAATTGGACTCTTAATTCTTAAAGTTTTTGTAAATGATTTACTTAAAATGAATTATGAAGAAACTCTTCAATTTTTAATTAATGATTTATTTAAAAAAGGATTTTTTAAAGATGAAAATTTTGATAAAGTTGACAAGAGTTTTGATGATAAAAAAATAAAAAATAAATTAATTAAAGATATTGAAAATGAGTTTATTCAAGAACAAAAATTTAATAACAATCAAAATAATAAAAAATAAAATTTGATATATTTAAATTTATATAATATTATTTTTTAATTTATTTAAAAAAGAAAAAAAAAAAATTATTAAAAATTCTTTAAAATTCTTATTCATAATAAATATATAAAATGGAAAAAAAACCTTTATTAACTATAGGAAATTTTTCTAAAAAACATTTAATATTATTTATTATTCAACCTATTACATATTTTATAAAAGAACCAATAGAAGAAAAATTTAAAACAGAATGGTCTAAATTTAATTTAACTAATTTAGCATTACATTTTGGTTATTTATTTATTAATTCTATTATACTTATTATATATAGGATTAAAACAGGTGAAAATATCAATAGAAATATTAAAGACAAGAAAATATTCTTTAGTATAAAAAAAAAAAATAAAAAACAAAAAATATCTAACTTAAAAGTTTTTATGTATTTTATAATTGTATTAAGTTTATCTTATATAGGAATTTTAAATAAAAATTTTTTTATAAAGTATAATACTTATGAAATTCTTTTGAAAATAACTTTTACTTTTCAAATTATGTCATTAGTATTCCTTTCAAGTTATATTTTGAAATTAGATCTCTATCGTCATCATTATTTTTCTCTTTTTTTATTAATAATTGGAACAATAATACTTAATTTTATGGTTTTTAAGAATAAATATGAAATTAAAACATTATTAATATTAATTGGATGCCTTATTAACCATTTTATATATCCTCTTATGGATATAATTGGATATTATATAATGTATAAAATGAATATGAATTTAAATTTATTTTTAGTAATTTTTGGTTTCATAGGAATACTATTAAATTTATTTATTTCTTCAATCAATTATTTTTCAGGTTTAAAGATTTTAAATTTTACTTTTTTTAATGAAATATTTCAAAAAAATACTTTTTATAACTTATTAATATTCCTATTAATAAGTTGTTGCAATGGAATAACCTATACATTTCTTTGGTCTATTTTTAAAATGTTTAAACCTTGGTTTTTTGGAGTAACAATAGTATCTGATACTTTATTTAACTATATTGTTAAATATAAACAAAAATCAACAAATAAATTTAAATCAATACTTGAAATAATAATTTATTTTATATTAATTTTTGCTTGTTTTATTTTTAATGAACAAATTATTTGTAATTCATGTGGATTAAATAAAAATTGTGAAGAAGAAATAATTATGAGATCTAATGTAGAATTTAAAACTTTATTAATAGAAGAGGTTAGTGAAAGTGAAGAATCTTTTTCAAATTAAAATAAAAATAATATATATTAATTAAAATGATTAAACATTTTTTTAAATATCAAAAATGTTTTGATACAATTACTATTTTGAATAACTATTTAAAGTAGATTAAAAATAAATCATTTACTTTTTTTAAAGTAAAGATTATATATTTAAATTCATAAATTTTATATATTTTTTTTACATAAATTTAACAAATAATTTACATAAATACATAATTTGATTATTAATATTTTATAAAAAATTTTATAAAGGTAGTGTCATAGAAAATAAAATAAAAAAATAATATTTTAACATATCAAATTTGATATTTTCTCATAATTATAATATAAAGTAAAACAATAATAATAATAATCTTCACATAAAATAAATAAAATAATTTTATTTAAAAAAAAAATAATGACAAAAAATTTAGAAAAACAAAATGAAGAAATATTATACATATCTTTCAATCAAGATTCTTCATATATATCAGTAGGAACAGAAAATGGATACAAAATATTTTCTTCATATCCAATATATAATTTCTTCAATCGAAATTTAAAAGGCGGTATAGGAATAATAGAAATGTTATATAAGAGTAATATCCTTGCTTTAGTAGGAGGAGGTAAAAACCCAAAATTTCCTGAAAACAAATTAATAATATATGATGATAAAAAACAAAAAAAAATATCAGAAATAATATTTAAATCAAACATAATAAATATTAAGTTAAAAAAAGACAAAATTTTTTCAGTGACAATAACAAAAATATTTATTTTTAATTTCAAAACATATCAAAACATAGACATAATAGAAACAATAGAAAATCCAAAAGGTTTATTTTCAATATCAAATAATCCAAAAGTAAATATAATATCATTTCCAATAATAAATAATACAAATTACCAAAAAGGAAAAATAAAAATAAAAAATTATGATAAAGGAAAAGAAATATTTATAACATTAGATGAAAACATAATTTCATATATGACAATGAATAATGAAGGTTCAATAATAGTAATAGCATGTGAAAAGGGAACAATAATAAAAACATATAGAACTATTGATGGTTTATTTTTACAAGAATTTAAAAGAGGAAGTGAAAAAACAGAAATTAATTTTATGACTTTTGATAATTATGATTTTTTCTTAGCAGTATGTAGTCAAAGAGGAACTATTCATATTTGGTCTATGAAAAGTTCTATTAAAAAATTAAAAGAGATTGAATTAGGAAATGTAAATTATATTAATGAAGAAAATGAAATTGAATATGATGTTTTTAAGAATAATTTAGATAAAAATACAAATTTATATTATAAATTACCTGAAAATAAAAGTTCTTTTTTTAACTTTTTTGGAGTTAAAAGTGAAAGAAGTTTTGCACAGTTTAGATTAGAAAATGATAAATATTTATATAAATGTGCTTTTTGTAATAATGGTAATATTATTATTGCTATTAATTCTATGGGGAAATTTGTTGTTGGAAGTTTAGATTTGAAAAAAGGAGAAGAGTGTATTATTGAAGATTTTGGGTATTTAAATGAAATTAAAAATATGTAAAAATTTTTTTTTAATTAAATAAATTTTTTAATATTTATTTTTTTTAATATAAAAAAAGTATTTTAATTTTGTAGTTTTTTATTATAATTAATTTTTTAAATAAATTATTATTAATTAAGTTAATATGAAAAAAATTATAAATTATTTTAATATAAATTATACTATATAAACAGTAAAATATCAGTAAAAAAAATTTATATATCAATATTTTCAAATAAAACCTTTTTATAAATTTCTTCATCATTTTTTTTAAAACTTTTAAAATAATTAGGATAATATTCTTTGAATAAACTTAATATATCAAAATTTTTTCCATAAGGTAATTTAGTAGAAGATAAAAGTGATTTAATAATTACATTCATACCATCACTTTCAGATAATCGTTCAGTAAAAAAGATTATTTTTTCAATGATATTTGGTGCTTTTTTTATATAACGAATTTGAAATGCAATTTGTATTAAAATATCACAAAACATTATATGATTTAATCCTTCTTCATTATTCATTTCTTCTGTATTATCATTATTATATAAAAATGAATTTTTAAATAAAGTTATTAATTTTGTTTTGGTTATTAATTCTGGAAATAAATTAAAATCTAATGAAAATTGAATCAATTGTTTTAAAGTTATTAGATTATTTTTATTGGAGTATATATTAAATAAAGGATAAATTGTTTGATAAAATATTTCATAAACTCTATGAAATTCGAAATTTTCTTCTTTTTCTTTATATATCAAATCTAGTAAATTATTATGATAAAAAGATTCTTGACAAATATGATTAATGATTCTTGTAATTATATAATCAATCGAGTTTTTTATTTTTTGATTTGGAAAAATTTTTTTTGATAATAATTCAATACAACAAATAAACATTTTGAATGTAAAAAGAGATTGTTTAGATTTTTGTTTACAAGGATTTTTGATTATTAAAATATTGTTATTATTATTATTTAATTCAAACAATTTAGATGAATTACTTTTTGAAATTCTATTACTTTTACTTGTACTTTTATTTGATTTATTATAATTAAAATCAATTTTAGTAACATAAATATATAATAAATCAGCTTCAGTTGATGTAATTCCAATAGAATTTTTATTATTTTTAATTAATTCTGCGTCATTTAAAATTTTAATAAATCCACTTTGCTTTAATGATATTGATTCATCACTATATAAATTAAAAATAAAAGTTAATTCTTTTGAATATTTATTTATTATGTAATTATAATTTAAAAAAGATAAGTCTGTGTCATCAATTATTAAACTTAAGTTTTTTTTTGTTTTTTGGTTTATATTTTCAAATAAAATATTTTCTCTTGTTTTTATTTTTTGTTTTATTTTTTCTAAAAAATCATTATCAATTATATTATTTATTATATAAGGTTTAAAATTTATTTTAGAAAAATTTTCTGTCAATTCCATTCTTTCACATATTAAACATATTTTTTCAAAAGTAGAATATTCAAATTTTATATTTTGATTAATATTATTATTAATACATTCTTTTATTCTACTTAAACCAAAATTCCCTATTTCAAAAATTGATTTTAAAAATTTAAAAAAATTAAAATTGTTTCCATAATGATCAATTAAATTGTGATAAAAAGTAATTAAAGATACTTTAATAATTTCTTTAAAATATTCATTTATATTTAAATTTATATTCTTTTGATAAATTTGTAATAATTCATCTTTATTTAATAAAAAAGGGAAAAATTCAAAATCATTTGCAAATTTTATAAATTGTTTAATACTATATTCATTTGGAGTAAAAGTTGTAAATTCTAAAATAAAATATTTTTTATATATTTCAAACATAGGAACTGAAATTAATTTCAAAAATTGTTCATAATTTTCATCTATATTAATATTATCAATTTGTAATCTACTATTAGTTATTTCATTTTCATTTAATATAATATCGTTTCTTAAACTGAACGAAGTATTATCATTTGTAAATATTTTATTATATAGTTTGATAACTGAATTATTCAAAAATATTTTAAAGTGATTTTTATGGTTGACATAATTTATTTTTTGTTCCTCATGATTAAATAATTTATTATTTTCTTTATATTTTGAAATTTCATATAATATTTTTTGAAAAGTTTCAAAATCAATTAAAGATTTTTTATTAGTTAAAATTCTAATTATTAATAATTCTAAATCTTTTTTATTTAAATTTTTATCAATAATATTCATATCATTACATAATTTCATAAATTTTTTTATACATATTTTTGTTGTATAAACACTTTCTCCTAATTGGGCATAATATTCAAATAATTTTCTCATTTTTTCTAAATAAGTTTTATTATCTTTTTTATGAAAAGAAATTAATGACTCAGATTGGTTCCTTTTAATAACTGATTTATTAATATTAAAACTTGATTTTTGTTTTTTTAAATATTTTTCTAAGTAATTTGAAATTGGTAAATTAAACATTTATTTTTTTTATTAAATAATTATAAATTTTGTAGTTAAAAAATAATTAAGTTTATAAATGAAAAATTAACAACTGTTTATTTTATAAAAATTATTCTTAATTATTATAATAAATATATTTATTATTAATTATTTATATTTCATTTTATTTTAAAATTTATTACTTTTAATAATATTTTCACCATTTCTTATTAAAATTTGATTATTCATATTTCTTTCTGTTTTTAAATGATAATTTGCATTTGAATTATTTGAAGTATAGCTATAATTATTTGACATAATTAAAGGATTGTTGCTATTCACAGAAATAGAGGTAAAATCAATACTATGATTTTTATTAAAAATTAAATTATTATTATTTTTATTATAAGTATTATAATTATTAAAAATTGAATAATTTTTAGTACCTTGTTGTGTCATTAATATATTTTCAACATTTTTTTTATTATTATAATCTAAATTATTAGTATTAATCTTATCATCAACAATTTCATTTCTTTCAATTTTTTTTCCAACATTATTTAAAACTTCTTCATCTGAATTTTCACTATTATCATCATAAAATAATTGTTTATCATAATCATTTAAATCAATATCTTTTATTTTACTTTTTTCAATTTTATCATATGAAAAAACAGTTCTTTTTCCATTTTTTTCTTCTTGTTTTTTTCTTTTTTCTTCTTCTTTTCTTTTTCTTTCTTCTTCTTTTCTTTTTATTTCTTCTTGCATTTGTTTTTCATCTTCTTCAATTTCTTTTTCTAATTCAAGTTGAAATTGAATATCTTTTTTATTTAAAGTTTTACTTTTATTTCTTTGATTCATAAAAATTTCCTCATCTTTTAAAATTTTAATTCCTTTTTTTTTACTTTCTAAAAAATCTTTCATTCTCTTTTTATACTTTTCATTTTTTTTATCTTCTTTTTCTTTTTTTTCTCTTAATTTCTTTTGAGCATATTCTTTATATTTATCACTATTAATTCCGTAATTAATTTTTTTTAAATCTTTTTTCATTTTTTCAATAATTTCATTTCTTTCAATTTTTTTTTGTTTTTGATTATAACCACCAATATTAAATTGTAAAACTCTTTCAGTCATATCATGAAAAGGAATAATAAAACCTTTCATTTTCTTTCTATAAATTTTTGGTTCATTAATTCCAATAAAATGAATAAACTCATCAAAAATATCTTTATTACTAAAATGATTTAATTTAATTAATTCAAGTTCAAATTCTTTTAATTCACTTTCATATTTTT
>JAEEGK010017439.1_pt1 | contig 15660 bp, 12 predicted proteins | sample 8958771 | NCBI WGS metagenome assembly JAEEGK01 (sample SAMN16246547, study PRJNA631951) | gut metagenome | biome: gut microbiome; feature: rumen; material: SC-attached | host: Bos | place: Iran: Karaj | collected 2018-10
GTGTATATCCTTGATTACCTGCGGTTTGGTAATATTCAGAATATCATTGTTGCCCTTCATCTGCGGCGTGATATTTTTGAAACGTTCGCCGGTGAAGTCGTCTTCCGAAAGTCCATAGCCCTGAATAAGGCTTCCCATCGCGCCATCGAGAAGGAGAACGCGAGAGGCTAATTGCGATTGCAAGAGGGTGTAGCGGGGTGATGTCATTTGCTAAATTATTTTGGCTGCAAAAGTAGCGTTTTTTACGAAAATTACAAAATATCTTTGAGTGCCTCCCTTTCCTTTTTCGGCAATTTTTTCACCACTTCCTGATATGAATGATTGACGAGTTCAAGAATCAATTTGTCGCCGCAGTCGCCGTTGAAGTGGATTTGGTTCCAAAATTTCTTGTTCCAATGGAATGCGCCTTCTATGGCGGAGTATTGGTCGCGGAGTTCGAGGGCGCGTTCAGGGTCGCACTTCATAACGGCAAGTTCGGGGTTGCTCATTGCAATACAAGCAAATATCTTGTTGCAGACACGGAATGTCAGCAAATCATCGTCGAAGGGGAAATCCTCGGTAACCTGTGGCAGCGAAAGACAGTATTCGCGAAATTTTTCGATGTTCATTGGCAGATGTTTTATTTGTTTGCAAATTTAGATATTTTTTTGCAAATAGCAAAATCGTGTCTTCAAATCCCTTTGCACTTTCACTGTAATTTTGTATCTTTGTTGCGATTTGTAACTTATTAAAATCTAAAAAGATGACTGTATATGAACGATTTCAACGAATGCTTGAGAATGTGAACCCTGAGATTCAGGCTAACAAACGGAAGGCATTTGAACAGATGGATGATGAGCGGCGTGAGTCTGTGCGTCAGGGAATGACCAAAGCATTGGATTTTCATAAACAACAGCTCGAAGCGAAATCATCCAAACTACGTACATACGAAGACCAAATAGATCACGCTTCAGGATGGCAGAAACTGCTTGAACGATTCGGCAAAGGAAAGTTGCCCAAACTTAAAAAAGATTTGGAAGACTTGCAGTTTGAAATTGATGATTGCGAATTTCATATTAAAACATTGGAATCAGACCTCCAAATCGTCATACAATCTGGCATTGGTGACGGAGCTGAAAAAAGGTAAAAAATTTTTCTCAAAAAACATTTCACCATAATATCTTTTTTTATTATATTTGCAACCGATAAAAAAGCCAATGTCATGACTACTTACGGAAAAATAAAAAATATCCTTTCGGTTGCCTATAAGCACAAAATATGGTGTGCCATCATCATATTTGTGGTATGGGTTGCTTTTTTTGACCAATACAGCTGGCTGTTGCAGTGGAAGATAAGGCAGAGCATCGACGACCTCTCTGCTGAAAAGCAATACTATATCGACAAGATACACAGCGACTCTACAATGAACGCCGAATTGCAGACCAACGACAACAACCTCGAAAAGTTTGCCCGTGAGCAGTATTTCATGAAGGCTGCTGATGAAGATGTTTTTGAAATCGTAGAACAATAATCCCCAGACATGCAGCCCACTTCCAATCAAGCCATCACCCTGTATGGGCTTACCACGCTCATACGTCGCACCATAGACCAAGGTCTACCCAATGCATATATTGTAATTGCAGAGATACAGTCGCTCAATGTCAACCGCAGCGGACACGCCTACCTCGACCTCGTGGAAAAGTCCGAAGGCGGCGACCAAATCATCGCTCAGGCACGCGCCACTATCTGGGCGTCGCAGTTCAGGATGATAAGGGCTTATTTTGAATCGACTACCGGGCGTCCGCTCCAATCGGGACTCAAAATAATGGTGAAAGCCAAAGTAACATTCCACGAGATTTACGGACTTAGCCTCAATATCACTGACATACTCCCTGAATACACCGCTGGCGAAATAGCCATGCAGCGACAGCGTACCATCAATCAGCTCAAGGCTGATGGTATTTTTGATATGAATAAGGGACTCTCCTTGCCAAGGCTTGTGCAGAGGATAGCCGTAATATCGTCTGCCACGGCGGCGGGCTACGGCGATTTTGCCAAGCAACTGCACGGCAATCAATACGGTTACAAATTCATGACAACATTGTTTGAGGCGTCGGTGCAGGGCGACGGCGCGGCATCGTCGATAATCCAGCAGCTCGATGCCATCGCCGAACTCCGCAGCCAATATGACTGCGTGGTAATCATTCGTGGCGGCGGCAGCAAGACCGACCTCGCGTGCTTCGACCAATTGTCGATATGCCAGCACATCTGCCAATTTCCATTGCCGGTGATAACGGGCATTGGACACGACCGTGACGAATCCATCGCCGACCTCGTAGCAAACACCCCGCTCAAGACCCCGACGGCTGTGGCACAGTTTCTCATCGACAGGGCGCACGGCTGTGAGATGGCTGTTGATGCCAAGGCGGCGGCAATTATGCGCAAGGTGTCGATGGTGATGTCGGGCAAGATTGCGTACATCGACCGGGCATGGGAGCGTATTGTCAACCGTATCAAAAACCGTCTTGTACAGGCGGAGGCGCGTCTGAAAATGGCGGAGGCGCGCATAGAGGCAAGCAGCCCCACCAAAATACTCCGGCGCGGCTACACTTACGTCACTGTGGACGGCAAGCCGGTGACTACTGCCGCACAATTGAAACCAGGACAAAAAATCACTACCATCTTCCTCGACGGCACCGCCACCTCCACCGTGGAAGACATCACAATCACCACAAAATGAAGACAATAGGACTACTCTCAGATACACACGGACACTTGGACGACAAGTTTTACCAATTTTTTGAGCCGTGCGACATGCTGTGGCATGCCGGCGACATCGGCTCTCTCGAACTCGCTCAGCGCATTGCCGCCTTCAAGCCCCTCACCGCCGTCAGTGGCAACATGGACGACCAAAAGACAAGGCTCGTTTATCCGTTGGAGCAGCGGTTTGAGGTGGAGGGCGCGGACGTGTACATGACGCACATCGGCGGCTATCCGGGGCATTATGCGCCGGGAGTAAAGGCTCTGCTCGCCAACAATCCGCCCAAGATATTCGTCTGTGGACATTCGCACATCCTGCGCATTATCTATGACCAAAAATACGGATGTGTGGCAATGAACCCGGGTGCGGCGGGCTTGTCGGGATTCCATGACAAGCGCACGGCGGTAAGATTCAAGATTGACAAGGGCGACATTTCCGACCTCGAAATATGCGAGCTGCCAAGACACGTATGAAAAAAAAATAAAAAATTTTTTTCGATGATAACATTCTGATTGTTATACATATAAAAACCGTCAGAAAAAAAAATACCAAAAAAGCATTTTTACGATTGCGATTTTATTGTTAATTTAGCAACGAACTTACAAAGGGAAAACACCGACAATGGACAACTCTGTACGTCAAATATGGGACAATTGTTTACAATTTATCAAGAACAATATCAACGCGACCAGCTTCAGGATATGGTTTGCGCCGATAGTGCCCTTGAAGGTGGAGGATTGTACCCTTACCGTACAAGTGGCGTCGGCATACGTCTATGAATACATCGAGGCTAATTACGTGACGCTGCTCCGCAAGGCATTGCAGCAGGAACTCGGTCCCAACGCAAAGCTCAGGTACAATATCATCATGGACAAGGCGGACAAGGGTTCTATCAACGTATCTGGCAACCGCAACAATTCCCTGCCGCCAAATCCCAATCCCGCTCCGCAGGCGGGGCACGAAATTTCCAACCCATTTTCCACGCCGGGCATCAAGAAGATGACGCTCGACTCGCGCCTCAATCCCAATTACACTATGGAAAACTTCGTGGAGGGCGAGTGCAACAAGCTCGGACGTCGTGCCGCCGAATCCATTGCAAGCAAGCCGGGACACAATCCGTTCAACCCCTTTATGATTTTTGGCAATTCTGGAATGGGAAAGACGCATCTTGCACAAGCGATTGGCAATTCCATCAAGGAAAAATTCCCCGACAAAGTGGTGCTCTATGTGGAGGCCAACAAATTCCAGACGCAATACACCGACGCCTGCCGCAACAACACCCGCAATGATTTCGTGCATTTTTATCAGATGCTCGATGTGCTCATCATTGACGACGTGCAGGAGTTTGCTGGCAAAGTAGGCACTCAGGACACCTTTTTCGCCATATTCAATTCGTTCTATATGGGCGGCAAGCAGATAATTCTCACCTGCGATACCAAGCCCGTGGAGCTAAAAGGCCTCAACGAAAGGCTGCTCACAAGGTTTAGGTGCGGTCTTACGGTGGAGGTGACAATGCCCGACTATGCCACGCGCCTCAACATCCTCAAGCGCAAGGCTTACAACGACGGCATGGTGATTTCGGAAGACATATTGCAATACATAGCCGAGACCGTGGTCTCCAACGTCCGTGACCTCGAAGGGGCGTTGATTTCGCTGCTTGCGCACAGTACGTTCAGCCGCACGGAGCTTACTCTCGACATAGCCAAGCATCTGCTCGGCAAAATCACCAAAAACTCCGAACCCGAAAAATACACCGTGGAGCATATTATAAAGGCGGTGTGCGGACATTTTGGCATCAAGGAACAGGTGTTGAGCTCCAAGTCACGCGCCAAGGAGATTGCAACGGCGCGTCAATTGGCAATGTACTTCGCCAAACAGCTCACCGACCTGCCGTACAAGCAGATAGGCATAGCAATTGGCAACCGCGACCACAGCACTGTGCTGTACGCCTGCAAGACTGTCGCCAAGCAGATAGAGACCGACGACAAGTTTAGGGATATGGCATTTGAAATAGAAAACAAAATCAAGTCGCCGCAAGGCTGACACAAGGATATTTTTTTTTATTAGTCGAGTTATTTTTTTATTCTGGCGCAATTCCGGCTATCACCAACCATAACCGGATTGCGCTTTTTTGCAAGAAACATCGTGGCGGCATGGAAAAACAGCGTACATATATAGCCATCGATCTCAAATCGTTTTACGCCTCGGCTGAATGTGTGGACCGTGGGCTCGACCCGCTTGTTGCCAACCTCGTGGTGGCAGACACCTCACGCACCGACAAGACGATTTGCCTCGCCGTGTCGCCATCGCTCAAGGAATACGGCATACCGGGACGTGCAAGGCTGTTTGAAGTAATCCAGAGGGTGAGGCAAATCAACGCCGAACGCAAACGCCGCGCCGGCATTCGCGAATTTGCGGGCAAGTCCATTGACGCCAACGAACTGCGCCAGCATCCAGATTGGGAGCTCGATTACATTGCCGCCACGCCGAGAATGGCGCATTACATCGAAGTGAGCACGCAGGTATACAACACTTACCTCGAATACATTGCGCCCGAAGACATCCACGTATACAGCATCGACGAGGTTTTTATGGATGTGACGTCGTACATGCGCATTTACAAGATGACCGCCCGTGAACTCGTCGCCAAGATAATCCGCGACGTACTCAGCCGCACAGGAATCACCGCCACGGCTGGCATTGGCACCAATATGTACCTCTGCAAAATCGCCATGGACATCGTTGCCAAGCATATTCCCGCCGACAAGGACGGTGTGCGCATTGCTGAACTCAATGAACTCTCTTACCGTCAGCAACTTTGGAATCACAGGCCGTTGACGAGTTTTTGGAGGGTGGGGCATGGTACTGCCGCCAAACTCGCCGCAATTGGCATCGATACCATGGGGCAGATAGCAAGGCTGTCGTTGCAACATGAAGAATTGCTTTACAGTATGTTTGGCATCAATGCCGAACTTCTCATAGACCATGCCTGGGGCTGGGAGCCTTGCACGATGGACTACATAAAATCGTACCGCCCCGCCACCAATTCGATAAGCAGCGGTCAGGTGTTGCAGTCGCCATATACATTCAAGAAGGCGCGTATTGTGGTGGAGGAGATGGCTGATGCATTGTCGTTGCAGCTTGTGGAAAGGCGCATCGTCACCAACAAGATGACGCTCACAATCGGTTACGACCGCGAGAGCTTTGCCAATCCCGATGTCCGCGCCAAGTACCACGGCGAAATCCGCATCGACCATTATGGGCGTCAAGTGCCAAAATACGCCCACGGCACAGCCACGCCGACGGAGCCGACATCGTCATCAAGGATGATAATAGACTCAATACTCGACCTATACGACCGCATTGTCAATCCGTTGCTATTGGTGAGGCGCATCACCATTGCCGCCAACGTAATCCTCGAAAAGACCGCCGCACAACAGCCGTCGGCAGTGCAGCTTGACCTTTTTACGGATTATCAATTGCTTGAATATCAACGACAACAACATCAGGAGGCTCTCGCCAAGGAGCGGCGCATGCAGGAGGCAAGGCTCGAAATAAAACATCGTTTTGGCAACAACGCAATCCTCAAAGGGCTCAACTTTGGCGACGGCGCAACAGCCATACAACGCAACCAACAGATAGGAGGACACAAGGCATGAACGACGATTATTCAGACATAATTAACCTACCGCACCACGTCTCCACACGTCATCCGCAGATGTCGATGGAGGCGCGTGCCGCACAGTTTGCGCCATTTTCGGCCCTCACAGGCTTTGAGGATGCGATAGACGACACCGCCCGTCAGCAGATTGACGAATATCAACCCTTGAATCCTTCAGATTCCTCTTTCACGAACTCTTTTCCGTTCCAAGAGTAAGTGGTTCGGTAGTGGCGGTAATCTATGAATTGTCCCGCATCGTCCTCCATTCCGGGCGTTGCCTCGCCGTTGTTGCGGTCGGAGGAGGTTTTGAATTGTAGTTTGTTGTCGTAATCGATTGTGAATGAGTAGTCGTCAGCATTGATTGTGTGGTCGCCTTTGCCATCAAACATGTAGTAACTATAGTTCCAGGCAGGATAGTCTGATGCTTTGGGGATTTCGATTTTGAGGTCAATCGGTTTGCTGTTGGTTCCGTCGAAAATGGTTGCGTAAGTGTTGGTTATCTTGCCGTGTTTGGTGATGACTTCGAGGGCGAGTTTGTGACCATTGTCATAGTCATATACCCAAAAATAGGTTTGGATGTCGCCGTCATAATAGCCAATTGCGCCATTTTCGTACATACTGCTGCCTGTCAGGTTTTCAGGGTCGGGATGTGCCAACGAGCTGAAAAGTTTCTTTGTGGTTGACGACACTTCCTTGGATTTTTCCACCTCTGACGCCAATGTAATGGTCTTTTTGTTGGCATATACGCGCAGCGACTCAATTGCGGAATTTTTGTCTTTGGCGGCAAATTCGATGAAGATGTCAATCTTTTTGGCGACGTCGGTTCTGAGTTGCTGCGTAATGGTGTAGCGTCCGTTGGCTTCTGATATTGTAATCGCCGAGTCCTTCATATCATAGCTTTTCTTGTAGTCGAGGACGTTGCTGATAGGCTGTCCGATGGCGATTGGCTTGCTTGTAATGTGATAGTATCCGTAATCGTCATAGTCGTCGGTCTGTGCGAATCCGCATTTTGGACTCTTGATTTCGTAGCCCATCAATTTGCCGTTTTCTACGTTGAAGGTCGCAATGGTTTCGTTGCCGTCTTTGATTTCCTTGAGCGATGTGGTGTCGCCGAGTGTCATCGTTCTGTATTCAAGATATTCCAGTCTGCCCCAGTTGTCGATGTTGTTGGTCAGGAATGGAGTTTGGGCGGAGCGGGTGAACGATTTGCCGTCCCAGACATAATCCATATCCCACATATCTCTCGATCCGGTGGTGAATTTTTCAGGACTGAAAACGACTGGAGCATCTTCGGTGTAGATTCTTAGATAGAAGTGGTCTTCAATGGTCTGCACCTCGGCGGGGAAATATTGTTTGGTGTCCAGCTCCTTGCCGTCCTTGTCGATGATGAAAAGCCGTTTTCTATCGAACGAGCCGAACCCGTCTTCGTATTCATCGCCATTTTCGGCAAGCCCGTATCCCCATACGTTCTCCACCACGATGGCAATCCATTGCTTGTCAAGCTTTTGGTAGCATTGGAGTTGGTATTGGGCTCCCAAATAGTTGTCGGGCTCCTCGCTGCCACGCGGTACTACGTATTCGTACTGCATGAAGGTTTTTGACTTGCCCCACTTGATGGCCTCCTCCTGCGAAATGTAGTCGAAACTCACTGCCTCGTCGATTACCTTTTTGACGTCCTTGTCGTTGGTTTTGAGGCTGTTCCAAAACATTTCCGCAATGTTTTCCTGCGGCTCTACGAATTTGTAGACGGCATCGGACGTCGCTTCGGTGGCGTTTTCGCTCTGCGATTCGGCGGTGTTGCTGTTGCCTTGCTGCTGATTGCCCGAACAAGCGGCGAGCATCAATGTGGCGACTGCCAGTATAAATGTTTTTTTCATAGTTGGATGAGTTTATTGTTGTGATTCTTAGGCGCAAATATAATGATTATGGTTAAATCGGCAAGATGAATTTTGAAAAAATATTTGTCAAATATGCAATTTAATCATACTCCCAACTAAATGTATTGCCTATTTGCGCGAATTTGGGTTTGCAAATCCACTCACCATTTTTGTCTATAATGCCCCATTTCTCGCCTTCTTTTGCCAAAATAACATCTTCAAAGAATTTAATTTCAGAATACTTTGGGTCAAAAAGAATTTTACCTTTTAAGTTTATTAATCCGACTTTGTTATGAGCCGAACTATATTGATTTTTTTTTGTTATTCTTGCAATTTTAGCAAATGTAAAATCATGCTCTTCCACATCATAGTCGCTATCGCAAGGCAACAGAAAATACTTTCCTTTTTTATTAATCAAACCCTTTTGATTGCCGAGTTTGACGTTAGCCATTGTACAATAAAATTTCCAGGCATCATCAAATTTGGGTTTTATCACGAATTTGCCTTTTGTATTGATATAACCCCATTTGTCACCAAGTTTTACCGCAGCCAAACCATTGTCGCCAAAGCCTGAACAATTTTCAAATATCGGTTCTATTGCAATTTTCATTGTACTATCGATAAATCCGTACTTGCCATTGATACTAACCGATGTCAAACCAAATTTCCAATAATCGTTTGCAATATCGTCGAACATTGGCTCAATTACATATTTGCCTTTCTCATCAATTATTCCAATTTTATCATTAATTATCACTTGTGCAAAGCCACCATTAAAATTACGATAAACTTTGTCAAATTTTGGCACAATAATATAGCGTTCAATTTTGTTGAAAAATCCCCATTTGCCGTCAACCATCACGGATACAGTGGGACAATTCTGCCAATATTCTTCGGCTACTGCATTAAAAGTTGGTTCGCACACAACATTCCCGTCCGAATCTATAAAACCAAGTTTGCCGTTAATCTTTATTTGTGCATATCCATATTTGTCAAAATTCCACGCATAGTCGTACTGTGGCTCTATAACAAAATTATTTTCTATTTTGTATCCGTATTTGCCATCCTTTTGCGCAGCAATATATACTGCATAAGGATTTGGTTCATACCTATTTTCACCATCAAATGAACATTCCCGCGTTGGTTTTGCAAATAGTTCTATGACAATATTTCCATCTTTGTCAATACGTTCAGTTTTGCCGTTGATTGACACTTCGGCAATTCCATTTTTGTCAAATTTCTTCACCCAATCATATTGAGGCATGATAATCCATTCGCCGTATTCATTCACATATCCCCATTTGCTTTCGTCGATTATTTTTTCTTGCTTGTCATCATAAAATATTCTTCCTCGCATCATTGTAGGGATAAGTATTTTTTTGCTGCCGTTAATTTTGCCATTTGTTTTATAAGTAAAATATCCAGGATTATTGATTCCATAATCAATTTTGGCAAATGTTTCATCATCTCTGTTCCTTGAATTATACTTTGTTCCTGCGCCACCTGTCAAATTGTAGCAATTTAAAAACATTCCACTATTATCATAATCAGAGCTAACAACTCGCTCAATTATATCTCCATTCACAGTTTCCGTGTACATATAATCTGCATATTTATATTCCCAATTATCTGAAACATAAATAGTTTTCAATTTGGTACAGTTGGCAAACATATACGTCATACGAGGTTCCTCTACTTCCTTTAAAACGCTCAAATCCAACTCTTCCAAACTACTGCAACCGTAAAATAAATAAGACAAATCGCCTGTTCTATAATAATAAAAATCATCAACATATTTGGGAGAGAAAAGTTTTACCTGTTTGAGGTTGCAGCATCCAAAAAACATTCCTTTATCGTAGACACTGTTTTTTAGATTGCCGACATCCAATGTTTCAAGGTTTTTGCATCCTTCAAAAATTCCTTCTAAACATTCTTCGCCGTCAAAACGCCTTGTATCAAATACGCTCATATCAATTTGAGTAATTCCACTTTCGGCAAACATATATGAAAAATTCTTGCATTTTGACATATTGAACCCTCTCAAATCAATGTTTTTCAGGCTTTTGCAACCGAAAAACAAACTACCCATATTCTTGACATTTGACGTATTGAAATTACCAAAATTAATGTTTTTTAGATTCCAACACCCATCAAACATTAATGCCATTTGTTGCAGACTGCCTGTTCTAAAACTACTTAAATCTATGTTCTCGAGGCTCATACACAACGAAAACATACTATGCATATTTCTGACATTATGAGTGTTAAAAACACTCAAATCAATATCTTTCAAGTTAATACAACCCAAAAACATTGACGACAAATGCACCACATCCTCGGTATTAAGGTTTTCTTTTATGCCAACAATTTCAGTCAAATTGCAGCATCCCGAAAACCATTCATAACACGATTTTGGACGGTAGGTTTTGAACGAAGGATCAAACACTACTTTTTTTATAGAATTGGCAACCCGATTCCATTGCGGCGTTCTAAGACTTAGGTCATACAAACTTTCATTCCAGGCATCTTCGGGAATTGAATCGCTTGGCAAAGGTATGTCGTTGTTGATTACAAAAGCATTTGCAGGCATCTTGTTGTCATAATAAAACGTCAAAACAGAATCCTTTAAAATTGCGTATGCTGTCATTGAATCCGCCTCAATGCTATTGTGCAAATACGGCTCTGTAACAAATTCAAAATCATTACCGTATCTGATTGTATCACAATACCAACGAGACGAATCGATTCCCATTGGTACAATTACGGGCTTTGCTTCGCGCACTCTTTCTTTGACAGTTGCCTTGGGAGGTTCATACGGTTGTTGCCCGACGGCGGTAAAGTATCCGGGATTATTTTCTCCACCGTCTATACGGGCGTAATTTTTATATTCATTAGTTTTTTCAATCCATTTATAATGAGTGCCTTGCGAGCCATAAAGTGCGAAACAGCCAGCAAACATATAATAGGAATTATTTACAGAATCAGTTTCCCAATCATTGCTTACAAATATTGTTTTTAGATGATTGCAGTCTTCAAACATTTTGTTCATTTTGCAAACATTTGTAGTATTGAACTCACTCAAATCCAAAGAAATAAGACTCCTACAACCATAAAACATTTCTGTCATAATGGTAACGCTGTCGGTGTTAAGATATTCCTTCATTCCTGAAATTGTTTGTAAATTGGAAAACCCTCCGAACCAATGCAAACAAGATTTAGGATAGTAATCGTTGAATGATTTGTCGAAAACCACTTCTTTTACTTTTTTATTATCGTTGCCATATCCGCCTAAGAGATAATAGTCATCAGGCTTGGTGTCAGAATAATAAAACGTCAATACCGAATCTTTCAAAACCGCATATTCCTTGGGACAGAAAATGGTCTGCCCCTTCACTGTAAAATATCCAGGTTGTTCCGCCCCTTTGTCGATACGGGCATATACATCACCATTATCAGATCCGAGATAATGCGACCCCCTACCACCATAAAGGCTATAACAATCTGTAAAAATTCCGTGGTCTGAATATCCGTCCATATTCCAATCGCAACTTGCATAAATTGTTCTAAGAGAGGTACATCCAGCGAACATCTTATCTATGTTTGAGTAATTTGTATATGCGTGCCAACGGACAAAATTGCTCAAATCAATGGTTTTCAAAGACGAACATCCTGCAAACATTTCGCTCATCACTCCAACGTTTTCAGTATTGAAACTGCTTACATCTACATACGTCAAACTTCTACACCCGTCAAACATATTTTGCATACGGTAAACTTTTTCTGTATTAAAACTTCTCAAATCGAGGCTGTCGATAGCATAACAATCCTTAAACAACCATCCCATATTTACAACATTGTAAGTGTCAAAATTACTCAAATACAGCGATTTAAGTTTTTCACACCCTTGGAACATTCGCGACATATCGGTTACAAATTTGGTGTCAAAACCGCTCACATCAATGGTTTCCAGGCTTTCGCATCCCCAAAACATCCCATTCATTTTTTTCACACCTTTTGTATTTAAAAGGCGCAAATCAAGTATTTCGATTTTGGAACAGTTCGAAAACATTTCCGACATATCGCCATTGAGCGGCGGATTGAGGTTTTCCAACCCCACAATTTCTGTAACGCCGCTATACTGACGGAACATCCTTCTGCAACTATCAGGATGAAAATTTCTCATCGAAGAATCTATAACTATCTTTTTGACATCACACAATTTAAAAGATTTATCATTGGAAAGGTTCAATGCATTTTCAGGAGCTAAACTATCGTAATGGAATCTCATAACAGAATCCCTATAATCGTATAACGCATAGTACTCCGCTGCCCTCTGCGCCGAACCACTCGCCGCCACGAGCATCAATGCGGCTAATATAATTAGAATCTTATTCATAGTGCAAAGTGTTTTTATTTACCATTAGTGTTGGAAAAGGCGTAAAGGTTACAAAAAAATTACGGTTTGGCATCTTTTAGTTGTTCCATGGTAATTTCCATTTAATCGCCGTATCTTTCGGATAGTCTGCCGGTTGCTGTTTGAGACAAGGAATCTCATCGTCACCACATTTCACGACGTATCCGTATTTTGCGCCGTTCACATCTTGTCCCAATGGCATAAATCCGTATGTCATATAGGATTGGATTATTTTGAGCAAGTCATCACTAAGGTCTGTAATAGCGATGATACCGCTTGCAGTGTTTATTTCGTATGAGTTTGTCATATTATTTGATGGTTTAGTTTATCATTTTTTGCCGCTAAAATTACGCCAAAGTAATAAAAATGTTATAAGTTTTTATGTTTTTTTTCTTAGGATGATTAACTATCATTAATATTGCATTTAAAGAGTAAATCTCATTTTTTTATTCTTCATTGTCAATTGTAATGCGAAAATCATTGTTGACTTCTCTTCTATTCGTAACAATATCAACTTGGTCGTAGTAATAATTGTCTAATTGCTGTGTATATATATTTTTACAAGAAGGACAATAGTATTCTTCGTTATCTGATTCTATCCTTTCGATTTTCCCGCCACACTTACAGCAAAAGAATAATCCATGATTATTATGTCCCATCCCATTATCAATAATTCTTTGTATGCGGTCAGGTACTCTTTGTCCATTCAATTTGTATTTTTGTGCCTTCCTTTCATATTGTTGGTCGTCGCAACATGACAAACATGAAGGACAAATATACCAATTATTAGGACATCTTTGGGTGTCCCTCGAATCAATCAAGCCCTTCTTACATCTAAAGCAAAAATTCACATACACGCTTTGCCTATATTGACTGCAATTAGGGTTAAGACATTCAAAATAATTGAACTGATTGAAATCACTTCCACGAGTCTGACTATTAAATATCAAGTGTCCACATTCTCGACATTTCAGTTTTTTGTACTTTTGTCGTGCTTTATTAGCAGCACTAATAAATCGGCTAACCACCTCTTTGGTTTCGTACAAAACATCTTTCCTTTCAATCATTTGAAAACCAATTATTTCAGAAAGATGCAATAACGTGTATGTCTTCCATGTATTGCAATTAGCCAACACTTGGGATGACAGACAATTACGAAAACATTCTTGACCGCGACACCAAAAAAATTCAATATCAAGTATTTCATAGTTGCAATTTGCAATTTTTGACGAACAAAGAGGTGTATAATATCGATTAAACCTTTGCGTTAAGAACTCTGTTGATTGAGTCCTGTGGACATGATATTTTTTTGTAAGGGCGTTTAGTAAATCCCTATCAAAATTAAAGCGATAATATTCGCTCTCATCTATTTTCCTAATCTGTTTCTCGTTATCCAAAGCAGCTGTTACTAATTCACATACTTTCTTTGATTCTTCAATATTAAATTGGTGCTTAAATATTTTTTCATCTAAATCTATATCTGAATTTTCTAAAAGTAAACGTTTTTTTATCCCAAATACATCGTGTTCAAATTCCAAAGTTACATCGGTCCTCGGTGTAATGCGAACATATATTGGTGTTGAATACTTTGCAACAAGCCAAGTATCAAAATATGTGATTGAATAGTTCTTAGACGGTATTATAAACTCATTACTATCAAGTGATTTTTTTGCAACAATATCTTTGATATACTCTCTTAAATTGTCAGCCCAATACGAAGTTTTTTTTACTTGTTGAACTTCATACCTTATGAATCGCCCTTCGTGTATTTCTTTCGGATTTAGTTTATACTTCAAGAAAGAATTAATTTCCACTATATGTTTAGGTGTACCGTCAAAATACCAATTAACATCTTGCAAGTTTTGACAACCAATACAAGCACACTTATGCGCTGTAGAAGAATTTAGTTGAATGTTATTCCCGCCTTGACACTTGCAATAAGCATTACAACGGTTGAGGATACTATCAATGGTGTTCCATAAGTTTGAGTCTGTAAGTTTTTCTTCATCTAATCTACAAACAACTTCATAATCTATAAAACCGGAAAAAGATTCGTTAATAACACTACCACCATCACAAGTTGGTAGTATTGCATCAAGTTTAAAATCAGAATCAGGATTGATAATATCGCTACGCTGTATGATAAAATCAAGTATGCCATTAAATGTCTGTATTTCAGCACCACGAGTTTTTTGTATAGTCAATAAACAATCCGCGGCAAACGGTATAGTCAGATCCTATGGAGAACAGGGATTGTATATGCAAGCACGGTATCTTATATAATTTTCATAATCACTTTCACGAAACTGTTGAACGATATCCGTATCAAAAGCAGTATATCCCAATCTAATGTCATGAAAATAACGTTTTATCATCGCTAAACGCATTTGTTCCGACACAAACGGAATAATACCTTTCAATTGTTTGTAATCTTTAAATTTGTCCTCATTATTAATCCAATTATAAAAGGCAATCCAAAGATTATCGTTTGGTTCATACTGTTCATTGGACCCATCGCTACTATCAGAAGTTGATATATCATCGGAACTGGATTCTAAATTTGGACATGCATAATCAACCAAATCGAATAAATTATGGTTTTCTACATTTCCAACATTTTTCTTGAGAATTTCAAGAGCCGTTTTGAGCAAAATAGGGCGTTTGATAGTAAACTGCACATTAAATTTACCTAAAAGCAAAGCGATTTGTTCTTGTTTTTTTACTGACAAACAAACCGAAATATTTGACAGACACGTCAAAAAAACGCTATCATTTGGGATAAAAGGATTTAAAAATTCATTTTTGAAATCTTTCCAATTTAGGAACCACAACAATTCTCGCATCCAAAAAATATCTTCTCGGATATGACACCTTTGCAGTGCGATATTAATTAAGGCCTTACAATCATTATGAGATTTCTCATCAATTGGATGAAGATAAAGGAACAATTTGTGGTGAACAATATCAT
>JAEEGK010017440.1_pt1 | contig 15660 bp, 14 predicted proteins | sample 8958771 | NCBI WGS metagenome assembly JAEEGK01 (sample SAMN16246547, study PRJNA631951) | gut metagenome | biome: gut microbiome; feature: rumen; material: SC-attached | host: Bos | place: Iran: Karaj | collected 2018-10
GAATATGATCTAAATGGGAAGCTCAACTCATACTTCGTGGAGTATGTCGATGGTTTGTGATTGAAATCATGATCATGCTTTTTTGCTTGGAGGGGTATGCATTGTTGAGGCGGGACGTCGTCGATCAATGCCATGTACGGACCAGGGAAATCAACGAAACCGATAAAGGGAACTGAAATTCCCCGTTATGCTTTTGTGGCATACTATGATTTCTTCCGAAAACATGAGGGAATACCGGATGAGAGTGCGAATACCACATGCGCAAACAATGTTTCTATATGCTATTGTTCTGTTCTTCCTGTGTACGCCGCCATTTTTCGACTATATCGGAATCAAAGCGATAAGCTTGGTTTTAGACCTTGGCTCTATCTTGGTGTATTTATGGATTGCTTTGAAATGGATTTGTAAAGGAAGAATATCCGCGATTATGATTCTTGCCATATTGATGTTTGGCAGTATCGTAGTATCAACAATCACGAACGGAGGAGAGCTGCCTCGCGTATTGCTTTATGTTAACAGGTATTTAATCGTAATTTTTCTGGTGAGTAATGAAAAATCGAAAATTGATGTGTTTTTTCGCGGCTGCGTTGTTTATTTGACATTTTGCGCTTTTGTGAATTTTGTGTCAATATTGCTTTTCCCTGATGGAATGAATGCTCGATTCTCTATTGTTGGACAGCCTTACTGGTTCCTCTCAAATAAAAACGGGCTTGGGAAAGTGTTGCTGGTATGGCTCTTTTTTAAGGCGGATTGCGATTACAGATTCCATGGGCATTTGACCCGATCATTTTTCTTGATTGCAGCGGTTGCTCTGGCCTCTGTTATTCTCGTGTGGTCTGCTGCTTCTATGGTAGTTATCGCATTAATGATTTCAATTGTCGTGTGTTCCCCATATATTCACAAAACGCGTCCGAGACTGTTCAATATTTACTATTTTCTGCTCGCTATAGTAATCTTGTTCCTGCTCTTTGTAATTGTTCAAAACACGGGGGTTTTTTCGGATTTTATTACAAAAGTCCTTAAAAAGAGTCTTTCGTTTAACGGGAGAACGCCTATCTGGAAATCTGCTATAAATAGAATACTGGATAGACCGGTGCTGGGATACGGTTATATACCGAAAAGCGAATTTATCGAATTGATTGGAAGAAAAGCTGCCGCGGACGCACATAATTACCTGTTGACCTTAGGCGTTTATGGCGGGTTTATTCCGATGGTATTGTTTATCGGTATCGTTCTTCTGGTTGCGAAAAGAGTTCATAAGATTCAATTTGAGTATGAAGGAATAGCGATAACAGCCTTTGTTTTTTCTTTTCTGGTCCTGCTGATTTTCGAAAACACTTCCAATAATCTGTTCTGGATCATCTTTACCTACGCGGCTTGTATCAGGAAGAAAGAATCCGGATTAATGGATCGGTGGATCGCACCACACTATGTAGGTTCAGAATGTATGTGAATAAGGAAATTCTGGAATCCCCGCATATCGCATGTGGGAATTCCGACAGTTTTTCAGGTTAAGGAATGCGTGGAGGGTTGGTTTTGGTTAGTGTTATTATACCGACATATAATCGGGCGAACACGATTACCAGGGCGGTTGACAGTGTCCTTAAACAGACATATAGTGATATAGAAGTGCTGGTAATCGATGACTGTTCAACAGACAATACGGAAGACATTGTCAAGTCAATGAACTATTCGAGGCTTCGATATTATAAGCTGGAAAGAAACGGCGGAGCTTGTGTCGCGAGAAACGTGGGAATCGATCACGCCAAAGGAGAGATAATTGCCTTTCACGACAGCGATGATATTTGGTACCCGAACAAGCTCGAAAGACAAATCGGGGCTTTGGAGGAAAGCCGTGCAGATATATGCTTTTGCAATCTTCAACGGCACTATTATGACCAGCAAAAACCGGATGAAATCTATCCGGGAGGCTTGACGACGGGATTTGTCAGCCATCACGATTGCTGTATGACGCCTCTGGCAAGCACACAGACGATTATTGCGTACGCGCATGTCTGCCGGGAGCACCAATTTGATCCGAAGGTAAAAAAGACGCAGGACTATGATTGGTTAATCAGAGCGAGCAAGAATTATCGGGTCTTTTTCGTTGAAGATATATTGGCTGAACAGTTTATGCAAAGTGATTCGATTTCACTCGGCGGCTACAAAAAATCCTTAGAGGCGAGGCAATACTTTCTGGAAAAGTATAAGGATGAGTTTCTTGATGACCCGATATTTGAAATCAGAACTCACTATGCAATTGCCAAATTCAAAACCATGCTGGGCTTACATGCTGCAGATGATTATCTGTGGGTGTACAGGAAAGAAAAGTCAATTCGCTCGCTGCTAATGTTTCTTCTTTCGAAAGTCGGCCTTTTAAAGACAATGTATAGGATCAGCGGCGAGAAGGATGTTTCAAGATAAGCCTAGAAAAGGCGCAAGCTGAAGCTGGACCCCAAAACAACAGGAAACGAATTCCCGGGATGGTTATCTTTACTCAGTATCTTCTAGAGGAAGGAGGCTGTTGCGTCGCGTGAATGTTGAACTTCTGAGACAGCAGCTGTGCTCAGACACCAGAGAGGTAGCTGTTGATTGCTATTGCACAGTGTATAATCATGAAAAGTACCTGAGGCGGGCTTTGGACGGGATGCTGATGCAGAAAACGACGTTTCCCGTTCATATATGGATACATGACGACGCATCGACGGATCGGAGCGCGGAAATTATCAGGGAATATGCCAAGAAGTACCCTGACAGAATCACATATATCATTGAGGACGAAAATAAATACCAACAAGGGAAACCGTTTACAGGATGGAGGCTCCAAGATTCCAAGGTAAAATACCTGGCTGTATGCGAAGGCGACGATTTTTGGATCGATGAGAATAAACTGCAAAAGCAAGTCGATTTCTTGGAACAGCACCTTGATTGTGTTGCTGTCTATTCCAACATTCTGCCAGTTGATAAAGACGGCAACTTCGATGAAAACTTAAGAGGTATATACCTCGAGCAGGAAGAACGAGACTATACAAAGAAGGAAATCCACGACTTTTCATTAAAATCTCAAACGGCCACATTGTGTTCAAGGAATGTGTTTTCGCTGATTTCGCCGGAAGACATGAATTATTACAGGGCCGTAAAGGCAAACGGCGACATGAAGCGACTTGCCTTTTATGGGCATTTAGGAAGAGTGCATATACTCCCTGACGTGACCGCGGCACATCGCCGTGTGTTTGATGAAGGTGATTCATGGACCGCGCGAGTGTCTAAGATGGACGCATATTCACAATCGGCAATCAGACTATCCCATTATTTGGAACTATGCAGGATGACTGCGCATTTTTTCGGAGAATACCATTATCGATGGAACCGGGTTCTTGTAACGCAATTGTCCGTTTGGCTCCGATACAGAAAATCAATCTTTGATCATCCAAAAATCAAACCGATTCTCAAACCATCAGACATTCCGTTTTATGCGTATATCGTACTACCGCTGTATATGTGTTACAGTATGGCGGCAAAAGCGTTTCGCGCGCTCATGAGAGGTATCTCATAACTTGTTATCCGCAAAACATCTTTACATATATTCAGAATAACCTGCTTTCGGGACTAATGTATGAGTAAACAAAAATCCGTATTTTCCAATATGATCTGGCGATGGCTGGAGCGTACCGGGGCGCAGGGCGTTTCCTTTGTCGTCTCCATCGTTCTGGCTCAACTTTTGGGCCCCGAAGTCTATGGCACCGTTGCATTGATCACCGTTTTTACGGCGATTCTGCAGGTATTCGTAGACAGCGGCATGGGTACGGCCCTGATCCAAAAAAAGGACGCGGACGACCTGGATTTTTCGTCTCTGTTCTACTTCAATGTGGCGATGTGCCTGGTGCTCTATGCTGCAGTTTTCCTTGCCGCGCCTCTTATTGCCAAGTTTTATGATAGACCGGAACTGACCCCTCTGGTTCGCGTGCTCAGCTTGACATTGGTTATTTCCGGCATCAAGAACATCCAGCATGCCTATGTTTCCCGGCACATGATGTTCAAAAAGTTCTTCTTCGCCACCCTTAGCGGAACGATCGGCGCTGCAGTATTGGGCATCTATATGGCCTATCAGGGCTATGGCGCATGGGCGCTGGTAGCGCAGCATCTGTTCAATACGCTGGTGGATACGATCATCCTTTGGATCACGGTCAAGTGGCGGCCGAAGCGCATGTTTTCCGCGAAACGGCTGAAAGTGTTGTTCAAATATGGCTGGAAGTTGCTGGTTTCCGCGCTGATCGACACAGGCTATCGTGAACTGCGGCAGCTCATTATCGGAAAGAAGTATTCGTCCGAAGACTTGGCGTTTTACAATAAAGGCAACCAGTTCCCCAAAACAATTGTTTCAAATATAAACAGCGCCATCGACAGCGTTCTGCTTCCCACGATGTCACGGGCACAGGACGACCGCACGCGCGTTAAGGAGATGACCCGCCGCGCCATCAAAACCAGCACATATATCATGGCCCCGCTGATGATCGGCCTGGCGGTATGTGCTTATCCGGTCGTTGATTTGCTGCTGAAAGCTAAATGGCTGCCTTGCGTGCCGTTTCTTCGCATCTTCTGCATTACGTATTTGTTTTATCCGATCCATACGGCCAATCTGAACGCCATTAAGGCAGTTGGGCGGAGCGATCTGTTCTTGAAGCTGGAGATCGCGAAAAAGGTGATCGGACTCGCCGTGCTTCTGTCAACCATGTGGTTCGGCCCTCTGGTCATGGCCTACAGCGCATTGTTTACCAGCGTGTTGAACCAGATCATCAACTCCTGGCCCAACAGAAAGCTGCTGAATTATCCCTATTTGGAACAATTGAAGGACATTCTTCCCGCGATCCTTTTGGCCGTGGTTATGGGCGGCATCGTATACGCCGTGGAATTCCTGGGCCTGAACAAATTGCTGACCCTGTGCATTCAAATCCCGCTGGGCTTTCTCATCTATGCTGCCGGGTCCATGGTATTGCGGATCGACAGCTATGGATATGTTCTGTCGGTGGTCAGGTCCTACCTGAAAAAAGGGCGGGCAGCTTAAACGCACCGGGGTTGGCGGGGACGAATCCTGCATCGGCGCAGAAAGCAGTATCGGAGGATGACTCTGAATGAAGAGAATACTGATCCTTGGCGGTGCGGATATCCACTGTAAGCTGATCCGGGCTGCAAAGGAAATGGGCGTTTTTACCATCGTTACGGACTACCTGAGCCGTGAGGAATCACCAGGAAAGCGTATTGCCGATAAAAGCTATGACATCAATATTTTCGATCTGGATGCGTTGGAGGACCTTTGCAGGCGGGAGCGTGTGGATGGGGTGCTCAGCACCTCTCTTGATCCCTGTCAGCGGCCATATCAGACTCTGTGCGAACGCCTTGGGCTGCCGTGCTATTGCGAGAATGGGCAGCAGGTCTTTCAGCTGACGGATAAAAGTGCTTTCAAGAAGCTGTGCGCTGAAAACGGCGTTGACACGATCCCGACCTATGAAGAGGATTCCCCGGATATCGTATTCCCCGTGCTTGTAAAGCCGGCAATAAGCCGCGGCTCAAAGGGCATTTCGATCTGCCAAAACAGGGCGCAGCTGAGCCAGGCTGTTCTTTCTGCCAGAGAACGGTCGGAAAATGGGGAAGCGCTGATCGAAAAATACATGGGAAACAAGAATGATTTCACGGTGGAATTATTCTTTTTGGATGGGCAGCCCTATTTGCTGCGAGTGGGCGATCGCTTCCTCGGCAGCAGGGAAAGCGGAATGGACCGAAACTGCATTGCCTCTGTCTATCCCTCCCGATATGCCGGACTGTATATGAAAAACGTGCACAAGCGGCTGACGGCCATGCTCCAGGGGATCGGGATCAAAAACGGACCCTGTTTCTTCCAGGGCTTTGTGGATGGAGAAACGATCAGGTTTTACGATCCGGGATTCCGCTTTCCCGGCGCGGAGTATGAAACGATGCTGAAAGAGATATTCGGCATTGATTTCATGAAGATCATGGTGGGGTTTGCCATCACAGGAAAGATGGATACCGGAGGGGCCGTTCTGTCCGACGATATCGCGTTTCTTGACCATAAAACTGCGGGCATGTGGCTGCCGGCAATTCGAGAAGGTGTGATCGGGGGGATTTCGGGGTTCGATCAGATCGGGAGCATTCCCGGCGTTTGCTGTTTTACGGTACGGCACAGGATCGGAGACAAGGTAGAGAAGACAGATGATGTCCGGCAGCTGCTCTGCGAGGTAGATATGTACTGCGACAGCCTGGAAGAGTATAAAAGGACGCTTCGCGAGGTTCAGAGCCGCATCCGGGTCCTGGATGTGCAGGGGGAGGATATGATGATTTCGCCCTTTGACCCGGAGGAGATAAAGGCCACCGCGTGGACTGCGCAGGAGGAAGGGGGGCGGCACCTGACATGAAGATCGGGCTTACCGGAGGGACCGGGTTTATCGGAAGCTATTTTTTGAGGGAGTACGCCGACAAATATGAGATCGTTGCGGCGACCTCCAAGGATCCCTCGGAGCTGCCAGCTTCCCTCAAGAGCGGCGTCACTTTCCGAAAAACCGATTATTCGGAAGGATCCTTCACTGAAATATTCGACGGCTGTGACGTGATCGTTCATATGGGCGCAAAGGTACCCGACCGTTTTTCCGGCTTTGGCAGCGTTTCGGAATATACCGCCAGCATCTGTTCCTCCGAAGCACTTCTGCGCGCGGCGGGAGGAATGCATGCTTCCAAGTTTATTGATATTTCCTCTGTAGCGGTCTATGATAAAAAAACGACGCCGATCAAGGAAACGGATGCCTATACGCCTGTAAATGCATACGGGATATCCAAGGCTGCGGTGGAGATCATGGCGGAGGCTTATGCCGAAGCCTATGGCTTCAGGGTGATTTCGCTGAGGCTCTCCCAGGTGATCGGGTACCGCAGATGGGGCCGCGAGAGCTTTTTCGGCAAACTGCAGGAATACCCGCTGGATAAACGGCCGATCCCCGTTTACGGCACCGGCATTCATACCAGGGATATCATCTATGTCAAGGATGTCGTGCGCGGCGTAGCGGCCGCCATCGACAGTGATCGCGCTTCGGGTGCATATAACCTTGCCTCCGGCGTGGGAACGTCCAATCTCATGCTTGCGCAGGCCTTTGTTCAAGGCTATAAGAGTCAATCGGAAATTGCGTTCGTTCCCGTAGAAAACGAGAGTACCGCTCGCTGGTGGTGCGATACGCAAAAAGCGGAGAGAGAGTTGGATTTCAGGTGCCGGTATGATCTCGTTTCCATGACGGAAGATATCCGGGAAGAATTCATTCGTGACAATGGAGAACAGAATCAAAATGAGAAACGTTAAAGGATTCAAAAAAGCGAAAAGCGTCGATGAATACGCGGAATTCGGGAAGAATCTGATGAAAGATAATCCGCAGTATTACGGAAATAAGGTGATGGGACACCTGCGGGACACGGTCCGGCAGAGCCTTCCCGGTGCCTCTGAAGAGGAACTGGAGAAACGCCTATACGAATCCGTATACTGCTATTGGGCTTATGGCGCATTGGTGGATGAATTCTTCTCCTACAAGTTGTACGAGAGGACCGTGGAGGAAGCCTCAGGATACATAACCGGGCATGTCCGTGAGGTTTTTCTGAAAGAGAAGCTGAGCCGCATCGAGGATGAGCATCTGCTGGAAAACAAGTATGAGGCGTATGAGCTTCTCAAGCCGTATTATCACCGGGACGTGATCCTGATCGAAGGAGAAAAGGACTACGATTCTTTCAGGGCTTTCACAGCGAAGCATCCTGAGTTTGTGGTCAAGCCGGTGGATGAAAACCTGGCCCGCGGGGTCCACAAGGCAAGTGTGGCCGGCCTGGATGAAGACGGCCTGCGCAAAGCGTTCTTCGATATCCTGCACGAAGGGGTCCAGGCGCGAGAGAAGTATGATTACGGCAGGGAAAAATCTGTCGTGCTGGAGGAACTCCTCATTCAGGTCCCAAAGATGGCAAGCATGCATCCCGCGTCCATAAACGGCATAAGGGCGACGACGATCCGCGTGGGCGACAAGGTAACGCTTTATCATCCGTGGCTGAAATTCGGGAGAGGCGGACATTTTGTCACCAGCGGTGCGCTCGGAACGCTCTTGGCGCTGATCGACGACGAGATGGGTGCCGTCATCACTGATGGGATTTCCGAACGGGGAGAAGTCTTTGAAATCCACCCGGATTCGGGGGTTCGCATCAAGGGCTTCACCATCCCGAAGTGGCAAGAAATGAAGGATACGGTGCAAGAGCTGGCCATGCAGCTCCCCACGATCGGATATGTGGGGTGGGATATGGTACTGACGGATGCCGGATGGACCGTCATGGAAGGGAACTTTCGGGGCGAGCCGCTTTGGCAGATGCTGATGAACAGGGGAATGAAACGGGAGTTTGAGGACCTGATCGGATGGCATATGGAAAAAGACTATTGGTGGGAGTACTGAGCATATCTGTCGGCGGAGCGGCGCCGGCAGTTATGCTTCGGGGGAACGGGAGAGACTGGACCGATGAGAAACAAAAGTCATAGGGCGGCCATTTCAGCAGCCACTGTTGCGGCGCTGATACTTGTGTGGTATCTTGCAACAAATGTCGGCCATATTTCTGCCATCATCCTGCCCAAACCGCAAGACGTGGTGAAGGCGTTCGTGCGGGTGTGTACGGTCGGTTACGGAACCAATAAGGATACCATGGTAGTGCATATGCTTGCTTCCCTGAAGCGTCTGCTGATTGCTTTCGGTCTCTCGGTCGTGACCGCGATACCGATCGGGCTGCTTTGCGGCTATTTCCCCCATGTGTCTTCGGTGTTTTCTCCCTTTGTCGAGTTTTACCGCCCCATTCCGCCTCTGGCATACTATACGCTCCTTGTGCTCTGGCTGGGGATCACGGAAGGGTCAAAGATCACTCTGCTGTTTCTCGCCGGTTTTGCCCCGATCTTCATTGCCTGTATGTCGGGGGTAAAACGGATCAATAAAGACTATTTGAACGCTTCCTATATGCTCGGCGCAAACAAAACACAGACGTTTCTCAACGTAATACTCCCGGCCGCTCTCCCGGATATCTTCACCGGCGTCAGGACGGCGATCGGCGTTGAGTATACGACGCTGGTAGCAGCGGAAATGGTCGCTGCGAACCGCGGTGTCGGCTGGATGGTTCTGGATGCGTCGAACTGGCTGAAATCCGACGTTGTGTTTGTCGGCGTGATCATTATGGGGATCACGGGTATTCTATTGAATCAAATCATTCTCTTCCTTGAAACGCATATCGTCCACTGGGCAGGGAAATGACAGAATAAAAAACGGAGGAAAAGACATGAAAATCAAAAGAATAACTGCAATCATCGCGATTATCGTGCTGGCCTTTGCACTGCTGAGCGGGTGCAAAAAAACCGAGAAGCCCGCTGGGGGCAGCGAGACCGGGACCAAACTGCCCGAAAGCGTGCGTATCGGGGTTCAGGATCTTGTGACACCGGAAGTAATTGCCAGATATGAAAAGATTTTTGAACAGTATATGGGCTGCAAAGTGGAAATCATGCAGTTTGATTCCGGCGCCGATGTCAACCGGGCGTTTGCCAGCAAATCCATAGACATCGGCATGATGGGAACAGCGCCGGCTTCCATCGGGATTGCCACTGATCTTGGCTATGAGGTATTCTGGATCTACGATATCCTGGGCGCCCAGGAAAGCCTTGCAGTAAAAACGACCAGTGAGATCCATACGCTGGAAGACCTGGCTGGGAAGCGGGTTGCAACTCCGTTTGCCTCCACTTCTCATTTCTGCCTTATGAACGCATTGAAGCTGAAGGGGATCGATCCCCAGAGCGTCACGATCTATGATATGAAGCCCGACGATATTTACGCCGCGTGGGTAAGAGGAGATATCGATGCCGCTTATGTATGGGAGCCCACCCTTTCCAAACTGTATGAGGAAGGCGGCGAGCCGCTGATCACCTGTGAAGATTTGGCAAAGGACGGGATCATTGTTGCGGACGTGGGGTTGGTCAACAAAGAGTTTGCGGCAAAATATCCCGATGTGATTACCGGTTATACGAAGGCCATGCAGTACGCAGTAGGGATTTTCAACGGGGACCAGGCGAAAGCCGTCAAAGAAATCGCTGCGGCATATGATATTACCGAAGAGACGGTCGAATACCAGTTTAAGGGCTTTTCCGTCCTCAGCCCGGAGGAGATGCTTACCGATGCGTATTTCGGTTCCGGCAATGCCAAGGGTAAGCTCGCCGATATTCTGAAGCAGACGGCGGACTTCCTCGCAGAGCAGGGCAGCATTGAGTCTTCGCCGGATCTGTCGGTATTCCAGCAGAATATCACCGGCGAGTATATCGAAAAAGTTCTCAATGGATGAGCCGATCCTGCAGGTAAGGGACGTCAGCCTTACCTATTCGAGCAAATCGGGAACGATCCATGCGCTGGATTCCCTCAGTTTCGATATCAACAGAAGCGAGTTTGTATGTGTGCTGGGTCCATCCGGCTGCGGAAAGAGTACGCTTCTGAGGCTTATTGCGGGCTTTCATAGGGAAACCAGCGGCATGATCCTGCTGAATGGCCAGAAGATCGAAGGCGTCGACTGTCATCGCGGCGTCGTCTTTCAGCGGGACAACCTGTTTGAATGGTTTTCTGTGAAGAACAACATCAATTATGGCCTGCGGATGCGCGGCGGATTCAGCAAGGCGGAAATCGCCGCCAAAACCGATGCAATGTTGGATACAATGAAACTCAGGGATTTTTCCAACAAAAAAGTATATGAACTCTCTGGCGGTATGCGCCAGAGAGTGAGCATCGGGCGCACGCTGATCAATGAACCGGAAATCTTGCTGATGGATGAGCCGTTCTCAGCCCTGGACGCACTGACCAGAGAGCAGCTTCAGGATACGCTGCGTGATTTGTGGATGGAGAAAAAAAGCACGATTTTCTTCATCACACACGATATCGATGAAGCACTCGTAATGGGTTCCCGTGTGTTGATCATGTCACCGAGACCGGGACGGATTATCCGGGATATTCCGTTGGATTTTACATTCCGCATACATGAGGACGGAAACAGTCGGAGAACGCTGGGTGACGATTATTTCAAAACCAGACGAGAGCTGTATTCCTTGATCTGCGGCAACGAAGACGGAAATGATCAACCGGAATTCACCTGACAAACGGGAATTAAGGAGAATTATGGACAATACCATCAACGTAACCCGTTCCTCCATGCCTCCCTTTGAGGAGTACTGTGAGGAGATCAAAAAACTGTGGGACAGCCATTGGCTGACCAATATGGGCGTGGAGCATCAGGCGCTCCAGCGGGAGCTGGAGGAATACTTGGGGTGTCCCCACGTCGTTCTCTATACCAACGGTCACCTCGCGCTGGAAAATGTCATCGCCGCGATGCAGTTTCCGAAAGGCGCTGAAGTCATCACCACGCCGTTCACCTTCGCGTCCACGACCCATGCCATCGTCCGCAACGGGCTGACACCGGTGTTTTGCGATGTAAATCCCGCGGACTATACGATGGATGCAGAGAAGATCGAGGGTCTGATTACGGAAAAGACCGCCGCTATCGTCCCCGTCCACGTTTATGGGAATATGTGCGATGTGGAGCGCATCCAGGCGATCGCGGACAAGCATCAGCTGAAGGTGATCTATGATGCGGCGCATGCTTTTGCCGTGAAGTACAAGGGTGCATCCTCCGCCAGCTTCGGCGACGCCTCCATGTTCAGCTTCCACGCCACGAAGGTGTTCAACACCATCGAAGGCGGCGCGGTCTGCTTCCGTGACGATGCGCTGATGGAGACCCTGAACGATATGAAGAATTTCGGCATACGGGGGCCGGAGCGTGTGGTGTTCGTGGGCGGGAACGCAAAGATGAGCGAATTTCAGGCGGCCATGGGCATCTGCAACCTGCGGCACCTGGACGAAGAGATCCGGAAGCGCAAAGCGGTCGTTGAACGCTACCGGCAGAATCTGGAGGGTGTAAAGGGGCTTCGCCTGTGTGCGCCGCAGAAGGATGTTCAGCCCAATTATGCGTATTTCCCCGTGGTGTTCGACGGGTTCAAAGCGATGCGTAACGAAGTGTTCGACGCGCTGGCGGCGAATGGGATCGGCGCCCGCAAGTACTTTTATCCCATCACGAACAGCTTTGAATGCTATGCAGACTATCCCACTGCCGGCGCGGAGAAGACCCCGGTGGCGGCGTTCCTGGCGGACCGGGTGCTGACGCTGCCGCTATATGCGGATTTGACGCTGGAGGACGTGGACCGGATCTGCGGAACCATTCTGCACACCTGATCGGGGAGGAAATACGATGAAAGGCATCATACTCGCGGGAGGGAAAGGCACCCGCCTTTACCCCATGACGAAGACGGTTTCCAAGCAGCTCCTGCCCATTTACGACAAGCCCCTTATTTATTACCCCCTGTCCGTGCTGATGCTGGCGGGGATCCGGGAGGTGCTGATCATCTCCACCCCCGAGGACACGCCCAACTACCGGCGGCTGCTGGGGGACGGGGCCAGGCTGGGCATGCGCTTCGTCTACAAGGTGCAGGAGACTCCCCGCGGTCTGGCTGACGCCTTCATCCTGGGGGAAGAATTCATCGGCGGCGACAACGTCTGCCTCATCCTGGGAGACAACGTATTCTATGGACAGGATATGACCCGCGTGCTCCGCGCGGCTATGGAGAACATGACCGGGGCCACCATCTTCGGTTATCCGGTGAAGGATCCCCGTGCCTTTGGCGTCGTGGAGTTTGACCGGCAGCACCGGGTGATCTCCATTGAGGAGAAGCCGGAGCATCCAAAGAGCAGCTATGCCGTTCCCGGTCTGTATTTCTATGACAGCCGCGTGGTGGAGATCGCCAAAGGGGTGAAGCCCTCCGCCCGGGGGGAAATCGAGATCACTTCCGTGAACAACGCCTATCTGGCGATGGGAGAGCTTCGGGTGACGCTGCTGGGCCGGGGCATGGCCTGGCTGGACACCGGCACGCCGGAGGGCATGCTGAAGGCCGCCGAGTTCGTGGAAGCGGTGCAGGACCGGCAGGGCTTCTACATCGCCTGCATCGAGGAGATCGCCTGGCGCCGCGGCTTTATTTCGGCAGAGCAGCTGGCCGCCCTGGGCGAGGAACTGAAAATGACCGATTACGGGCAGTATCTGCTGTCCATTGCGAGAGAGGGAAAGTGACATGACCATCCTTGTGACCGGCGGAGCCGGCTTTATCGGTTCCAATTTCATCTTCTACATGATGAAAGCGCATCCTGAGGACAGGATCGTCTGTCTGGATAAGCTGACTTATGCCGGAAACCTTTCGACGCTGAAGAACGTGATGGACAAGCCCAACTTCCGCTTTGCAAAACTGGATATCTGCGACCGCGAGGGCGTGTATGAGCTATTTGAAGAGGAGTCACCGGATATTGTGGTCAACTTTGCAGCGGAGAGCCATGTGGACCGCAGCATCGAGGATCCGGGGATTTTCCTTCAGACGAATATCATCGGCACCGGCGTCCTCATGGATGCCTGCCGGAAATACGGGATCACCCGTTATCACCAGGTGAGCACGGATGAGGTCTACGGGGACCTTCCCCTGGACCGTCCGGACCTGTTTTTCACGGAGGAAACGCCCATTCATACCAGCTCCCCCTACAGCAGCTCCAAGGCCGGGGCGGATCTGCTGGTCATGGCGTATCATCGGACATACGATTTGCCGGTGACCATTTCCAGATGCTCCAATAATTATGGCCCCTACCATTTCCCGGAGAAGCTGATCCCCCTGATGATCGCCAACTGCCTGAACGATAAGCCCCTGCCGGTGTACGGAGAGGGCCTGAATGTCCGGGACTGGCTGTATGTGGAGGACCACTGCAAGGCGATCGATCTGGTCATCCGCAAGGGGCGTGTGGGGGAGGTCTACAATATCGGCGGCCACAATGAGATGCGCAACATCGACATCGTGAAGTTGATATGCAAAGAGCTTGGCAAGCCGGAGAGCCTTATCACCTATGTGACCGACCGGAAGGGCCACGACATGCGCTATGCCATCGATCCGACGAAGATCCACAATGAGCTCGGCTGGCTGCCGGAGACGAAATTCGCAGACGGCATCAAGAAGACGATCCGGTGGTATCTGGATAACCGCAGCTGGTGGGAGGAAATCATCTCCGGAGAGTACCAGAATTATTATCAGAAGATGTATGGGAACAGGTAAATCATAAGAGTGCAACAGGAGGGAACAATCGAATGAGAATTACAGTAGCCGGCGTCGGCTATGTGGGACTGAGCCTGGCTGTCCTGCTTGCCCAGAACCATGAAGTCACCGCCATCACAACCACAGAGGCGAAGGCTGAGAAGCTCAACCGCTTCATCAGTCCCATCCAGGACGATGAGATCGAGCGGTTTTTCAAGGAAGCGCGGGAAGGACAGCGGAAGCTGAATCTCCGTACTACGACAGATAAAGCGGCGGCATACAAAAACGCGGAGCTTGTCATCATCGCCACGCCGACCAACTACGACGACGTTAACCAGTTTTTCAATACTTCCGCCGTGGAGGACGCCATCGAATGGACCCTGAAGGTCAATCCCGACGTTCTTATGGTCATCAAGTCCACCATCCCGGTGGGCTACACGGAATCCGTCCGAAAAAAATACGGCATAAAGAATATCATCTTCAGCCCGGAGTTCCTCCGCGAATCCAAAGCGCTTTACGACAATCTCCATCCGAGCCGCATTGTCGTCGGCTGTGACGACGATCAGAAGGAGCAGGGGCGGATGTTTGCGGAGCTTCTGCTGGAAGGCGCCAGAGAAGAAGAACGGAGAGCGGGAACGCCGGAGCAGGATATCCCGATCCTCCTTACTCATCTGACAGAAGCCGAAGCCATCAAGCTCTTCGCCAACACCTATTTGGCCGTCCGCGTCAGCTACTTCAACGAGCTGGACACTTATGCCCAGACGAAGGGGTTGGACACGCAGATGATCATCGACGGCGTGTGTATGGATCCGCGCATCGGCAGCCACTACAACAATCCGTCCTTCGGTTACGGCGGATACTGCCTTCCGAAGGATACAAAGCAGCTGCTGGCAAATTACAGGGACGTGCCACAGACGATGATCGAAGCGGTGGTCAAATCGAACACAGTCCGCAAGGACTTTATCGCGGATCAGATCATCGCCAGGAATCCCGGAACGGTTGGCGTATACCGCCTGACGATGAAAAGCAACAGTGACAACTTCCGCGCCTCCGCTATTCAGGGGGTCATGAAACGCATCAAGGCAAAGGGCATCCCAATCATCATTTATGAACCGACGCTGGAAGACGGGAGCGAGTTTTTCAGGAGCCTCGTCGTCAATGATCTTGAGAGATTCAAGGCTGAAAGCGACGTCATCCTTGCCAATCGTTTTGATCAGTCTATACTGGGAGATGTAGCAGACAAAGTATATACCAGGGATATTTTTAGGAGAGATTGATACTTTTATGGTAGAAATCGGCGAACGGCAAAAGGCGCCGGCCTTTGGAAGGGTCATCCTGGCGTTTCTGGAATATGCTTTCGTATTCACGGTCATCATCGAATGCAATTCCCTGTTCCACTATTCCGAAAACTATCGCCAGACTTCCATGGAAGTTGTGGTGAC
>JAEEGK010017441.1_pt1 | contig 15659 bp, 9 predicted proteins | sample 8958771 | NCBI WGS metagenome assembly JAEEGK01 (sample SAMN16246547, study PRJNA631951) | gut metagenome | biome: gut microbiome; feature: rumen; material: SC-attached | host: Bos | place: Iran: Karaj | collected 2018-10
ATTGGGGATTGGGGATTGGGCCCAATCCCCAATCCCCAATCCCCAATCCCCAATCCCCAATATGAAATCTAAGATTTAATTTTAAATTTTATATAATACTTTAATAAAATGTTTTTATAAATAAATATTATTTACTTGGAAGGAGAATAAATTCATTATAAAATCAAATCGTTTAATTTATTTTTATAAAAAATAATCATTTATCCTAATATATTATCACAACTATCTATTAATCAAATTAAAAAGTTAAAATACATAAACTGAATTATTGGATAAGACATTTTAAATTAATTAATAATAATTAAAACTAATATTAAATAAACTAATTAAAAAATAACAAAAAACAATGAATTTCAAGTAAAAAATAATTAAAATAATAAAAAATGTCAAAACATTTAAAAGATTCAATATCAATATCTCGTGATTTAAAAATAGAAGAAGATGCAAAAGATAATCTTCGTTACAATGAAATGTCATTAAAATCAATAACTCAAAAGTTTTTAAAAGAACCATTAACAGTAGAATCAGTGGATAAAAAATTTCGTCAAATGTATGAAAGTGATAAAAGAGATGATGAAGATGAATCAACATTAAAAACAAAGAAAAAAAAACATCATGAAGAAAAAGCAATATTTTATGATATATTCGTTAAACCAAAAGAAAATAAAATTAAAGAAATAATTGATAGAAGAAACCAAAAAAATTTATCTTCTTCGGTTACAATTCCAAAAACAAGAAATAAAACATATATTTCTAATAAAATAACAGTAGAAGGAAAAGTAGTTGGAATGAATATAAATATTAATGGTCCTAAAGTAGATTATAGTAGTTTATCTTTAATAAATGAAAATGATAGAAATAAAACTATATTAGCAAATAAAGAAAAATTATTATTAACTAAATCATTTAAAAACTCAGATATATTACAAACCAATTTATCATCAAATTTAAAAAGTAATAATGAAATAGATACATCATTATTAAATCAATTATTACATAAGAAATTTATATTAACTAAAATTTCATCGAATGAATCAAAAAAAAATTATTTTAATCAATTAATTCAAATAAGACCACCAGAAGGAATAAATGCAGTATCATCATCTCCATTAATGGATAGTAAAGGATGGGCTCCTTCAATTCCTTCTTTAGATATAGAAAAAATAAATACTAATTTAAAAGAATTATTAACTAGAGCTAAAGGAGGAATTAAAGCAGGAGATATTACTAAAGAAGCTCATATGGCTTTTTATTTAGGTATTATGAATGAAGAACAAAAAAAATATGATCAAGCTTTAAAATTTTATAAAAAATTCTTCCTTTCTGCTAAATTATTACAAGATATTTATGGAACTGAATTAGCTTTAAATAGAATTGGAGTTTTATTTAGTAATTTATATGATTATAAACAAAGTTTATATTATAATGAAAAACATAAAGAGATTTCAACACATAATTTAAATGGATTTGTTGCTTATTATAATTGTGGTCTTTGTTATAGAATTTTAGAAAATTATGATGAATCTATTCAAAATTTTGAAACTGCAATTAAATTATCTGAAGAAGAAAATGATTTAGAATCTTATACTTTATGCTTAGCTCAATTAGCAATTTCACATTTATTTATTGGAAATATTAATGAATTTATAACATATTCAGATGAATTTTTTTCAAAAAATAAATCTTTAAATCACAAAGATATGGAATTAGAAATGCAATTATTAAATGGATATGTATATAATTATTGTGGTAATATAGATGTGTCAAAAGAATATTATAAAAAATCTTTAATAAGAGCTGCAAATATATCAAATGAAGATAAAGTAAGACTTTCATTATGTAATATTGGTTTAATTGAAGCTGAAAGAGATATTAAAGATTATATTCAATGTGTTTCTGATAATAAAGAATGGGATAAAATAAGTGAACCTGAAACAATTCCTGTACCTACTTTTTCTAATAAAAGCAATAAATTAGATACTCAATCTAAAAGTAATGAACAATATAAAAGTAAAGAAAGTGAAAATAATCAAGAAGACAATATTTATCAAAAAAGTGATAATGAAGAATTAATTGAAGAAGAAAAAAAAGAAAAAAATAAAGTATATAATAAATTTATGAAAAATGTTGCTGGAAATATGAAGAAAGAATCTGAAAGAAGAAAAGAAGAAGAAAAGAAAGAAAAAAATAAAGGAACTTATAATAAATTTATGAAAAATGTTGCTGGAAATATGAAGAAAGAATCAGATAGAAGAAAAGAAGAAACAGAAAGGAAAAAACAAGAAGAAAAGAAAGAAAAAAATAAACAAACTTATAATAAATTTATGAAAAATGTAGCAGGAGAAATGAAAAAAGAATCAGAAAGAAGAAATAAAAATGAAGAAGAAAACGAAGATAATATTCAAATGGTCGGTGGAGGAGTTATGGATGATAAAAGAGATAAAGAAGAGGATAATATTCAAATGGTTGGAGGCGGAGTAATGGATGATAAAAGTGAAAATGAAGATAATATTCAAATGGTCGGTGGAGGAGTTATGGATGATAAAAGAGATAATGAAGATAATATTCAAATGGTTGGCGGAGGTGTCATGGATGATAAAAGTGATAATGAAGAAGATAATATTCAAATGGTTGGAGGCGGAGTTATGGATGATAATTGTGATAATGAAGATAATATTCAAATGGTAGGTGGAGGAGTTATGGATGATAATTGTAATAATGAAGAAGATAATATTCAAATGGTTGGAGGCGGAGTAATGGATGATAATTGTGATAATGAAGAGGATAATATTCAAATGGTAGGTGGAGGAGTTATGGATGATAATTGTGATAATGATGATAATATTCAAATGGTTGGCGGAGGAGTTATGGATGATAATGATGATGGTGAAAATATTCAATTTGATGAACCTGAGGAAGTTGCTTAAAAAATTGTTTTTAAATGTTTAATACTCATCAATTTTTTAATTAGTTATTTTATTATTTTTTATTTTTTAAGAAATAATTTCCATTTTTTTGGTAAAAGAAATAAATGAAAATTAATTTAATTATATTAAGAACATATTCATAATTTAAAAAAGTTTATGAAATTTATATATATTTAAAAAAAATCTTATTTATCTAATTATTAATTCAATTATTATTATTTTTTGGATTAGTTTTAAAACTTTTTTCACTATTTTTATGTTCATTATAAATTTTATTATAATATATTTCATTATCATTATGAATATTTATATTAATATTAATTTGTTCTAAATTTTTAATTGGGTTATTATTTTTAATTACTTTTTCTTTGTTTTTTGATTTTGAAGAATTATAATTTTTCTTATGAATTTTATTACTTAATTGACTAAAAGTAAAAGAATTTAGTCCAATGCTTTTTTTAAGTTCATTAATCACATTATTTCTCGTTTTTTGATAAAGATTAAATTTAATATCAAGATAAGTTTTAAATTGATTATTATCGTCGTTATCTTTTTTTATTGAATTATTCTTTGAATTTTTTATATTTTTTTCCTTTATATTTATTTCCTTTTCTTTCTCATTAATTATTTCACTATTTTTCAATTTATTATTATTTTGACAATTAGCAGTTTGAGTATGTAAAATAATATTTTTATTGTTAATACATAAAGGACCTTTTTTTTTTATTTTTTCTCTATCTGTTAATAAAATACTTTTTGTTCCTGTCAAATTATTTTTCAAATAATTTTTATTTCTACTTTTATTATAAGAAATTAAATTAATAGAATCGAGCATTTCTTTTAATACTTGAGAATGAAAAACAGGTATTTTTTTATTAAAGATTAAATTTTTTATTTCTTGAGTTTTATTATGATTAATTGCTTTTCCTTCATTTGATAATATTTTTTTTTTCTTTGAATAAGATGAAGAATTTTCTTTACATATTTTTTTAATAAATTTATCAACTTTTTTTTGTTTATTTTTATTTTTTGAAACATTTGGATTTTTAAATTGTTTTTTAGAAAAAGTAGGATGATTTTTTTTTGGGCTTAATTTATAATTTCTTTTATTTTTATAATGAGTTAATAAATTATTTAATGAATTTGCTATTATTTGATTTTGAATATTTTTATTTGTTATTTTATTTGAATTATTATTATGATGACATAAAATTGAATTTTCTTTACTTTTTGAAAAACTTTTTTTAAAAGTATTATTAACAGTTTTTATTCTTTTTTCTAAATGATTTTTTGATTGAGTCGATGAATGTAATATTTTATTTAATTTTTTTTTACTTAATTGAATTGATCTTACTTTTTTATTTGAATTTGATTTATTATTAATTGAATTATCTTCTTCATTATTTGTTTCTTTTTTACTAAAATTAATATTCCTATTCATTTTTAATATTTTTGCGAAGGAAGTATATAAATTCATTTTCCCAATAAAACTGTGTTTCTCAAAGAAATTAAAATTCTTTTCTTTTAATTTATTAGTATTTAATATTAAAGTTGAAATATAATTATTTTTCTTTTCGATGTTTTTGATTTCTAATTTTTTTAATTTATTATTTTTATTTTTTTTATTTGAAAATATATTTTCTGGTTTTTTAACATTTTTCTCTATATAAGTTCTTATTTTTAGTTCTTCTATTTCTTTATTATTAATAAAAGGTTGATTGGTAAAATTATCATTATTATTATTTCTGTTCCTAGATTTCTTATTATTATTTTTATTAAAAAAAGAAAAAAAATCGGTTTCTTCTTGAAAATTATTTTCATCATTTTCTTTCATATTATTATTTTTTTCTTTTAAATTTTCTTCTTCTTCTTTTCTATTTTGAGCCAAAATTTCCAGTTTTTGATATAAAAATAAATAAGGAAAATGAGCACCAAATTCATAAAATTTATCTTCTTCATCATCATCAATATTATTTTCTAAAAAATAACCTTTATATTCATAAATATCATTAATATCGCCATCAATGTCATCGTTATCTACATTTTCAAAATTGTGAAAATTCCCATCTAATACAAAATTAGCCATAAACTTTGAAAAATATTTAAATAAAAAAATAAAATAATAATTTATTATTTATTTAAAAACAAAAAAATAACTTTATTCTAATATAAAAAAATAAAAATTCAATTCCTTAACTTTTATTTTAATACATCCATTAAAAAATAATTTCCTAAATTAAAACAGTAAAATTTAAATAAAAAAATAATCTAATTATATATCATCTTATTAAATATCATTCACCAACTGAGTTCAACATTTTTTTACTTTTTATATAACAATTCATATTTTTATTTTTAAAACAAAATATATATATAGCCATAATAGTATTTAATTATTACATTTTAAATTTGTGTATTCATTAAAAATTATTTTTTTTTCATTTTTACATTATTATTAAATCCTAAATTTCCTTTAATTATTTCAATAATTGAAAAATTGGAAGATTTATGAGTATAAAAATCAGAATAATTAATATCTTTTTCTATTTCTTTACCAAGATTATCAATATGATATTCTTACAACAGAAATAAATACTATTTTTCTTTGACCATGCTTCAAAAAATTTTTGTTTTCTTCAGCAAATTATTTTCATTTTCAAAGATCAATTACTTTTATATTTTTATCTGAAGATTTACATGTATTGTTTTTTATTCTTCTAATTCTAAATTTATATTATCATTTTGTTTTTTGTATTTATATATTTTTTATTTAGAGTATAATTTGAGTTATTTACTTCTTTGATATTTCTAATTCTATTATTTTACTTGTTAAATTTGCTATTTTAGTTTTTGATTCTGTAAATTATATTGATATATTTTTAATTTCTTCATCAAATAATTTTGAGTTTTGCTCAGGTTATAAATCTTTTGATTTGATTGAATCCTTTTTAATAAGATATTTTGAGCTTAATGTATAGAAAGACTTTTTTTCTCTTATTTATATCAATAATATTAAAGTAGTATTATCATTAAAAGAAATGTTTATAGTTATTTTTGATCTGTTGAAGGGAATATCAATTTCTTATAAAATTTGACTTCTATAATTGACTAAAAAATTGTATTTTTAAAGAAAATACATGAATATCATTTAATTAAATTATTATATATATTATATTTGTTTAATAGACAATATTATAGTTTTTATTATTATTCCATTCATTTAAGTTTATTTTTAAATTTCTTCATTATACTGTTAAAGAAATTTATTAATTCATATATTTATATATTTATTAAATAAAAAAAATATAACTAAAATGTCATCAAATGAAGAAACAATAAAAATAATAACTTTAGGGGAATCTTCAGTAGGAAAAACATCAATTCTTGCAAAATATGTGGATGAAATATTTGATATAAATGTAATATCAACATTAGGAGTCGACTTTAAAAGAAAGGTAGAAACAATAGATGGAAGACAAATAAATATAAAAGTATGGGATACAGCAGGACAAGAATGTTTTAGAAATATTCAGAAAATATATTATCATAATACAGAAGGAGTATTATTAGTTTTTGATTTAACAAATAAAAAATCTTTTGAACAATTAAATTATTGGATTAGTAGTATTAAAGCTGAATGTCCAGGAGATGTTGCTGTTTGTTTAGTTGGAAATAAAGCTGATTTAATTGATAAAATTGAAGTTAACGATATTGAAATTGAGGATTTTTGCAAAAATAATAATAATTTAAAATATTTTTGTTCAAGTGCTGTCAATGGTAAAAATATTAAAGAAATTTTCCAGTATATTTCCAGAGAAATTTTAAAAATTATGGATAAAAAAAAAGGGAGTAATAATACTAATAAAAGTGTTACTATGACAAAAACTAAATTTAGGGAAAAAAAGAAAAGTAAATGTTGAAGACAAAATAATTTTTTGAAATTTTATTATTATTAATAAATTAATTTACTCATTATTAGACTATAAAAATTATTGAATATTTAAAAAAGAGTGATTATTTTTTATTTTTTTGATTTAATTAATTATTGAAATAATATTTATTTATATTAAATGAGTAATTGGGGTGAATATGATGATTAATTTATTAATTGAAAAACATTTCAAAAAGAAGAAAAAGAATAAAAATTAAATAAAGATTTTACTAAATTACTCTTTCTTAAGAAATATATTAAATTCAAATTCAAATAATAAAATTAAACATATTTAGTCTATTATATGAATTTTACTTATTTAATTGATAATTTATATTTGAAAATAAATCTGATTACCTGTAATTGATAAAAAGTTATCAATTCAATGGAAAAACTTATTGAAGATAATTAACTAGTGCTTTGAATTTAAGAAAAAATGTTAAAAACACAATAAAATTTATCATTAAATATATAGACACAATCACCAATTTATATAGAAAATAATTAATCATTTAAAACAAATAATTTTTCTTATATTCTTAAAGTTATAGTTAATACTTTTTTATTTAATAACTATATTAGTTTTAATATAAATATTTGTTTGATTTTGATTTGTTTTATTCAAATAATATTAATAATATCCCTTATTATTATTCTATCTTTTTCTATGCATTTTTAATTAAATAAAGCCAAAAAAATAAAAACAATATATTATTTTCATATTATAATCAATTCAATTATGTTTAATATTATATAATTAAGGAAGTTTATGTTAAAATTTCATATATAAATTTTATTAAGAAAATCTATTTGATTTCAATATAATATTATCATTAGTTTCATTTGGAAAAAATTATGATAAAAAAATAAAATATCAACATCATTTAATTTTTGTGTTAACAACAATATTTTCCAATAATATCAATTGTATTAACAATAAAATAATACTATTTGAATGAAAAAATATATAGAATTTGAATAAATTAGAGAATAAACCTAATATCACATTTAAATGGTTTTTCACATGAAAAAAATAATTATTTTTTTAGAACTAATTAATAAAAAAAATATGGAAAATTCATATTGTTATCGTTGTAAGGAAAATTATCAAGATCAATTAACATTATCATGTAAACATAATATTTGTATAAGGTGTTTATTACGTCAAATCCTAAAAAATAATTTATTAGATCTTCCAGATAAAGATTCTATAACATTTAACTGTAAATGTAAAAATGGAACTTTAGAATTAAGTATAATAAAAATAGGTGAAATAATAAGTAAAAATTTAGAAGAGTCTTTTATTCAATGTAAAAAACATAATTCTGATGCAAAAAAATTTTGTAAAGAATGTAAAAATTATATGTGTGATATATGCTTTGAAGCACATGAACAATTATTTTCAGAGCATCATATTATTGATGTAACTGATTCTCAAAATTTGGTGAATACAATTTGTAATAGTCATAATAAAGAATATTCATATTATTGTAAAACATGTAAACTTTGTTTATGTAATGCATGTATTCATGATAAAGACATTGCTTTAGTTCATAAAGAACATGAAGTTGAATCTTATAAATTTCTTTTAAATAATATTAATGATCATGTGAATAGATTACAATTTAATAATTATGAAAGTTATTTGGAATATATTAATAAAATGGAAGGAGAATTTAATAATGCTTATAATGATAATTTGAATAAAACTACTAAAAGCTTAGAAGCTGTTATTAATTGTTTAAATAAAACTATGGAAGATTTTAAAAAGAAAATGGAAATTAAATTTACTAAAAAAAATTTAGTTATGGCAATAATAAAAAAAGCATATCAAGTATATTATGATGATATAAAACATGTTAAAAATGGAAATAGGAATATATCAACAATTAAATTTTTGTCAAAAGAATATTCTGAATTTTCAGATTTAAGTTTTCTTTCAGATTTGGATTTAATAGTAAAAAAATTAGAAAAAATAAAAACAGTTTTAGAAAAACAAGATTTAAGTAATGTAATAAGAGTATCTTATTCATATTTTGCAAAAAAAGAATTAAAACTAACTACGACAATAAATAAAGAATCTAAAGATCAAATAACAAATCAAGAATCTAAAGATCAAATATCAAATCAAATAACAAATATATTAGAATTAAAAGATGGGAGATTAGTAGTATCATCAGAAGATAATTTGATAAAAATTTTTGATCCGAAAGGAAAAAATTTATATATATTAAAAGGACATACAGGAGGAGTAAGATCACTATGTTATATAAAAGAAGGTAAAATTGCTTCTGGTAGTTCAGATAAAACAATAAGAATATGGGATTTAAAACAAAACAATAAAACTACATTTATATTAAAAGAACATAGTAATCCAATAATAGCATTAAATGTTTTATTAAAAGATAAATTAGCATCATGTTCATTTAGAGAAATAATAATATATGATGATAAATTTAAACCACAATATATATTAAAAGAACATTCAAATTGGGTAAGAGATATAATTCAATTAGATAAATTAAAATCATGTTCTTGTTCCGATGATGGAACAATTAAAATATATGATAAACATTTTAGAGTATTAAATTCATTTAAAGATCATGAAATTGCAGTTTTATCAATATGTTTCTTAAGAGATAGTAGATTAGTTTCAGGAGATAGAAGTGGTAAAATTATAGTTTGGAATAAAAATTTAACATATACTCAAGAATTAAAAAAACATTCTGCAGGTATTTTATCTATTAAACAATTAAAAGATGGAAGAGTTTGTACTGGTTCTGCTGATAAAACTATTAGAGTTTGGGATATAGATTTTAGAATTTTATTTGTGTTTAAAAATCATAATGGATATGTGAATTGTCTTTGTATTTTAAAAGATGGAGGATTTTGTTCTGGTGGAGCTGATGGTATTGTTAATATTTGGAGATAAAAATTATTATTATTAATTAAGAATATTTATATATGATAATATATTATACATTTAATAATATTTATTCTTTTTAATTATAATTTTCTAATTATTTTACTTTTTCATTTGTTTTTTTTATAAATAATATGATAATATAAAGAATAATTAAATGAATGAAAGCGTGGAAACTGAAATGGGTTATGCTAAATTAGAAGGGCCTAATATTCATCAATTAATTACTAAAACTAAAGTTTATCTTGGAAGAGAAGTTGAAACAAAAGATCCATCAATAACAGATGATATTCAATTTATTTCTTTAGGTCATGGACAGAGAATTTCTAGAAAACATGTTTTTATATATTTTGATTTTGATAAACATGAATGGTTTGCTCAAAACCATTCTAAAAATAAAATATATATTAATAGAGAAATAATAAGTAAAATGCAAGATCCAATTTGCATTTCCCCAATTGCAGCATTTCAAGTAGATGAAAATAATTTTTATTTTTTCCAATCAAAACCAGAAAATTAATATAAATAAATCAAAAAAAAATTAAATAAATATAAAAATAAAAAAAAACAAGTTTTATAATAATAAAAAGAAAAAAAAATGTATTATATAAGTGAATCACCATTAGAAAATTATTTCCCAGAACAAGACACAGTAGTTAAAATGGATCAAATAATTCCATCTCTTCAAACAAATACTCAAAATGATAGAATTCGTCAATATTTTGAATTTATTCCTTATCATCCAGTATCAGTTTCAAGTGAAATGGTAGGAACAACAATAGAAGAATTATTAATGCATAATTTTCCAACAAAAAATTCATGGGAAAATTCTAGATTAGGTAATTTTCCTGAAGAAGTAATAGTAAGATTAAATCATAGAAGTGATTTAAAATTTATTATTATAAGATCTAAAATTAATAGACCTATTCCACAATTAGATATTTATTTAGGAGATGGTATTGTTGGAAATTTTAATGATACTAAATATGTTAAATTAAAAAGTGAATATAATATTACTGAAGAAGGAAGAACAATTGCAATTGATGGTATAGGTAATTTTGTTAAATTATCTTTTCCAAGAGGAAATATTAAAATTCAATCTAATCCATTTGGTCAAGTTTCTATTGCTCAATTAAAATTTTTTGGTAAACCTGTTAATCATTTAATTTATTTTAATGAAAATATTCCTGGTGGTTATGATCCTCAAGCTAAAAATTCTTCTGTTGATAAAATTTTAATTGAAATGGGTTTACCTATTAATGATGAATATAATTTAGTTCAAGACCAAAATTATGATATTGCTCCTGTTGATGAAGAAACAAAAATAACAATAAGAGATTTATTAAATATATCAAGAAGAGCAGAAGCAACAAAAGATTATGAAATATTAAGAAAAGTAAAAAAAGATATTAAATTAGCATTTTATTTAGGTAATGAAATATTAAATTGTGATAGAGAACTTCAATTTGCAAAAAGTAAAGAAGATTATGATACATGTATAATGCTTCGTAGAAAGAGAGATGAATTAGCAGGAAGAAGAGATAATTTAGATGCAATATATGAAACATCAAGATATGAAAATATGATAATGTTACGAGGTCCAACTCCTGAAGACATTTTAGCAGATTTAGAAAATGAAAAGAATTTAGAACGTGAAAGACTCGAGCGTGAGAGACGTGAACGTGAAAGACTGGAAAGGGAACGATTAGAGAGGGAAAGATTAGAAAGAGAACGTCTCGAGCGTGAACGACTCGAACGAGAACGAAACCAGAATGACAATACAATAAAACCAAGTCCATTTGTGAATAATGAAAGCAGTGGTAGAAGACGAAGAAGAAATGATGAATATATAAATCAAGATATATCTCAGAAAGAATTGATTAAAAAAGAGCAATTTATGGATGAATTAGATTATAATCAAGGAGATAAAGATTTGGAACCTTTCTTTGTTCCAAGAGCAAAAAATGCTGGTGGAGTAATTCCACCACCAGATATAAATAAATTAAGAAGAGCTCTTCGTCAAGGTGTTTTAACAGTGACTGGAGTTAGATTATATTCTTCTTTAATTGGTGATGATTGGAAAATGAGAGAAGCTGCTGTAAGAGCTTTTCTTGATTATATCCAAAATCCACTTTTACCTAGATATATTAATAAAACTTTTCCTTTATTTAAAGCTTGTATTGAAGTTAGTAAATTAACTTGTGATGATAAAGTAATACAAATTTATTTGGAAGGATTAGAAATTTTAAAAACATGTTTAGCTCCTCCTGTTTGTGGAAATGATGTTGATCCAACATATATTCAAAAATCAATAAAATATTTTCTTCCAATTTACTTGAAGAAAATATCTGAATTTAATGATAAACAAAGAGATTTAACATTAAAAACATTAATAGATATATTCAGTCATCCAGCATTAAATGTAGGAGAATTAATAAAAGCTTGTATGGATATTGTAGAAAATAAAGATGGAGTAACTCCAGATAAACAACCTTGGAATATTTTATTAACAAGATTAGAAGTTATTTTAAGAGTTTTAGATGAATATGGAATTGATGAAAAATTATGGGATTGGTATAATGTTTTTGTTGAATTAATTATTCCTAGTTTATTTCATCAAAAAGTGGAAATTAGATTAGTTGCTGAAGAAATTTGTGTTATTTTATATAAATTTGTTGGAAGTGATATTAGAAGTATTATTAATGATAATGCTAATAATATTAAACCAAGTTTACAGAAAATTTTAAAAAATAGATTCGATCAAGTTGATATTGATTTACAAAAAGCGAGTGGAAATGAAAGAATTGAAGGAGCAAAAAATGATTTGGAAAAAACTGGACATAAATTAGAACCTATTATTGAAAGTGAAGTAGAGAAAGGAAGTATTTTATAAAAATTTGTTTTTTTCATTTTCTCTTTTTTTTGTTTTTTGGAATTAATTATGTATTTTTTTATTTTCTTATTTTTATATAAAAAAACTTTAAAAAAATAATTTTTATTTTTGGAGAAAAATTTAAAAAATAAAATAATAATAAAGATTTAAATAATAAAAATTATTTTTTAAAAATTAAAGAAGAATAAACATTTTTAAATGATAAATATTAACAAAAACAACATCCAACTTTCATTTTTTTTTCTCTTTCAGTTTCTGCTTTTTCATCTAATTCTTCATATAATCCTTCTTCTTCAATTTTTTTATTTTCATTTTTATTTTTGGTATCAAAAAGAGAAGTTCTATTTTGAATTTGACTAGGTCTAAATTTAATATGAACATTGGATCTTCTATCAATGCTTTGATTTAGTTTTTCATAAATTTTAGTAGAATATTTAATTTGGCAATATAAAGTAATAATAGTATTATAAACTAAATCTTCAATTTTTTCTCCTGTTTTAGCAGAAATTTCAGTAAAATAATCTATTTTATTTTCTTCTTGAAATTTTTTACCATTTTCATATGAAATTAATCTTTCTGTTTTTAAATCAATTTTATTGCCTACTAATATAGTTAAAATATCATTATTTGCAAATTTTCTTAAATCATTTAACCAATTTTGTAAATTTGTTAAACTTTCAAAATCATTAATTGCATAAACTAAAAAAGCACAATTGCAATTTTTATAAAAATTTCCTGTTACTGAAGTTACATTTTTTTCATTTCCTGAAACATCCCATAATTGAAGACAGAATAATTCATTATTTATTTCATAATTTGTCCAAAATAAATTATAAGATTTTGATTTTTGATAAACATCTGAAAAATCATCGTATAGACATCTACGAATTATTGATGTTTTCCCTACTTCCGTATTTCCAATTAATATCGTTTGAAATGTTTCTTTCACTTTGACTCCTGTTTTTTTATCGACTTTGTGAATTTTGAGAGTTTTATCCATTTTTTTTTTTCTAAATATGCTATTTTATTTATTTAATAAAAAGTCTTAGAAAAATTAATTATTAAATATTAATTTTTTTTTTAAATTTAACAGAATATCTTTAATACATTTTATATATCATTACTCAAACTATCTAATAATAAACGGAAAATGATGTGTTACTTAATTGGAAATTGAATTTTATCTTTTAAAATTGGAACATTGCTACAGCAATTTTTTTTCTCTTTGTTATTAACATCATTTTTATTATTATTCAAATTAATATTAACTCCTTTATTTTCAATTTGAACATCTTCTTCTTCTTCTTCTTCATCTAATTCTTTTTTCATTCTTTTACTTGTTTCTTCTATAATATAATTAAAAGCATTATCAACATTATCAGCATTTAAAGCCGAAGTTTCCATATAAGCAATACCAAATTCTCTTGCTTTTTCTTCACCTTCTTCAACTTTAATTTCTCTTTTATCTTTTAAATCACTTTTATTACCAATTAATATTAAATTAATATTTGGATCTGCTGTTTTCCTTATTTCATTTAACCATTTTTCAGCATTTATAAATGTTGCTTTTGATGTTAAATCAAATACTATTAATGCTCCTTTTGATCCTTTATAATACATATTTGTTATTGCTCTAAATCTCTCTTGACCTGCGGTATCCCATATTTGAGCTTTTATTTTTAAATTATTTAATGTTAATGTTTTTTCACCAAATTCTACTCCTACTGTTGCTTTTGAATCTTGTTTAAATTGGTTTTTTAAATATCGGGATATTAAATTTGTTTTTCCTACTCCACTATCACCTACTATTACTACTTTGAATATTAAATCAAAATCTGTCATTGGTTGGACTTTTTTAATGTTTTTTTTAAATATAAATTTTTTTATTGATAATTTTAATATTTTTATTTTTAATTTAAGTATTATGAAATTGTATTAGAATTTTATAAGTATTTCAAAAATTGAGTTCATTGAATATAAAAAATCTTAATTTAATTCTTTTCATTAAATTTTTATATAATAATGAAAGAAATAAAAAAAAGTAAGAAAAATAAATTAAATCTTTTTCAAAATATTACTTTAATAAAATAACATAAAGGTTTTAACAATATCTATCTTCCCTTTAGGCAATATTACTCTTTCTTAAAATTTTAATTATAATTTATCATATTATTAATTTAAAATTATACAATATATTGAAAATAATAATTTATTATGTTCAAGTTAAAGATGAAATATTTTATTATTATTATTTGACATTTTTATTCTTCTTAAATTTCTATTTCTTTTAATTGCATGTATATTTTTTATTAATTGCTTTTTTAAACTTAGATTATTTAAATCTTCAAAACTTGTTATTATTTTAAATTTTTGTTAATTATTATTAAAATTATAATTTCTAAAAATTTTTATAAAAAAATTAAGAACGAGAAAAATGAAAAATATGGGACGAATATTCTAAAATTGCATTAATTGATTCAGGAGCATTTTGTAAAGTATATAGAGCAAAAAGTAAATTAAATAATGAATATGTTGCAATTAAAGAAATTAACAAAAACAATAACTTCAAAAAACACTATTTTAAATGAAATTAAAATTATGAAAGAATTAAAATCAAAAAATTCAGTTTTATTGATTGGTTAGATTGAAACTGATTATTCATTTTATCTTGTATTAGAATTATGTTTAATTTCTCTTGATAAATATATTGAAAAAAAGGGGGACCATTGTCAATAGAAGAAATAATAGAAATTTTTAATAAATTTAAATGAAAGTTTGAAAGAAATGAAAAATAAAAATATTACACATAGAGATTTAAAACCTTCAAATATATTATTATCAATCAGTAAATCAAAAATTGATAAAATTTGTTTTAAAATTTCAGATTTTGGATTAAGTAAATTATTCGAAGGAAGTAAGATGAATTCAATAAGTTCAAAAGGTTATTTCATTGACAATGGCACCAGAAGTTTTAAAAGGAGAATA
>JAEEGK010017442.1_pt1 | contig 15659 bp, 10 predicted proteins | sample 8958771 | NCBI WGS metagenome assembly JAEEGK01 (sample SAMN16246547, study PRJNA631951) | gut metagenome | biome: gut microbiome; feature: rumen; material: SC-attached | host: Bos | place: Iran: Karaj | collected 2018-10
AATAAAAATTTTTTTTATTAATATTATTATTATTATTTTCTTTATTATGAATAATACAAAATAAAACATTAGTTAATCTAAATATAAAATCGAATTTATCTAATTCTCTTTGAAAAACATCTTTTTTATATAAAAATTCATTATTATTAATAATATTAAAACAAAAAATAAATTCATTGAAAGGAAAAGTTTTTAATAAAATTGAATAAGAATCGCCTTTTAAAATTTCATTAAAATAATTTACTATATATTCTCTAATTTTAATTTTATTATAAATTGAAATTGTAAAAATTAATAAAATTTCAGCTGATTGATTTAAATAAATTATTTTTTCTTTCATTTGAATTTTCATATATTCAATTAAATTATTTGAAAAATTTTTTATTTGATTGTTATTAAATTTTTTAAAAATTATGTTTAAATCATTTTCAGATGAACCATCCAAAGGAATTTTAGAAATAATATTTTCAAAATTGTTTTTTATTTTTGAAAAATCGTCGTTGTTCGAAATTGAAATTAAATCTGAAGAAATTTCATCTATATTAAAAGATTTTTTAAAAAAACTAAACATTTAAAAATAAAAAATTATTTATAAATAATATTAAATTAAATTATTAAATATTATTTTTATTGAAATTGATTAATTTTTTGAAATTTTTTTAATTTAAATTCTAATTCATCAATTTTTTCATCTCGATTTTTAAGCGCATTTGAAATTGAATTTACAAAATCTTTTTCATTTATACATAAATTTTCTTTATTATTAGAAAATTCTAAAATTTTTTCTTTTAATTCTTGAATAATTTTATCTTTATTTAAAATATTTTTTTCTAATTCTTTAATAATATTTTCTAAATTAACTTTTTTTTCAGCATTTAAAATATTATTTAAATTGATTAAAGCATCTTTTAATTCAGAATTTTTTTCTTCTAAACTTTTTATACTAAAATCATTATAAAAAGAAGATAAATCACAAATTCCTTTTTTTAATTTAATATTTTCATTTTTTAAATCAAAATTTTTTTTATTTAAAATTGAAAGTTCATTTAATAAAATATTTTTTTCATTTAAATATTCATTCACTTGATTTACTAAGTAATTAGCTGCTTTTTCTTTATTAATATCAAAATTATTAAAACATTCAGGAATTTTTTTTAATGCATCAAATAATTTTTGGTCATTTTCATTTAATAAATTATTAAATTTTAATTGATCATCGCTCCAATTTTTAATTAAATTATCTACTTGATTTTGTAAATTTTCATTAATTTTTAATAAATTATTCCATTTTTTTTCACTAAACATAAAATTATCTTTATTTTTTTCATTTATTCTTTCTAATGTATTTATTTTAACTAAATATTCATTTATTATAATTTCTAATTTTGAACTTATATCTGAACTATTCAAACAATTTTTTATATTTTGTAATTCTTTATTATAAAAATTATTTTCATTTTGTAATATTTTTATTATTGAATCTTTTTCATTTATAATTTTTCCTAAATCATTATTTTGATATTTTTCTATAATAAAATTTTTTTCTTTTATTTCTATTTCTAAAATGTCATTTTTCTTTTGAATGTCACTTGCATAATGAATTAATGCATTATATTTAGCTGATAATTTATTGTATTCTTCTGATAAATTTGTTAAATTTGAAGAAATTAAATTTATTTGTTTTTCTTTGTTGAAAATTCGAGTTTGTAATAAATTATTTTGATTTATTATTGGCATTGATTGACTTAAATAATTTTCGTTTATTTTATTTATTAAATTATTGTTGTTTAAAGAATTTAATAAATTATTACTATTAAAGTTTTCCATTTCAGAATTTATATTTTCGTTTATAATTAATTTATATTGATTTGAATCTACACCGAAAGAAATTATATCATTATTATTTAAATTATATTTTGTTTTTGGTTTTATTTTTTTTCCATTTACAAATGTTCCGTTGATTGAATTTAAATCAATTAAATATGGTTTTTTATTACTATCAAAAATTAAATGACAATGTTCTTTTGAAACGCTTTGATGATTTAAAATAATATCATTAACAATTGGATTTCTTCCAATTTTTGTTAAAATATGATTTAAATTAAATGTTGAATCATTATTAATTAATTTTCCAAACATTTTAATTATATTATTTATTAAAAATATAATAAATTTAATGAATGATAAAGAACTTTTAAAAGAAATAGAATATGAAAGAAAACAATATAAAAAAGAAAAAGAATACGAAAAAAAACAAAACGAATTAAAAAAAATAAAAGAAAAAGAAGAAAGAAAATTTCATTTAGATGAATTAAATGAATTAAAAAAAATAAAAAAAAATGAAGAAATTAAAGAAGAATTAAATAAAAAAAAAGAAAGAGAAAAATATAAAAAAGATAAAGAAATTGAAAGACAAAAAAAATTAAAATTAATAGAAAATGAAAAAAAATACAAAGAAGAAAAAAGAAAAAATGAAAAAATTTTTCGAGAAGAACAAAAAATGAAAGAAATTAAAGAAAAATTAAATGAAAGAAAAGAAATTGAAGAAAATAGAAAAAAAGATGAAAAATTTAATTTATTAATGAAAGAAAAAGAAATAAAAGAAAATAATGATAATAAAAAATTTCATTATGATATTAATAATAATAAAAGTAATTTAAAAAATGAAAAAATAAAAGAAATTAAAGAAATAGAATTTAATAGAAATCAACAAAAAAAATTAAAATTAGAAAAACAAAATGAATTAATAAAATTAAAAGAAAAAAAAAAATTAGAAAGAGAATTAAAAAATAAAGAATTAAAAAATGAAAAAGAATTAAAATTAAAAAAATTAATGGAAGAAAAAAAAGAAATTGAATTAAATAGAATAAAAGAAAAAAAAGATAGAGAATGGGAAAAAAATAAATTATTAAAAGAAAAAGAATTAGAAAAAATTGAAAGAGAAAATAAAATAAAAGAAAAAAAAGAATTAAAAGAATATGAATTTAAATTAAAAGAAATTGAAAAAAAAGAAATTGAATTTAAAAGAAAAAAAGAAATTGATGATAAAAAATGGGAAAAAAATCAATTATTAAAAAAATTAGAATTTGAAAAAGAACAAAAAATTTAAAATATTATTTATAAATTTTCTATTTTTTTATAATAATTAAATTATATATTTATTTTAAATTATATTTAATAATATTAAACATTTTTTATAAAAATAAAAAAATTTTTTACTAATTTAAATAGATTAATTATTAAATAACTATTTTATTTTTATTGAGAAGGAGTAAAATCAAATTTATTAAAATTTTTTGGTAATCCAGATAAAGGATTATTTTTAGGTAATTTCATTGAAATATTATTATTATTATTATTGTTATTATTATTATTGTTATTATTGTTATTATTATTATTTTCTATATATTTTTTTGGTATATAACTTTCACTATTAATATTTAAACTTTCTTTAATTTCATTAAAACAAACGATTTTCTTTATTTTATCATCAACAATTTCATCTTCATTAATAAATTTTGGTTTTTTATTTAAATTTTTTTTTATTAATAATTCATCATATATTTTTTTAATATCATTAAGAGAATATTTATATTTTATAATCAAATTATATTTGATTTTGTTTATATCTATTTCAATTTCTTGATTATTATTATTATTATTATTGTTATTATAATAATTAAAGTTTTTATGATTTGATTTATTTCCATCTGAATTGAATCTTTCTCTTCTATATTTTTTTTTACCAAAACTATTATATGAATGATAACTATTGTATGAAGATGAACTATTTTTACGTAAATAATTATTATTCTTTGAGTTATATAAAAAAAAATCGTTCATTTTAATATAAATTTTTTTTATTTTATTTTTTTATATTTATGATTTTTATTTTTAATTAACTAATTTATCATATAAAAAATTTATTAAAAATTAAAAATATTAAAGATTTTAAAATAATATAAGTTTATTTATTTTTTTTAAGAATTAAAAATAAAATATTTATTTTATTTATTAATTTTTAAATAAATAAATTATGATTAATTAATTAATTTTATATTTTATATTTAATAAAAATAATTATAATAATTTATATTATTTATCTATTATTTTAATATTTTATCATTATTATTATTATAATAATTATACAAATTAAATTATAAATTATTATTATATAATTTTTATTAAACATTATTTGATTTAGAAGAAAAATTATTATCTAAATTTCTACTCATATTATTATCAAAATTTTTTTTAACTTTATGAATATAACAAATTTGTAAAGGCAATTCATTTTCTTTATAATTTGTTAAATCATTTATCATAACAGAATTATTTTTATTTCTATAATTAATACTTATATCTTTATTATTACTATCATAAATTTCACTTTCTTTTTCTTTTATCATATTTAATAAATTACTAGTTTCAATAAAAGAATTTTCCCCTGTTGTAAAATTTGTAGGTAAAATTTTATTTAATTTATTAATATTTTTATTATTAAATTTGAATTTTTTTTCTAAATTAAAATAATCATTATTATTAATATTAATATCATTATTATTTTCATTAATATTATCAAAAAATTTATATAAATTATTTAAAAATAATAAATTATGAATATTTTTTTTTTTATTATTATTTTTATCCAAAAAATTTTCAATATTTTTATCAATTTTATTAAACGATAATAAAATAATTTCATTTAAATTATTTTGTTTTAAATGAATATAATTCATTTGTTGAATAAAATTTAATTTAATTTTAGTAAAATTATTAATTATTTCATCCATTTTATAAATCAAATTTTTATAATATTTACTATAAATTTTTTCAAAATTACTTTTTTTCATAGAAAAATCAAAAATAATATTATTTAATTTTTTCATTTTATTAAAATCAATATTATTTTCGGCATTATTTAAAAATTCTCTTAAATTTAAAAATTTATGTAATTTATGTTCTAATTCACAACAATCATTACAAATTAATTCATTACAATTTTCACAATAAAATTTAATTTTATTTTCATGTTTATTGCATTTAATTTTTGTATTAAAAGTATTTTTTTTATTTAATAAATTATGATGAGAATTTCCAATTTCATTATGAATTTTTATACATTCTTTACAAAACCATTGTTCACATTGTTCACAAAAAACTTCAGAAACATTTTTATGTTTTTTACATAAAGGATTAATAATAATATTATTTTTATTTGAAATATTTTTTTTATCATTATTTTTTTCTGATAATTTTAAAATTTTTATGAAATTATTTGATTTTATTATAAAAGTTCCTTTTTTACATATTGAACATGGAATTATTAAATCGTTATTATTTGTTTGAGAAATATAATTTTGAAGAATATCAAATTGAGTTATAAAAAAACTTTGAAATAAACATTCTTTACAAAAATTATGAGAACAATTAAAAATATAAAAATCGGAATTTTCTTGAAAATTTTGATAACATTTTGAACATTGAGAATTTTTTAATTCCATTTTTTAATATTATTATATTAATAATATTAATATATTTTTTTACATTTATAATAATTAAAATAATAATTAAATAAAAATTATTATTAAAAAATTAATGTGGATAATAACCATATATATAATTAACTTTTTTTTCTAAAAGAAGAACTTTTCTTTTTAATAAATTTATGTCTTTTTTTTGTTGTTTCATTATTTCAGTTTTTAATGATAATTCATTTTTAAGTAAATTTATTGTTGATTCTAATTTTGCTTTTTCTAATTTAAAAGTATTTAATTTATTATTCAAAAAAAATCCTGGTTCATTTTTTAATTTTTGTTTCAAACCAATAAAATTTTTTTCTAATAATTCATTACTATTTTTATATTTATTAATATTTTTTTTAATATTATTATTATAATAATTATTATTAATGTTATAATAATTATTATTATTATAATAATCATCATTTTGTTGATAATAATTATTTTTATTTAAATTATATTTATTATTATAAAAATTTTGATGAGTTTGATTTTTATTTTTATTAAAATTATTTTTTTGATTAAATTTATTATTAAACTTATCATTATAATAATTATTATTATAATTATCAGAATAATAATTTTCATCTTCATTTTCATAATAATCATCATTATCATCTAAATTTAAATGTTCTGATAAAAAATTAACAAAATTTTTAATATTTTCTTCAGAATTTTCAAATGTAATTTCATTTAAAAATTTTTGACTAATTTGTGATTTTATTAAAGTTGGATTTAAAACAGGTAAATCTTTACTTTCATCAGCCATTTTATTAAAAGGTTCTTCTAATTTATTATTAACAATATTATCTAATAAAATAATAGCATATAAATTTCTATTTTTTTTAAATGGTAAATTATTTGTAGGTAAACATAAAACTCTTGCCCAAGAATTTATTCTTAATTTTAATTGCTTTGGATAATTTTGAGTTCGTCTTTCAATTTCAAGCATTAAATTTACAAATTCTTTGTCGTATTTATCAATTTCTAAATTCATTTTTTTATAATAAATTATAATTTTATTAATAATAATAATAATATTTTAAATTTAACAAATTTAATTAAATTTAATTTAATTTTAATTGAATGGGAAAAAAGAAAAATAAAAAAAAAAGTATTGAAAATGATATAAATGAAGATGATAATAATAATGAAAATGAATTGTTGTTTAAATTGTTTGGAATAAAAGAATTTAAATCGACTAAAAATGAATCACATATTGATTCCGATTTATCAGGTGTTTTTTTTGGGAAAAATATTCAAAGAGAATATACACAATATTTAAATAGAAAAGGTAATAAATATTTAAGATTGAAAGATAAACAAATTCAAAAAGAAATTGAAAATAAAAGAAAAGAATGGGAAGAAAGAAAAAAAAAAGAAGAACAAGATGAAATAAATAATAAAAATAAAAATAATACAAACAATAATATAAACAATAAAAATAATAATAATACAAATAATAATATTAATAATAATATAAATAATAATAATAATAAAAATAATAATATAATTACAAATAATAATAATAAAAATAATAATAATACAAATAATAAAAATAATAAAAATATAAAGAATAACAATAATGATAATATAAATAAAAAAAATAATAGTAATATTAATACTTTTTTATAAAAAAAAATATAAATATATACATTCTTTTTTTTAAATATAAAATATTAAAAAATTATAGATTTAATAATTAAAATCTAAAAAATTTATTTTCTTTTTTTTTAAATCTAAAATATTTTATTTAATTCATATTTTATTTTTCTAATTATAAAATAAATTAATTTATTTATGTATTAAACTTCAAAACAATAAATAAAAATTAACATTTTTTAAATGCATAAAAAATTATAAAATAAATAATAAATATTTTATGAAAAAAAAATATTTTATAACAAATTTTTTACTAATTATTTTAATATAAAATTAATATTAAAAATAACTAATATATTAAAAATAAAAGTTTTATTATTATATATATATATATAAAATGGAATATTCAAAATTTCCTTATTGGAAAAACCAAACTCCTCCAAAACGAGGAGTAAAATATACAGACGACTTATTTCCTCCAAATGAAAATTCATTAATAGGAAAAGATTCAAACGGAAATTTTATAGATCCAGTGGAAGGAGAAAATTCTGCGAAAAGAATAAAAACAAATTCTTTAGTATGGAAAAGATGTAGCGATATATTTAAAAACAAAAAATATTTACTTTTCGAAGACAAAATTGAAATGGCAGATATCAATCAAGGAACTTTAGGTGACTGTTATTTTTTAGCAAGTGTTGCAGCATTAACAGACTATCCAAATTTAATATATAAAATATTTATAACAAAAGAAATAAATAAAGAAGGTTATTTTGAAGTATTATTTTTTATAGATGGTCAATTTCAAAGAGTTATAATAGATGATTATCTTCCAGTAAATAAAACAACAAATTTAATTGATTTTGCCCGTCCAAATAAAAATGAAATATGGGTATGTATATTAGAAAAAGCTTGGGCAAAAGTAAATGGAGGTTATTCTAATGTGATAAAAGGTTGGATGCATCAAGTTTTACAAACATTGACAGGATTTGCTTCAAGTTCATTTAACCATACAGGAATGAATGCTGAAAAATTATGGAGAAAAATAGCCTTTGCTCATAGTAAAGAATGTATTATTGCATGTAGTTCAAGAAAAGAAGTTGAAGATAAAGGATTAGTTAATTCTCATGCCTATACTTTAGTAGATTTATTTAATATAAAAAGTAAGGGAAAAAGGGTTCAACTTGTTAAAATGAGAAATACATGGGGATTTAAAGAATGGAATGGTGATTGGGGAGATAGGTCTCCTTTATGGGGCGAAGAAGAAAAACAACAGGTGAAATTTCAAAAAAAAGATGATGGTGTCTTTTTTATGTCATATGAAGATTTTTTTAAAAATTTTATGGTAACTGATATATGTTATGTTTTATATGATTCATATAGCAAAACATTAAAAGTAAATGCAGAAAATATGAGAGAAGCTCAAATATTTAATGTTTATATTGAAGAAGAAAGTATTTTATCAGCAAATATTATAAAAAAAATGTGGAGATTTAATAGACTATTAAAAGGTAAATTAGAACCTGCAACGATTAATATTATGGAATATGAGCCTAATTCAAGTGATAGTGAGAATATGTTAAAAAATTTAGATGGAAGAAATCATTCAACTGAAGATGTATCAGTCACAGTATTTGTTCAACCAGGATTTTATATGATATATACTTATATAGATGTAGCACATAGTACAACAAATAATAATGACGGTTATTTTGTAAAATTTGATTGCACTTCAAAATTTAAAGTTCGTCATTCAGGAATGGATTTAATTGAAAATGACCTTCCGATTTTAAGAAAAATGCATATTCAACATATAAAAAATTCAAGTGAAAAATACAAACCTGGAAAGAATTTTCAATCATTCTTAGCAAATATTGGAAAAACTGGAATATCTCATAGAATATTATTTAATCCTAATATTGATAAATGGCTAAAATATCAAGAAGATGTAAGTGGGATGTCAAATAATTTTATTATATCTCCCTATGGAAAAAATGGACAATTTGATTGGTATATACCACCTAATAGTTTTAATGCAATTTTAGGAATGGAATTAAATAGTAATGAAAAATCAAAATTCGCACTTAAAGCAAAAGCATTTTATGTAAAAAATCATAAAAATAATAATGAAGATTTATCAGAATTTAATTTACAAGATGTTTGTAACAATTTAGTAATATATGAAGATAATAGTGATATTAATTCTTATTATGATTATATGACAATTCCTTTAGAAAAAGCAAAAGAGATGTTATTATTTGAAAAAATAGATATGAGTGCTTTAACAATAAATGAAATTCAACAAAAAGAACAAAGTAGAATGAAATTAATTACAAGACTTTTAAAGCCAGTTGATAATGACAAAGATTTATCATGGGTCATTCAAAAAAATAAATCAGGAAAATATATAGGTCAAATTAATAAAAATAGAAAAAAAGAAGGTCGAGGACTTTTAGAAATTAATGATACTAATATTATAGGATATTTTGAAGCTGATTTAGGAAATGGAAAGGCAGTTGTTTATGATAAAGGATTTAAAAATAAACTTTTTGAAGGAAATTATGTGGATGGAAAAAGAGAAGGGTATGGAGTTATATATTATAATAATGGAGATAGATATGAAGGTAATTTTTCTAATAATGTTAAAAATGGTGAAGGAACTTATTATTATAAATCTGGAACGAGTTGGACTGGTCATTTTGATGATGATAAAATGAATGGTGAAGGAATTTTTGCGAAAGGAGATAAATCAAAAAAAGTTACTTTTATTAATGGAGTTATGCAAAAATAATTTTTTTTCTTTTATTATTTAAATAATATTATTATTAAATAAAATTATTTAATTTGAATATTTAATAAAAAAAATTTTATTAAATTTAATAATTAATTAATATGAATTCGAAAAATAATAATAATAATAATATAATTCATTTAGATTATTCAGATAAAGAAAATAAAAATATAATAAATTTAAAAAATATTCTTCAAAAAAAGAAAAATTTAAATATTAATTCTAATAATAATTTAATAGAATGGGGCTATAAAGAAATTATGAAAAGGAAATTAAAATTAAAAAATAAATATAATAATAATAATAATAATAAATATAAATTTTCTGAATTCACAAACATTAGTCAAAGAAATAAAAAAAGTTTAAAATTAACTAATAAAAATAAAAATAATAGAAGCAATAGTAATGATTCATTTTATAAAAAATATAAAAAAACAAATTCAATTTCACCTAATAATGAAAATTCTAAAATAATTTATCATTATAAAAGTCCGAATTTTTTAATTAAAAAAAAATTATTAAATAATAAAAATTTATTAATAAATTCTTCTTTTGTTAATAATTCTAGTTTGTTTTTAAATAATTCAAATGAGATTAATAAATCAAAAAATAAAAATAAAAAAGAAAAATTTTTAAAAATTGTAAATACTTCAAATTTTCCGAAAATAACAGAAATTCAAAATTATAATATTAAACTTTTAAATAAAAATAATTCAAAAAAAAATTCAAAAAATAATTTTAATAAAACAAATTCAACTCATAATTTTTTTAAAAAATATCAAAATAATAATTTAAATTTATATAAAAATTTATTATTTTCACATAAGAATTTAAATTCATGTGATAATTTAGATGAATCAAATGAAAAAAATAAAGAAAAATTTAAATATAAAATCGGAGAAATTTTATTAAATAAATATGAAATTATTTCAAAAATTGGAGAAGGAACTTTTGGTTTATGTTTAAAATGTTTTGATTTAATTGAAAAAGAATTTGTTTGTATAAAAATAATAAAAAATATTAAAAATTCTCAAAAAAATAATAATGAAATTGAAATATTAAAATATTTAAAAAATAACAAAAATATAAATTTAGTAAATATTATAAAATTGAAAAATAATTTTATTTATAAAAATTATTATTTTTTAGTTTTTGAACTTTTATATAATAATTTATACACTGAATTAAAAATAAATAATTTCAAAGGTTATAATTTAAATATAATTAAAAAAATAACAATTCAAATTCTTTTTTGTTTATTATTTTTAAAAAAAAATAATATTATTCATTGTGATATTAAACCAGAAAATATTTTATTTACAAATAAAAATAAAAACGATATTAAATTAATTGATTTTGGTTCTTCATGTTTTAATAATAAAAAACAAAAATATTTTTATATTCAAAGTAGATTTTATAGAGCCCCAGAAATTTTATTATCAAAAGAATATGATTTTAGTATTGATATGTGGTCTTTAGGGTGTATTTTATGTGAATTATTTATTGGTTACCCTATTTTTCCTGGAGAAAATGAAGATGATATGAGAAAAATAATTAAAAATTTTTCTGAAAAAAAAGGAATTTTTTATGATATTTTTAATGATAAAAATGTTGATAAAGATTTTATTGATTTTTTAAAACAATGTTTAACTATTAATATTAAAAATAGAATTAAACCTGAAGAAGCTTTGAAACATAAATGGATTATAAAAAATATTAATTTAAATGAATTACAATGTCATTATGATAAAATAAATAAAATAATAGAATAATTTTTTTTATTTAAAATTTTTGAAATTAATTTTTAGTGTTTTTTATTATAAATAATTTAATTTAAATTTATTCTAATTAATTTAAATAATATTTAATATAAAATATTATTATATTTAAATTTAATATTAAAGAATTTATAATAAATATTTTACATATTTTTTCAATATAATAAATAATATTAAAAATTTAAATTATTTTAATTAAAATATTTTAATGATTTAAAAATCAATTTTTTTATAACTATATTTTTATTATTAATATGTTGATAAAATAAAATATTTTAAATATATATTATAACAAAAAATATTTTTAAAAATAATTTTATTTTTTTTGATTTTCCAAATTTTTTAAATAATTTTCAACATCTTCATCTTCATCTTCTTCCTCTTCTTCTTTATCATTATTAATTTGTTTTAATAAATCATTAACTTTATTAACAGTATTACTACTATTAATAGGCATCAATTCATCATCTTCTTTATTTTTATTTTTCGGAATTTTATTTTCAATTTTTTTCTCTTCATTTATTTTATTTAATTCATTTTCTTTACTAATAATTTCATTATTATTATTATTATTATTTTCATTTTTTTCTTTTTCATTTTTAATACTTTTTAATATAAAATCACTAAATAAACTTTTCCATCTTATACAAAATTCATCATAAATACTTAATTGTTCATCTTTATTATTATCAAAAATAATATCAACAAAAAAATCTTTAGGATAACGTATATCTCTATTAATTGAATCAATTTCTTCTTTATTTAATTTTAAATCATTATCATTTATAAAAAACGTATTAAATTGAATAACAAATAATTGTCTAAAATTTTTTTTTCCTTTATGTAAAATTTCTATACAAACATCTGAAAAAATAAAATTTTCTACACCAAAAAATTTTACATTATTCTCAGAATAAAATAATTTATCAACATCATCACCTTTTTTATATGAACAAAATATTATTTTTCCTCCTGAACTTATTCTTAAAACCGGAGAATAATAACTATTTTGATTAATTGTTATATAAGGATTATTTTCTGAATTTTCTTGATTTTCAATTGCTGGAGCTCCATTTATTACAACACTTTTTAAATACATTTTTTTAAATGTCATTAAAGGATTTTTTTGAATTAAAGAATAATAATTAAGATAACGTATATGATTATTCGAATCTGATTTTTGAAGATATTCATCAAATTTTTTACAAATATTAGGCAACATTTCTTTATAAATTTTTATTGGATTTTCTTTAGTTAAATATGATAAAATTGCACTTAATAAACAAAAAATTTTTCCTGATTCAATAGTATCATGTAATATTAATATATTATTTTTATTTGAATTTAACCAATTTTTACATGTTATTGAAAATGTTAATAAAAATTCTAAAGAATAAGAAGGTAAATTAATTATAGGGTAATCAATAATTTTATCTAAATCTGTTTTTGTTTCTATTTTTCTTGGAATTAGATTATAAATAATGTAATTATTTTTATAATAATGATTAATAATTTGAATATATTGTTCATCATCATAATTTCTATCTTCAATCCATAAATTAATTTGATTATTTATTGAAATTATATTATTAAAAATATCTTCATGTTTTTCATTATCTTTTTCGTTGTAAATAAAATAATCTGTAAATTTTTTTGTTGCTTTATTAAAATAATTTATGAAATTCATTTATTTAAATTAGTTTTTATTAAAAAATATGTATAAATAATTAATATTTATTATTAGTATAAAAATTTAATTAAACTTTTATTTGTTTTTATTATTCAACGAATTTATAATTTAATTAATTTAAAAAAAAATAATTAATTAATTAATTTTTTTTTATAAATTCACATTTAATTTATCTTTTTAGAAATTTACATTTTATCGAATTTAAAAATAATAATATAAAATTTTTAAATAAATGGAAAAAAAATTAAATACTTTTTATGAAATAATTAGATCATTTGATTTTTTTGGAGTTTATTATACATTTCAACATAATTATCAAGATAAATATAGAAGCTTTACAGGAGGATTATTTTTTTTATTATATTTATTATTTTGTTTCATTTATATTTTAATAAAATTTGATGGTTTTATTAATAGAAAACATATGAGTTTAATTTATTATGATAGAAAAATTTCACCACCAGATTTTTTAAATTTTAAAAATTATTCAAATAATTTGGCTTTTGGTTTAACTTGTGATAATGAATATGGCTTAAACTTTATAAATGAATTTTTGAATATAAAATTAACATTTGTTTCACAATTAAGAACTCATGAAAAAATTGAAAGAAAAAAAATTATTTTACAATATCATAGATGTATTGAAAGCGATTTCGGCGCAAATTATTCGGATTTTTTTTATTTAAATAAATTATATAACTATTATTGTATGGATAATACATCAAATTCAATTTCCGGTTTTTATACAGATATAAATTTTAATTATTATGAATTTTCAATTTTGGCAAAAGAAAATTCATCAGAATTATATAATGAATTTAGAGAAATATTATTAAATTATGAATGTAAATTTGAAATATTTTATGTAGATACAACAATAAATGTATATGATTTTAAAAATCCAGTAAAAACATATTTAAACCAAGCTTATAATATTTTATTACCTGATTCTTTGTTAAAATATAATTATTTTTTTAAAAAAATTAGTTTTCAATCCCACGATAATTTATTATTTGATACTTATGATTTAGGAAGTTATTTAGGTTTTAGTAGAACTGAGGAATATAGACAATTAAAAAGTTTGGATAGATTTGAAAAATCATATGAAAATTTTCATATTTTCGCTAAATTTTTTATAAGATCTGATAATATTGATAGAATAGTTCAAAGAAATTATGAAAAATTTACTCAATTTATGGCTCAATTAAGCACAGTTTTATCTATTTTATTTTTATTTGTTTATTTATGTATAATTAAATTAAATTATTATTATTCAAATTTTGTTATAATGAAAAGTTTATTTAATTATGATCTTGAAAAAAATGAAAAATTATTAATATTAAATGAAAAAAAGGATAAAAATTATATTAATTTATTACAAACATTATTTAATGATTCAGAACAAAATTTTATATATATAAGTCAAGGAAATAAATTTGATAAAATATCACAAAATAATAATTTTAAAAATTTAAATGGTAATAATGATAAAGAATTAAGTGATATTATTTTAAAAAAGAGAAGCTATAAAAATGGATATAAATTATTTGAATTAAATGTATTTCAATTTTTTATTTATTCATTTTTTTGTTGTATTCGTTTTAAAAGTTTTAAAAAAAAAAATAAGATTTATGAAAAAAGTTTCAAAAAAATATCGAATTATATAGATATTACATATTATATTCAAACTATAAGAAATTTACAAATGTTATTTTATCTAATTTTAGATAAAAAAACAAAATTAATAATAAATTATTTAAAAACTCCTCTTATTACACAAAATAAGGAATATGATTTTTGTGAATTAATATCAAATAAATATAATTCAAATATTTATGATTATAATATTTTATCTAATACCTTAACTCAATATTTTAATAATTTGAAAAAGAATAAAAATTTAAATTCAAAAGATAAAAAAATGCTCAAATTTATTTCTAATCAAATACAATAATAATAAAATTTAAAAAACATACTAATAATGATTTATTAATATCTGTTTTAATAAATTTATTATTTTATAAAAATATAATAATATTTTATTTCTTATTATAAAATTCTTATTATTATATATTAAAAATTAAAATATTTAATATTTCATAATAAAAGTTTTATTTTGCAAACAATTTTAATTAAATAATATATATAAATATTAAATATTAATTTATTTTTTAATAAATAAAAATATTATTTAATATATAATTAAATAATTATTTAAAAAATATTTAATAATAAAATTTATAATAAAATTTGGGGATTGGGGATTGGGGATTGGGGAT